>OKRY01000477.1_pt1 | contig 31703 bp, 29 predicted proteins | sample 1601121 | NCBI WGS metagenome assembly OKRY01 (sample SAMEA3541546, study PRJEB24748) | human gut metagenome | biome: human gut; feature: human-associated habitat; material: faeces | place: China | collected 2012
GCCGTGTCGCAATCCATCTGTGCGGTGAACTTCCTGAGCCTTATGTCTACGGCTGCCGTGTCATACAGATTGCAGTCTCTGGCAACAAAGGCAGGCAGACAGTCGAGTGTCGGCATAACAGCAATCTTCAATGCCATCCTCTCCTCTTTTGCCTGTTTCATCCGTTCTTCACGCGATATGCGCCGCACATCCTCTGCCGAACGTCCGCATGAGAAAAAAACGGCGGCAACGAGCACTGCCGGGATAATAAGAATGTTCCTGTTCATACGGCAAAAATAACAATAAATTTTGTAACAATGAAAATAATTTATACTTTTGTAGGAAATTGAATACTATGGCAAAAGACAAGGTTGCTTACGTATGCAGCAACTGCGGACAGGAGTCTACGAAGTGGATAGGCAAATGTCCCAGTTGCGGAGAATGGAACACCTTCAAAGAGATAAAAGTGGCGGCAAGCGCTGCCGCATCCTCCATCATCTCACCGGAAAGATTCGGAGGCAACGGCAGACAGGCGGCGGAGATAAAGCCCATAAGGCTTAAAGACATTCCATACGAGGACTATCCGAGGATAGACCTTAACGACAAGGAGCTCAACAGAGTCCTCGGAGGAGGACTGGTGCCGGGGAGTCTCATTCTGCTTGGAGGAGAGCCGGGCATAGGCAAGAGCACGCTCACGCTACAGACGATTCTCAATCTGCCGGAATACAAGATATTGTACGTGAGCGGAGAGGAAAGCGCGCACCAGCTGAAGATGCGTGCGCGGCGTCTGGAAAGCACGGGGAACCATGGCGACGGTAAGGACGACAATGTGATAATACTGTGTGAGACGTCGCTCGACAAGATAACAGACCACATACAGAACGTCAGACCTGAGATAATAATCATTGACTCCATACAGACAATACACACCGACACCGTAGACAGCGGACCGGGAAGCGTGTCGCAGGTGAGAGAATGTGCGGCTACCCTTCTCCGCATATCAAAAAGCAGCGGCATACCTATAATACTTATAGGACACATAAACAAGGAAGGGACACTAGCCGGACCTAAAATACTGGAGCATATCGTCGACACCGTAATACAGTTTGAGGGCGACCAGCACTACATGTACCGCATACTGCGATCCATAAAAAACCGCTTCGGAAGCACGTCTGAACTTGGGATATACGAAATGCGTCAGGACGGACTGCGACAGGTGAACAATCCATCCGAGATGCTTCTCGCGCAGGACCTGTCAGGACTTTCGGGCGTGGCGATAAGCTCTGCCATCGAGGGCGCAAGACCTTTCCTCGTAGAGACGCAGGCACTCGTGTCGTCGGCAGCATACGGCACCCCGCAGCGAGCCGCTACCGGATTCGACCAGCGAAGGCTCAACATGCTGCTCGCAGTCCTGGAGAAACGGGTAGGCTTCAAGCTGATGCAGAAGGATGTGTTCATCAACATCGCCGGCGGAATAAGGGTCACCGACCTTGCCATGGACCTGAGCGTCATAGCAGCGGTGTTGTCGAGCAACGTGGACACTGCCATAGAACAGGGCTGGTGCATGGCAGGCGAAGTGGGACTGAGCGGTGAGGTGCGCCCGGTTAACCGTATGGAACAGCGGCTTGCCGAAGCCGAGAAACTGGGGTTCACAGACATCGTCATCCCGCGCTACAACATGCAAAGGATAGACAAATCGAAATACAACATCAATCTTCATCCGGTAAGAAAGGTTGAAGAGGCATTAAGAATATTATTCGGATAACATCATGAAAGATTCTGTAATAGTTGTCAGCGGCGGTATGGACAGCATAACGCTGCTTTATGACAAAAAGGAGGAAATAGCGCTTGCCGTGACGTTCGACTACGGCAGCAAGCACAACGCCAGGGAGATAGCATGGGCAAAAGTGCACTGCGGACGGCTCGGCATAAGACACATTGTGATAAAGCTGGACTTCATGCAAAAGTATTTCACAAGCAGCCTGCTCGAAGGCGGTGACGAAATACCGGAAGGACACTATGCCGACGAAAACATGAAGTCGACCGTGGTGCCGTTCCGCAACGGCATAATGCTGTCTGTCGCGGCAGGCATAGCCGAAAGCAACGGACTGAAAAAAATACTCATCGCCAATCACGGCGGCGACCATACGATATACCCCGACTGCCGTCCGGAATTCATCGGGGCAATGGACAGGGCGATAGCAAACGGCACTTACGAGGACGTGAGAATAGACGCACCGTACACAAACATCACAAAAGCCGACATAGCGAAGATAGGGAAACGCCTCGGAATAGACTATTCAGAGACGTGGAGCTGCTATAAAGGCGGTGAGAGACACTGCGGGAAATGCGGCACGTGCATAGAAAGGAAAGAGGCTATGGCACTGGCTGGAATAGACGACAGGACCGAATACGAAAGCATGTAGCGGCAACACGGACCGAAAGACGTACACAAAGCGGTTAAATACATATAAATTTCGGATTCTGCCATTTGCGATTTCAACTTTTATTATTAATTTTGCGTGCAGAGAAAATAATATCCAACTTAAATATTCAAGATAAATGAAAATCGACCAATTCAATTTTGCCGGCAAGAAGGCAATCGTTCGCGTGGACTTCAATGTTCCATTGGATGAGAACGGAAAAGTAACAGACGACACACGCATACGCGGCGCGCTTCCCACACTCAAGAAAGTGCTTGCTGACGGCGGTGCACTCATCATGATGAGCCACATGGGCAAGCCCAAAGGCAAAGTGAACCCCAAAATGTCTCTCGGACAGATAAAGGAAGACGTGTCAAAGGCACTCGGAGTGGAGGTTAAGTTCGCTCCCGACTGCGGCAACGCCGATGAGGCTGCACAGGCTCTGAAGCCCGGAGAGGCTCTCCTGCTCGAGAACCTCCGCTTCTATCCTGAAGAGGAAGGCAAGCCTGTAGGCATCGACAAGGCTGACCCGGCTTACGCTGCCGCTAAGGACGAGATGAAGAAGCGTCAGAAAGACTTCGCCAAGAAACTGGCATCATACGCTGACGTTTACGTAAACGACGCTTTCGGAACAGCTCACCGCAAACATGCGTCAACAGCCGTGATAGCCGACTACTTCGACACAGACTCCAAGATGCTGGGCTATCTGATGGAGAAGGAAGTGACAGCCATCGACAACGTGCTGAAAAACGCACAGCATCCGTTCACAGCCATCATCGGTGGCTCTAAGGTAAGCTCCAAGCTCGGTGTCATAAAGAACCTTCTCGACAAGGTGGACAACCTCATCATCGGTGGCGGTATGGGCTACACATTCATCAAGGCGCAGGGCGGAAAGATCGGAGAGTCGCTCCATGAGGACGACCTCATGCCGGAAGCTCTCAACGTTATGGAGGAAGCCAAGAAGAAGGGCGTGAACCTCAGCCTCTCTGTAGCGACTGTTGCTGCCAATGAGTTCTCAAACGACGCAGAGCGCAAGGTTGTCGACATATACAACATTCCTGACGGATGGGAAGGTATGGACGCCTCTGAAGAGAGCCTCGCCATATGGAAGAAGATTATCCTCGAATCAAAGACCATCCTCTGGAACGGTCCTGTAGGCGTGTTCGAGTTTGAGAACTTCGCACACGGAACAGGCGAGATTGCCAAATATGTGGCACAGGCAACAAAGGAAAACGGTGCTTATTCACTCGTGGGCGGCGGCGACTCTGTAGCCGCTGTCAACAAGTTCGGTCTGGCAGACCAGGTGAGCTACGTTTCAACCGGAGGCGGCGCAATGCTCGAGGCAATAGAAGGAAAGGTTCTTCCGGGCGTTGCCGCAATAAAGGGCGAATAATTACAAGTGTCTGAAACAGACATAACCATGAGGCTTCCCTTCACGGGGAGCCTCTTTTTTTTACTTGAAACGTCATTATGCTTCATCCGTTTTCCTGACTAAGATTCCCAATGCCGGCATGTCATAATAACGCAAATAACACATGGGTACATAACTGAATAATTATACGGAAATCCGTATCGCGGACTGTATGAATATTCATCGCAATGCAAAATAGAGCGGATATTTGCGGACAAAAGCCCATACGAAGGCAAATACGCGAGTTTTTGGAGAAGTACATAAATATCTATAAGACAGCGTCTTGCACAATTCCGCGCAACCACACACGCTGAAACGTCATGCGGGAAAGCCTGTTTCACACCCTGAAAGGGGCTTTTTCGCAAGCCGACAAAGCATGTGTCAGGCATCGGGAAAGTATGTTCCGACCCATGGAAAAGCCCGTTCCGGCTTTCAGCAAGCTCTACAATGTGATACAGAATCAGAAATATGCACATTAAAACGAGTTTCCGATGAAACGCCACAAGTCTCCGACAAGCAGTCTGTTTCTATTTTGCAGATTTGTGTTGTCAAAATAATTTACCGCGAAAATGAATGAATATGCAGTAAAGGTAAGCAGAACTCGCAGGTTGAAAGACAAAAAACGATATCCGTAAAAATACGCAGGAACAGCTTACAAACCATTCCTACATCACGCAATCATGTCTCACCTATGGCACACGGACGGGTGAACCGCTCTCCTGTTCCATCTTACGCACATCTCCACCGGCACGCCGCTGCACACCGGCATGCGTCCGCCGCCATACTCGTAATCCACAGCACGCCTGACGCACGACTAATACCCACCGCTCTTCTTCATCCTGCGCACATACAAGACAATTCCGGTCAGAATAAGCACAGACGCAAGAATGTTGACCACATTAGAGCCCGTCCTACCGAGAACGTACAAGATGAATATTGTCAGTACTCCTGTACAGACAAGCAGTATTCCAAGGTTATCTTTGAAGAAACGTTTCATCATACTTAAATTATACGCTGCAAAGATAATGCAAGGCGAGAGCAACAGCAAGGCGGGAAAACGCAGTTTTACCAGACTTGATACTGCCTAGCCGAAGCTTATCTTATGCAAAAGTATTAAAGATAGACATATCGCTGTCGCAATATAAATCTAAAAATTGTTAAATACACAAATAAGGCACAACCACCTTTGTTTCTATCGTGTAAAATGAGTACCTTTGCACCGCATTTTGCAAAATCAAATCATTTAACAATTTATTTTTTAATATGAATCAATACGAAACCGTTTTCATTTTGACTCCCGTTTTGTCTGATGACCAGATGAAGGAAGCGGTTGCTAAATTCAAGAATCTTCTCACCGAGAACGGTGCGGAAATTCTGAATGAGGAAACCTGGGGATTGAAAAAAATGGCTTATGCTATCCAGAAGAAATCAACGGGTTTTTACTGCCTGCTTGAGTTCAAGGCAGAGCCGACTATCGTTAAGACTCTTGAGACCGGCTTCCGCCGCGACGAGAAAGTAATCCGTTTCATAACAGTCAAACTCGACAAGTACGCTGCGCAGTACGCTGAGAAGAGACGTAACAAATACGCTAAAAAAGAGGAGGCTTAATTTATGGCAGCAGTAGAATCAGAAATACGTTATTTGACTCCACCCTCAGTGGACACAAGAAAGAAAAAGTATTGCCGTTTCAAGAAAAGCGGTATCAAGTATATCGACTATAAGGATCCAGAGTTCCTCAAGAAGTTCTTGAACGAGCAGGGCAAAATCCTTCCGCGTCGCATTACCGGTACTTCACTGAAATATCAGCGTCGCGTGGCACAGGCAATCAAGCGCGCACGCCAGATAGCCTTGCTTCCATATGTAACCGATTTGATGAAATAAAAAAGGAGGAACGACAATATGGAAATAATACTGAAAGAAGATATAATAGGCTTAGGCTACAAGAATGATATTGTAAACGTAAAAAGCGGATACGGACGCAACTACCTCATCCCGACAGGAAAGGCTGTTATCGCATCTGAGTCTGCAAAGAAAGTGCTTGCCGAGAACCTGAAACAGCAGGCTCACAAACTTGCTGCAATAAAGGCTGAGGCTGAGAAGAAGGCTGAGGCACTCAACAATGTATCGCTTGTCATCGCAGCTAAGGTCAGCGCAACCGGTGTGACCTACGGTTCTGTAAACACCAACATCGTTGCCGAAGAACTGAAGAAACAGGGCTTCGATATAGACCGCAAGATTATAACAATGCGTGACATAAAGAGCGTAGGCGACTATGAGGCTGTAGTCCACTTCCACAAGGAGGTTGAGGTTAAGGTGCCTGTAAAGGTTGTCGCAGAGAATGCTCCTGTTGAGAACAAGGAGGAAGAAGCCGCTCCCGTGGCAGAAACCGCCGAAAAGACAGAGGACAACGCAGAGAAAGCTGAATAATTAAGTACTGTAAAGCAAATCTATATGTTAATCCCGGCACATCCTTAAAGGTATGCCGGGATTTCTTTATCTCCTGACAGCATCCGGAATAAAGACCGGACAATCGCTCTGTGCCGGCTGTTCATTATTCCGAATCTGCCAACAGACTTCATCCGTGTTTCTTACTGCCTCCGTCATTTCACTTAACGTTTTCACATATTGCATACGGTCACATATCGGAAAAAGCATAATGCCAATATGATGACATAAGAACGGAACAAGGATGAAATCATACATCTTGTTTGTTTCTATACAACGTCAATATTGCCTCAACGCGGCAAGCAGTTCGTTATTTTCGCTTTTTGTCCCTATCGTAACGCGCAGACAGTTCTCGCACATGCATACATTGGTACGGTTGCGGACGATAATCCCTTTCCTCACAAGATAGTCGTATATTGCCTGCGCGTCATCCATCTTAGCAAGGAAGAAGTTTGCGTCTGTGGGATATATCTTCCGGCATACAGGCAACGCCCGGAAAGCGGCAACCATCCTGCCGCGCTCCTCCACAATGGTATTTATCCACTTCTCCACCCTGAACGAGTCCTTCAGAGCATCCATGGCATACCTCTGGGTAAGCAAATTTATGTTATAAGGATATTTCACCTTATTAAATATATCTATTATTTCCTTCTGCGCGAAAGCCATTCCGAGCCGTATTCCGGCGCAGCCCCAAGCCTTGCTCATGGTGTTTAGAACAACGATGTTGGGAAACTTTGCAAGCTTGAGTCTGAAAGGTACCGACCGTGAGAAATCCGTGTACGCCTCATCGATAACCACGATTCCGTCGAACGCATTGACAACCTTCTCTATCATTCCGCTGTCAATCAGGTTTCCTGTAGGATTGTTGGGTGAGCATATCCATATCAGCTTTGTGTTCGCGTCGCACGCATTGAGCAGTCTGTCTGCGTCAAGCTGGAAATTATCGTCGAGTCTCACAGGGCGATACTCCACATCATTGATGTCGGCACACACCCTGTACATGCCGTAGGTAGGTTCTATTGCTACCACATTGTCTACGCCCGGACGGCAGAAGCAACGGAACAACAAGTCAATAATCTCGTCGCTTCCATTGCCGAAACATATCTGTTCCGGTGAAACACCCTTCAGCTTCGCCATCACGTTTTTCAGTTCCTGCTGCAGCGGATCGGGGTAACGGTTGTACGGATTGTTGTACGGATTCTCGTTGGCATCGAGCAACACGGTAGCCGAACGCCCGCTATATTCGTTTCTGGCACAACTGTATGGCGACAGTCTGAGGATATTGTCGCGCAACAGTTCATCTAATTTTCTCATTTTATTCCAATATTTCTCAAGCGCACAGTCATTGCGTTCTTATGCGCCTCAAGCTGTTCATTTTCTGCCATTACCTCCACAGCGCGTCCTATAGACACAACTCCTTCAGGCGTGATGTGCTGGAATGTTATCTTGCGTATGTAACTGTCAAGGTTCACTCCGTTGTAAGCCATGGCATAACCATGGGTAGGCAATGTATGGTTGGTGCCGCTCGCATAGTCTCCGGCACTCTCGCATGCGTATTTACCAAGGAAAACACTTCCGGCGTTGACCACTTTATCGGCAAGCACGTCATAATCTTCCGTGGCAATGACAAGATGTTCGGGAGCATAGGCGTTGCTTATCTCCATAGCCTCACTGCCGTCGTGTGCTATTATGCAAAGACTGTTTTCGAGCGAACGGGCGGCAATGTCGCGACGCGGCAAGACAGCAAGCTGCCGGTCGATTTCCTCACTTACCCGAACTGCCACAGACTCCGACGTACTTATGAGCAGCACCTGCGAGTCTGTGCCGTGTTCTGCCTGTGACAGCAAATCGGCTGCTACAAACTCCACGTTGCTTGTCTCGTCGGCTACAACACATACCTCCGAAGGACCCGCAGGCATGTCTATCGCCACACCGTCGAGGCTCACCCGCTGCTTCGCTGCCATTACATAACGGTTTCCCGGACCGAATATCTTATATACCTTCGGCACAGTTTCAGTACCGTATGCCATCGCTCCGATAGCCTGGACTCCACCTATCTTGTATATCTTATCCACTCCGGCAGTCTTTGCCGCCACAAGAATGGCGGGATTGACATTGCCGTTTTTGTCAGGCGGAGTACACAGAACGATGTCATCACATCCGGCAATCCTTGCCGGTGTGGCAAGCATCAGAACGGTGGAAAAAAGAGGAGCCGTCCCACCGGGAACATATAGTCCCACCTTTTGTATGGCTACACTCTTCTGCCAGCAGCTCACTCCAGGCATCGTCTCCACCTTATGATCTGTCGTGCGCTGCGCCATATGGAATCTCTCGATATTGGAATGAGCGAGTTCTATAGCCTCTTTCAGCTCGGCATCAACACTTCTGACGGCATTCTCTATCTCACCGTCGGTCACAGCCAAAGACTGCAATGACACTCCGTCGAAGCGCGTCTCACACCTGAGTACAGCCTCATCACCGTTATTACGCACATCTTCCAGAATGCCGTCCACAACGCCATTCAATGCGGAAATGTCTGTATGAGGTCTTTCAAGTATCTTTTTCCAGACCTCACGTTCGGGATATCTCACTATTCTCATAACAAAATCATCTTTTCAATGGGTGTCACAAGTATTCCCTGAGCACCGAGTTCTTTAAGCCGTCCGATAATTTCCCAGAAACGTTTTTCGTCAAGCACTGTATGTATGGAGCACCAGTTCTCATCAGCGAGCGGTATTATTGTAGGACTTTTTATTCCCGGCAATACAGCTGTTATGTCGCTGACTCTATCTTTAGGAGCGTTCATCATGACATATTTCTTGTCTGTTGCCGAGCGCACAGCCTCAATACGGAACAGCATCTCATTGAGTATGGCATGCTTGTCATCGTCCATATTCCAGTTTCCTATCAGCAGAGCCTCACTCTCCATCACAACCTCCACCTCTCTGAGATTGTTGCTTATAAGTGTGCTGCCTGAGCTTACAATGTCAAAGATTCCGTCGGCAAGCCCTATGCCGGGGCATATCTCCACACTTCCGGTTATGACGTGTATCTCTGCCGTTATGCCGTTCTTCTTAAGGAATTTATCCAGAATGTTCGGATAAGACGTTGCAATCCGTCTGCCGTTGAACCACTCAAGACCTGTATATTTGTATTCTTTCGGGATGGCAAGAGACAACCGGCACTTGCTGAATCCAAGTCTGGATATGATCTGAGCATTCTCTTCCCTTTCTAAAAACTCGTTCTCTCCCACTATGCCGACATCAGCGACACCGCTTGCAACACTCTGTGGAATGTCGTCGTCTCGCAGATACAGCACCTCTATCGGGAAATTCACAGACTGTACTAACAATGTGCGCTTGCTTGTGCGGACCTTGATGTCAGCTTCTGCAAGCAGATTCATGGTGTCGTCGAAGAGACGACCCTTTGATTGCACGGCAATTCGTAACATAATATCAAATATATTAAAAAGATAATGACAAAAATACCGTTTTTCAAGGAATTACGCAAGAAATGTAGTACATTTGTGCACCATTTACATGCAATTGAAATTTTTATACATATTATTTTCGGTATTGCTGGCTTTGAGCTGTAGCGACAACAAGAAATCCATAGAAGTCACTCCATGGGGCAGCACGGCAGATGAAGACAGCGCAGACTTTGAGAATCATTTCACGATAAGCGACCTTCAGAGCAACGGTGAAATGATAATGCTGACAATGAGCGGTCCTGACACGTATTTTGACTATCGCGGACAAGGTATGGGAACACAATATCTGCTGTGCGAGAAATTCGCACACGACATTGGTGTATCCCTGCGTGTGGAGCTTTGCCGAGACACTGCCGAAATGCTGACAAGGCTTGAAGAGGGCGAAGGAGACATCATTGTGTATCAAATGTCACGTAAAACAAAAGGACTGAACTATTGCGGATACGGGACAGACAGCACTTCGTGGGCGGTAAGTGAGGGCAACAAGGAACTGTCTGATTCATTGAACCGGTGGTACAGACCGCAACTGCTCGCACAGATAAAGAAGGAGGAGGCATTCATGTATTCGCCCCAAAGCATACGCCGACACACTTATTCTCCAATGCTGAACGCCTCGGCTGGCATAATATCAGAATACGACCACCTGTTCCAAAAATACGCTCCACTGACACGATGGGACTGGAGGCTGCTCGCCGCACAGTGCTATCAGGAATCAACATTCGACCCGAATGCGCGCTCGTGGGCAGGCGCATGTGGTCTGATGCAGATAATGCCGGCAACCGCAGACATGATTGGTCTGTCAAGGGCGAATATGTTTGACCCTGAAGAAAACATTGCCGCTGCAGCACGCTACATCAAGACACTTAACGGAAAGTTTCTTGACATAAGAGACCGGAACGAACGTTGCTCATTCATTCTGGCAAGTTACAATGGCGGTTTCTTCCATATCCGTGACGCAATGGCATTGACAAAAAAACACGGAAGAAACCCTCACTCATGGAGAGACGTGTCGGAGTTCGTACTGAAACTGAGCTATCCGGAATATTACAACGACCCTGTGGTGAAATACGGATACATGCGCGGACAGGAAACGGCAGGTTATGTGGAGAGCATAAGAAACCGATGGGCACAATACCGCAGCAAGGCTCGCGGAGGGTCAGGCATACAAGGCTTCCCCGGAGAGGCAATACCGCAGAAGGCACGTAAGAAACACAGGTTCAGACTATGACAATCTCCTAATTTGATTTGTGCGACAGCCGCATACATGAGTGCTGTTTCACAGTTTCGATGCGATGTGTCTTCTATACAGCTTTAAACCCGATTCAGCCAACACATTGTCTATATGAGCAGCACGTTCCTTATGAGTAATGCCGTCAATCTCAATGTCATTATCTTCCTTTATATATATTTTCCCCAATCCTTCAACCGGAAGATACTCATCCCAATACACCGGGACATTATGGTAACGTCCGTCTCCGCCATAACGTTTTACATATGTCACCCGTTCTATAGAACTGTACCCGTATGCGTGAACAGTCAAAGTGGAGCTGTCATTGACGGTGTGCCCCCGTTCCGTTTTAAGAATACAGTCTGTCACACATCTTGGATGAGCGAAATGTTCCTGTCCCCAATAATTGGCTAATGCCTCATGTTCCCAGAACGAACTGTGCCGTTCCGTGTCACGTCCGTAAATCTCCTGTCTGGGACGTATCTGCTGATACATCGGCACACAAAGCAGCGGAGCCATACTGAAATATATTGCCCGGAAGTGTTTCTCACTGATAGAGCAAAAGAGTCTTTTCGCTTTTTCAAATTCATAAGTGCGAAATTGTTCAGGATCCATGTCCAGTTCAAGTTCCTGAATATGCTCCGGTGTGATGATATTAATCATTTCCTGCTTATCGAAATCGAAATCATCACCGTATCCGAAAACATCATCTTTAAGCAGTCTAAGCATGTTTTCCTGAGCGAGAGGAGTAAACAAAAGAGCAAACTGCTGGTTATTGTTTCGGTCGCTGGTATCAAAAGCGACTTCAAACTCTTCATTTGTCATCATCGCATAGTCTGCATTACTTAGTCTGCGGGCTTTATTGCGAAGCAAGGCTCTTCTCATTTTAAAGGACAAAGAGTCTTCCTTTCCTGCCAACCCACTATGTCTTCTGTGGAATATCAAGTCAGGAGCAGCCGTATTACAGTAGAAAAGACGTGTTCTCTCGTAATATTCCGGATATGGAGCAGTTACGGTAGCGGTAAGAGTCTCAGAATGTCTTACAGTACGATATTTACCTTCTGAATCGCGCTCACGTGTTGTCCAGTGTATTGTCTTAGAACCTTTATATGTTTTGGTACCCATCTTCATCATTCTCGTCCTGCACAGAACAAACGGATTACCATTGATTTGACCGGAATGACAATATATCACTGAACGCTCCGCATTGAACGAATCGTTCCAATCATACACCTCCCTCATTTCTGCAAGACGTTGTGCCGTGAAATACGGGTCGAACTCTAACTGAGGAATGGTTTTGCTCATTATGCGCGTCATCATATCCCAGCCGTACAAACGGTTAAGCGGTTCCATCTGCTTCCACGCCTCATTTGTGAATACGTCTATTTCCCCACAAAGGCTTTCTCTTTCTGTTTTCAGATTCCTCAGCTTTGGATAAACCTTAGTAAAAAGGAACGCCACATCCACAACCGTTGCCAGAACAATCAGTCCTTTGCAAAGTTTGTCAAGCTCATCATATAAACCGAAAAAACACAAAACGCCCGCCACTGCCACTATAATCAACACAACACTCCTGACCTTCCAGCTATATATATCTGAATTCAAGAATGAAAGGTCTACATTCCTGTTATATATCTTACTGCAAGTAATACGGTTTGCCGCGACATCCACATCAGCCTCTTGCGCCAATTCGTCAAATGTCTGCATCGCAATACGCCTGAAGCGGTCGCGGAACACATTCTTGTATTCTGCCAAAGGGTCATATATGTCATTCTCCATATATGTAATCTTTAGAAGAATTTATCTCTGGCTCTCTCGCGTGTATCGGCAGAGACAGTGAACGGGATGCGCGTTGTGTAACCCTGACGGGCTGCCACTATCATTTTGGTAGGCCAACAGAAGATGTCATTATTCCACTGTGTGACACGGCTGTTGTACACGGTACGCGCCGCAGTTATCTCACGCTGAAGATAACTGTTCTGCTGCATTGCGTCAGCTATTGCGTTATGCGCCTTCAGCTCAGGATAAGCCTCCACCTGTGGGAACAGGCGTCCGAAAGCCATATCCGTCTGACGGCTAACTTCCTCCCGGTTCGTTCCATTCACTTTTCCGCCACGCAACGCAGCCACCGTAGTCATGACTTCCTTGTCCAGACCGATTGCCTTTTCAACAAGTCCGACTACATTTTGCAGAATCTGTACGCGTTGTTCGAGATAGTTGTCAATGTTCGAAGCCTCCGCCTGAATACGCTGTTCCAGCTGCTGGAAATAATTATGTGCGGATATTTTCATAAAAACGAATATCACACCCGGCAGTATGCCGATGACACAACCGAGCACCGCGAACGCCAAAGTATTTTCAAGTGTGTCGCCAAAAAGGAATACATACAATAATACAAGGCATGGTATTACCGTCCACAATGCTATTTCAAAGAGCGTTGAGCCGAATCCTATCTCAACCGGCAACTGACGGTCGATTACCCTTACATCCCGTCCGTTATCGTTAACCGGACCGGTTACTTCATCTAAAAGATTTGCCATATCATACAAGGTTTATAGTTCCACATCCTGAAATGACCGCTGCGCATTATCTTCGAGGTAAATACCACATATTGAATTTCCACCTTCCATGCCACGCCTTATACGATAACTGTGCATGGAATACAGACTACGCATGTGTCATTATCATATAATTATATTTGCAAATATATAATTTTAAATTCATACATTCATCTCTCATGACTAAGAAAATAAGCCGTACAACCAGAACTACTGAAAGAAAGAAGAACAGACAAAGACTTTTTGCCTGATTTGAAACAATCCTGATAAGAGTGCGCCAGCCCGTTAGCTTTTGCCTGTACCGGAAATTTCATATAAGGAAACAACGTTCCATATCCACATCACACACATTTCATGATTACCCGTAAGATACTTGCGTGAGAATAAAAAAGTAGTTACCTTTGCTCCAACACACACAACCGGTAGCACTGATTAATAAAAAATGTAATGCCGTCTCAATATAATCCGACACAATGGCTTTATGTTATACATTAACGCAGTCACATTTTGAAAAACTCGCAATGATATATGCTCAGGACACGAAAAGACTGTCCATACCGAAAAACATATGCGAACAACACACACAAACACACATCCGGACTGACAAGAGACGGAATACAAAAACATGCAAGACAATGAACAGCATAGAAAGATTATTCATTGACAAGGAACAGGCAATAAAGAGAATGAACTCATTAGGGAAAGAAAGGACTCCCTTTTTCTTCCTTACAGACTTCGGAACAGAACGTTGCCTTGTGGAAAAAACCGATGATTTACCTGCAAGCGAGCTACAGTTCGTCTTTCCAGAACACTCCCACATCAGCAGACAAAAGCCGGACGAAATGCCGGGAAAGATTGAGTGGGAAACTTATCCCGAATCATTCGACATGTACAAAGAATCATTCGACAAAGTGCGAAGCAACATCCTTGCAGGCAACTCCTTTCTGACCAACCTTACCTGCGCCACGCCTGTGAGGACAAACATGTCTTTGGAGCAGATATTCAGCTTCGCGGAGGCACGATACAAATTATGGTTGAAAGACCGCTTTACGGTATTCTCGCCTGAGACGTTTGTCCGTATACACGACGGATTAATATATTCCTATCCCATGAAAGGAACAATTGACGCAGCCATTCCCCATGCCCGCGAAAGGCTTATTAACGATGTCAAGGAAAGAGCGGAGCACGCCACAATCACCGATTTGATACGCAACGACCTCAGCCAATCAGCGACAGAGGTGACCGTGACACGCTTCATGTACTTGGAAAAACTGACGACAAACAGTGGCGCCTTGTGGCAGATGAGCTCAGAAATACGCGGTCGGCTGGCGTCAGACTACAGGCAACAGCTCGGCGACATCATCTTCCGGATGCTCCCGGCTGGTTCAATATCCGGAGCTCCCAAGAAGAAAACGGTTGACATAATACACCAGGCAGAAAACTACAACAGAGGTTTTTACACAGGTGTCATGGCATATTTTGACGGAGACAACCTTGACAGCGCGGTGCTGATCCGCTTTATCGAACAGGAAGGCAAAGGCAGAATGATTTTCAAAAGCGGAGGCGGAATAACATTCCAAAGCAATGTACGGAGTGAATATGAAGAAATGAAACAGAAAGTATATGTGCCGATTTATTGAAACCATCTGCATAGAAGACGGGCAGATATTGAACCTCCCGCGCCACCAGCAGCGCGTCGACTCAACAAGAAGACATTTCTTCGGACAGATGCCGCGACTGAATCTGGAGGAGCACATCCGCACCACCGGGTGCGGCAACGGTCGCATACGGTGTCGCGTGACATACGGTGCCGACATTCAGAACATAGAATATTTCCCTTATCACATACGCAGCGTCAAGACCTTAAAACCAGTGGAATGCGATTCAATGGAATACAGCTATAAATATGCCGACCGCTCCGCACTGGACTCACTTTTTGCCAGACGCGGAGAAGCGGACGACATTCTGATAGTACGCAACGGACTGCTTACAGACACATCCATTGCCAACATAGCCCTTTGGGACGGCAGACAATGGCACACCCCTGCCCGTCCGCTGCTGAAAGGAACACGCCGCGCCGAACTGCTTGACAACGGAATACTGACAGAACATGACATTCCAGTGGAAAATATATGGGCATACAGGAAGATAAGACTGTTCAACGCCATGCTTCACTTTGGCGAAATAGAATTACCATGCGCAGACATACAGAGACCGACAGCACCCTAACAGTGCGGCGAGAAAACAATATACATAAATAAAAAACGAATGAGGCAAGCCCCGAAAGCCTTGCCTCATTCGAATATTCTGAATTCATATCCCTGGTCCTTAAGCCACTGTAGTGCCTGTGGCAGTGCGAAATGCAGCTTGTCTATGCTCTTCAGCGAATCGTGGAATGTTATGATTGAACCGTTGCGCGCATAGCGTCTGACATTCTCAACCACATCATCCGCCGTCATCCATTTTGAATAGTCGCGCGTGACGAGGTCCCACATCACAATCCGGTATTTACGTCTGAGCCACAGATATTGCGCATAGCTCATGCACCCGTGCGGCGGTCTGAAGTACCGGGCTTTTATAAGTTCGTTGGCAGCATTGGTGTCCTTGATGTAGGTTGCGGCAAAATGCTTGAATCCGCCAAGGTGATGGAAAGTGTGGTTGCCAACCTGATGGCCGGCAGCCACAATGCTGTCATACAACTCCGGATATTTCCTCACGTTGTCACCTACCATGAAGAATGTGGCACGCGCGCCATACTCGTCCAGAGTTCTGAGAATGAAAGGAGTGGATTCCGGTATCGGTCCGTCGTCGAACGTCAGATAGACGGCTCTCTCCTTCCTGTCCATTCTCCATAGAGCTCTCGGATATAACCAGCGTAACCACTGTGCAGGCTGTTCTATGATCATAAATCCGGAGGGTTTATTTCAGTTCCACCCCACCCTTGCTGATGTATGTCGCATAGAGAGCATTAAGCCTCTGCATGCGCTTTTCGGCAAGTTTGGCGTCTACCAGAGCAGTCTGTTCGGCAGTGCTCTTCAACATTACAACCTGCCGCAGGAAGTCGTTCTGCGCCTGAGTGAAGCGCGAGCCGTTGAGCGACAGATACCATACGGCATACTGTTCGGCATTCTTCCACACCGCGTCAAGCAGTTTCGCCGCCTTGGCTTTCTGTCCGGCAAGCGCGTAAGCCTGCGCCATATCAGCTCCGGCAGACATAAACGTGACGGGCACATTATAGTCGGGTATCACCTTCTGACACCTGTCGAGCACCTCAACAGCCTTGTCCTTCTTGTTCTCTTCCACAAGCGCGAGGGCAAGTATGGCAAACAGGTGGCGGTGAGTGTAGCACATACGCATTACAGTCTCGTCGAGATAGAGTCCCGGTTTCTCCAGTCCGCCCCACTTGTAACGGTTCATGAGGTTATTGTACATCTTCTCCGTGTCGATGTTCTTCATGCCCGGGTTCTTAGTTGTGAACGGAGTGATGCGGTAAGCCAGACCCTCCTGCACAAAGTTGTCGCCAAGATTCATGTAGTATTTCTCCGCTACTGTCGTCGCGATGTATAACGGACGAGTCCAGTTACACTGCGCGATCATCTCCAGCATCATAAGGCTTTCCTTGCCTAGTCCGCGCTTTCCTGCAAGCGATATGACCATCTTGTCGGGTATGGAGTCGCCCGCCATGAGCATGCCGCTCTTCCTCACAGCCTCCTTGTCTATCTTCACATAGAGCGTATCGGTAGGGATGATGCGCATGTCCTTGTCTTTCGACCGCACCCAATATTTCATAATGTTCTTCACATCGAACGGGTCGTCTCCGAACTGCGCCCTTGCCTGTTCCGGATTCTGTTTGTAGTATTCCATTATGTCCTGCTTTACATAAGGATGAATCTCCACAAACTCGTTCGTTCCAGAGCAGTAATCGATGCGCGGCCATGTTATCGGAACTGAAGGAGAATCGTATGCCGGACGTTTCATCTGGTCAATATACCAGTCAGTCTGCAGATAGCTGAGGTTGCAAACACGAGTGTCCGTGCGCACGCCCTCAACCTCCTGATTATACCACAGAGGGAAGGTGTCGTTGTCACCGTTTGTGAATATAATCGGGTTGCCCTTGTCCTGAAGCGTCATCAGATAGTTCTGTCCGAAGTCGCGGCATGTATATCGTCCGCTGCGGTCGTGGTCGTCCCAAGTCTGGCTTGCCATCTGCACGGGGACAAACAGGCACACCACACCGGCGATGGAGGCGATGACGAGTTCGTGACCTTTGATTTTCTTCTTCAGATAATCAATGATTGCAGCCACACCCATGCCACACCAGATGGCAAACGCATAGAAAGAACCGGCATATGCATAGTCGCGCTCGCGGGGCTGCTGCGGTGTCTGGTTAAGATAAATGACTATCGCGAGTCCTGTCATGAAGAAAAGGAAGAAGACAACCCAGAACTGCCGTATTCCGCGACGTCCTCTCCACGCCTGCCAGAACAGACCGAGCAGACCAAGCAGGAGAGGCATGCAATAGAACACGTTATGTCCTTTGTTGTTCTGGAGCTCGTCCGGCAGCTTGCTCTGGTCGCCGAGCATCAGATTGTCTATGAACGGGAAGCCGGTTATCCAGTTGCCGTGCTCGGGCTCGCCGTTACCCTGTATGTCGTTCTGACGGCCGGCGAAGTTCCACATGAAATACCTCCAGTACATGAAGTTGCACTGGTATGAAAGGAAGAAACGTATGTTGTCCCACTGCGACGGAATCTTCACCGTAACCGGCTCTCCACACATGTCGTAAGGCACCTCAGTACCGTCCACGCCGCCCATCCAGCTCTCATACGCCGCCGCATGGTCCGAACTGTGCATACGCGGGAACAACATGTTCTGCGCATATACGAGCTTGTTCTTGTGAGACACCACGAAGTAGGAATCCTTCTCCGCACTGTCCACCTTCTCCTTACGCTGCCATATGGGCGCGCCCTCCTTCGTACGCACCTCGCACATGCCGCCCTTTATGTCGTACTCGAACTTTGACGTGTATGCATGACCGTACAACAGCGGACTGTCACCATACTGGTCGCGGCTGAGATAGCTGCCCAGCGTGAAGATGTCCTCAGGAGAGTTCTGGTCCATCGGAGGGTTGGCTGAAGAGCGTATCACTATCACGGCATAGCTTGAATAGCCTATCATCAGCATCAGCAGGCACAGCAATACGGTGTTCTTGGCACGCGCCGTGACATAAGGCACGAGTTTCTTCTCCACTTTCCGCGTACGTCCCAGCACGTAGTAAAGCACTGCAAGCACCACAGCCCCTATCACTGCTGCCGACCATCCGTACCCGTAGAAAGGTATGCCGAGCATGCCTACGGACAGGACGAACGCTATGTTCTGCCTTCTGAGGTTTCTTCCGACATACGTCTCATAAATTGCCCAGATGACAGTTGCCACGAGCAGCAATATATAGATTATCTCTCCGGTATTGAACGGACATCCGAGCACATTGACAAAAAGAAGCTCGAACCATCCGCCAACAGTCACAATGCCCGGGACAACGCCGTAAAGCACAGCCGCAACGATGACAAACGAGATGACGAGCGCGACAAGCGAGCCTTTGAGTTCGATGTCCGGGAAACGGCGGTAGCAGTAAACCAGCACAATGGCGGGTATGCAGAGCAGATTGAGAAGGTGCACACCGATGGAGAGACCTGTCATGTATGCTATGAGCACAAGCCAGCGGTCGCTGTGCGGCTCGTCCGCATGGTCTTCCCACTTGAGTATAAGCCAGAACACCACAGCGGTGAAAGCGGAAGAGTAAGCGTACACCTCGCCCTCCACTGCGGAGAACCAGAAAGTGTCGCTGAATGTATAGATGAGCGCGCCGACAAGTCCTGATGCCTGAATGGCTACAAGCTTTGCAGTTGTCAGCTGGCTCCAGTCTTTAAGTATGAGCTTGCGGGTGAGATGCGTTATTGTCCAGAAAAGGAACAGTATGGTCGTAGCACTCAGGAGCGCGCTCATCGTGTTCACCATTCTCGCAACCTGTGACGGGTCGCTCGCAAACTGCGAGAACAGGTTTGCAGTCAGCATGAAAAACGGTGCTCCAGGCGGGTGACCGACCTCTAATTTGTAACCTGTAGTGATAAATTCCGGACAGTCCCAGAAGCTGGCTGTCGGCTCAATTGTGGAACAATACACAAAAGCTGCGATCAAAAAAGTCAGCCATCCGAGCGTATTGTTCACTAACCTATAATTTTTCATTTATAATTTAGATATGTGTTATACATTCTTTAAATCACATGAAAAAACGAGACTGGACACATGAAATGCTTTCAAGTTGTACGGCTCTGAAGCTATTCATGATACGATATGCCAGTCGGCATACCCTCATAAATTTTGAATTATGAATGCAAAGATAACATTTTTATATGACAAAGAAACTTTAATATATGTGCATTAATATAATTTAATGAACACGGCACGCCATTATGAAATATATGGGAAGGTGAGAGGGGGAGAAAGGGAGAAGGTGGGAAGGGGAGAGAGTGGGAAGGTGAGATGGGGAGAAAGGGTGGATGGAATACGGGGATTGGAACAACGTGAAGTCGCTGAGATTCGCGTGGAACGCAGCGGGACGCAGTCTGTCTGCGAATATGGAGTTTTTGACACAAAAACAGAAAGTGTTGGATATCAAGACATTACGCTTTTGGCGGTCGCAGAATGTCTTCATCCGCACGCGGAACGGGCTTTTCCGCAATGCAGGAAAGGCTTTTCGGGCAGACGGAAGAGGCTTTACGGGGACATGAGACGGGCTTTTCCGTAACCGGAGAAGGCTCTGGGAAGAGTCTGAAAACGGGAAAACGAGGCTGCGAAAAGGCGTGAACGGGGAGACTGTGATGTAAGTTGCGGGATAGGATGCGGGGTAAGCCGGAACAAGAATGCGGGAAAACGTGCGGACATCACAGAGTTGTCCGCCTCAACGTTTCTATTTTGCAGATAAATAATGTCAAGATTTTTTACTTCGCGCCATGTACGGATGCCTGTTCATGCTACGCGGTTCTGACGCTGCTGACGGCTTCCGTGAAAGCAAAAAACGGCACATACAAAAGCGGCGGACGGCTTCCGAATGTCTTCCGACAACGGTTCCGGAACAATGTCCGTGCCTTTTCTTATCATCCGTTGACACACATGCCTCTGCTGTCAATGCAGGAATCACGCTCAGTGAGTTGCGGTGCGGCAACGGCTAACAGCGCATGCTTCCGGCTATATCATCCTCCGTTACATCAGCAGCCGGGCACAGGCGCACCGAGCGGTTGACTATGGCGACATGCTTCGAGTTATTCAACACCGAGTCGATATCGTGACTTACAATGACGACAGCACAGCTTTCGTTGATACGCGACAGCATCGTGTAAAGCTGGGTCTGGAAATGCCGGTCTATATAAGTGTTAGGCTCGTCAAGCACAAGCACTTCCGGACCGGACACGATTGCACGTGCGAGGAGCACCCTTTGCAGCTGCCCTCCGCTCAGCTCACCTATATGACGGTGCTGAAGATGGTCTATCTCCAGCATGTGCAGCACCTCACGCACCCTCTCCTGCTGCCGTCCGGCGTATGAGGCATACGGACGCAGCGAGGGCTTCAGTCCTGACAGCACCACGTCGTGCACGGAGACGGGGAACTTCCTGTCCAGACTGGTGTATTGGGGCAGATAGCCCATCGACAGGCTTTTCACCGTGTTGCCGTCGCGCATGTAGCGCACAGAACCCGACATCGGACTCATCAGTCCGAGCAACACCTTTATCAGACTTGTCTTTCCGCACCCGTTGGGACCGACAATGCCGAGGAAGTCGCGCTCCTTCACGCTTATGCTGACATCGCGCAGCACCACCTTGCCGTCATATCCCACCGACATTCCGTCAGTCTCTATGACAGACCGTTCTCTCATCTCAGACATCTTGCTACCTTTACCATTTCCTTCTGCCAGTCATATCCGAGCGGATCGATCTCCGTCATCACCGTCCCGGTACTTTCGGCAACACTTGATATATTTCCGTTTGCGAACTCCTTCTGCACAAAAAACACCTTGGCGCGCCCGTTCCTTGCCCTGTTTATCACACTCTGCATCTGTCGCGCGCTCGGCTCGCGGTTCTCCTCCTCCAGCGGAATCTGAGTAAGTCCGAAGTCGCGGGCGTAATACGTGAGCACGGGATGATAGATGAGGAAAGTACGGTGCGACGCTTTCTCCGTCAGACGCCTCACCTCCGAGTCCACACGATTGATAGAGTCGATAAGACTATCGAGGTTTTTCTTGAAATAGATGCTGTCTTTCTTGTCTATCCCCACAAGTGCCCTGTATATGTTTCCGGCAATTATGCGCGCATTGGCGGTGCTCATCCATGTGTGCGGATCGGCTATTCCGTTTTCTGTCTTCACCAATGATATGCCGTCGGAAGAATCCACTACGATGGCGTGGGGTGCGTTCTGCTCGAGCTTTTTCATCCAGGTACGCTCGAAACCTATGCTCCCCACCTTCACATACAGCACACTTTGCGAGAGGTTCACCATCTGTCTGGCTGAAGGCTCGTATGTCTCCGGATTGCCTCCTTCAGGCACCATGGTCGCCACATCAAACCTGTCTCCGGCTATGCGTTCGGTGAAATATCTCAACGGTTCTATAGTTACCGTAATCACACGCTTGCCTGCGTCCGGTCCGCGACGGTCGCTGCACGAGACCGCCACAGACAGTATTGCCAGCAAAAAAAGAATGTTATATTTTTTCATCATCAGAATATTAGTTCGACTCCGTACGCGAGAAACACGTATCTGAGCATCTTGCCGACGGATATGCTTATTACTGAAATGAGCACGTTGGCCCTCATCAGTCCGAGCATTATGGTTATGGCGTCGCCAAGCACGGGAATGAAGGCGAAGAAACCGACCCATGCCCCGCGCCCCGCCATGAAACGCTCGGCGCGCGACAGGCTCTCCTTGCTCACATGCAGATAGTGCTCTATCCAGTAAAGCTTGCCCAGACGGCCTATGCCGTAATTCATTATGGAACCGGCGACATTGCCTATCGTCCCGTAAACGACAAGCGGTCCGGGCTGCAATCCGGCTGCCAGCAGTCCCACCATGACCGCCTCACTGCTGAAGGGCAGTATGCTTCCGGCAAGAAAGGCGGATATGAGCATGCCCCAATATCCCCAATTAATCAAGAAGTCTATGAAGGCATCCATATACCATAAATTGTCATTAATAATATCGAAAGGACTATGACAAAAAACGAGACGTTTGTCAGTCGGGTGTTGGTGAACACGATGTAATGGGCAATCAAAGGCGCGGTGTTGACAACCATGATGCCTGTAAGCTCCGAGTAAAGATTCGGCTGAAGCACCAGCAGCGCCATCACGTATATGCCTGTAATGGAAAATATCTCATAAATCATGCGGGTGCGTATCTTGTCCTTATAGCTGTTTCTGTGGAAATGCACGATACCGACGACCATAAACAGGGCAAGCATGGCAAGAACCATGATTCTGCCGTCAGTCAGCACGGTATGGTCGAACAGCTTTCCGAATTCTGCCAGCTTGCGGAAATGGGCGGCAAGAGCCTCCGGATTTCCGGTGTATATGTGATAACTGGCAAGAAACCAATAAGGGAAAACAAGTCCGATGACTGATGCGAAGAATGTGCGTATGTTGCCTGCAAGAACATTTGTGAACAGCAGAATCCACATCAGAGGGACCAGAAAGAACACATGGACAGACATTATGCTTGCCAGTCCTATCATAAGAAAGGCATAGAACACAAGCCCCATGGAACTTTTGTTCTGGTAGGCATGAAAAAAGAACATGTAGAACACGATGAAACACAACTGTGTCAGAACCGACGATACAGGAGACACAAGAAGTCCGGACATAAGGAAAAGCACGATGTACGAGCATGAGACCATACGGCTGTATACGCGGATGATGGCGTTGGAGTTGTTCAGCTCCACCATGAGGTAGGAAGACACCGCCAGCACGGCAAACTGAATCCAAAGATTCCGCTCAGCCAGTCCGCACGCCATGCTCATCAGTAAGGCATATACCGCTGTGACAGGCAGGGCGAAACGGCTTTCAGCCACTATGTTCTGTATTCTCTTTTTTGCCAAAATGATATTATGAGTTTGTTATCCTGTTATGCCACAGGCATGCGTTCAGCGACACCGGGCTTACAAATCCTGCCCGATGTCTCTTCTGAAATATTTGTCCTTAAAATTGACGAGACGCGCCCATTCAAACGATTTCGCCAACGCCTCCTCACGGTTCTGACCGTAAGAGCATACTGCGATGACACGTCCTCCGCTCGTAACGACGTTGCCGTCTTTCAGCTGTGTACCCGCATGAAACAGCACCGAGTCCTTCACCTTGTCCAGACCCTCAATGACATAACCCTTCTCATATTTCTGTGGATAGCCGCCGCTGACAAGCATCACACACACTGCGGCACGTTCGTCAAACTCAATTGTCTTCTTGTCGAGGCTGCCGTCAGCCACTCCTTCAAACAGGTCGACAATGTCGCTCTTCAGCCTCAGCATGACGCTTTCTGTCTCCGGGTCGCCCATGCGGCAGTTATATTCTATCACCATAGGGTCGCCGTCAACGTTTATGAGACCGAAGAAGATGAATCCCTTATAGTCTATTCCTTCCTCGGCAAGTCCGTCGACAGTAGGACGGATGATGCGGTTCTCCACCTTCGACATCCATTCCGGAGTGGCGAAAGGAACGGGCGACACGCTTCCCATGCCACCGGTGTTGAGTCCGGTGTCGTGCTCTCCGATGCGCTTATAGTCCTTTGCCTCCGGCAATATCTTGTAGTTCCTGCCGTCTGTAAGTACAAAGACCGAGCACTCTATGCCGCTGAGATACTCCTCGATGACTACCCTTGCGGAAGCGTTTCCGAACATACCGGCGAGCATTTCCTTAAGTTCCTTTCTGGCTTCATCAAGTGTCGGCAAGATGAGAACGCCCTTTCCGGCGCACAGTCCGTCAGCCTTCAGCACATAAGGGGCTTTCAACGTTTCCAGAAAAGCGAGTCCCTCATCAAGTGTCTCACCCGTGAACGTGCGGTATTTTGCGGTCGGTATGCCGTGCCTTTGCATAAAACCCTTGGCAAAATCCTTCGATCCCTCGATCACGGCACCTGCCTTTGACGGTCCGATGACGGGAATGGAGGATGTGCGCGGGTCGTTCTTGAAATCATCATATATGCCTTTCACCAACGGGTCCTCCGGTCCGACGACAACCATTCCGACGCTGTTTGCGACAGCAAATTCCTTCAACGCCTCAAAGTCGTCTGCCTTTATGTCAACATTCTCTCCACATCCGGCGGTGCCGGCATTACCGGGAGCGATAAACAGTCTGTCCACTTTCTCACTCTGGGCGATTTTCCATGCAAGGGCATGCTCGCGTCCTCCACTTCCAAGCAAAAGAATATTCATAAGCTATCTATATTTGTTTACGTTTTGTCAATACAACACATAACGGCAGACAGAGGACATCCGGCTGCCGCATTATAACGTTTATTTGAGGTAATCCTCAAAATATTGGGTTATTCTCTCATGCAGATGAACACTCTGACGTCCTCGCATGTTGTGCGGTTCACCCGGATATACGAAGAAGTCGGGCTGTGTTCCGGCTGCTATGCAAGCCTGAAGGAAAGACAGGCAGTTCTGCGGAACGACCACAGGATCGTTCATTCCGGTGATGATCTGCAGTTTTCCTTTAAGGTTCTTTGCCTTATAAAGCAGACTGCTTTCCTTGTAACCGTCGGGGTTGGTCTGCGGAGTGTCCATGTAGCGTTCACCGTACATCACCTCATAATACTTCCAGTCGATGACCGGACCGCCTGCCACGCCCACCTTGAAAACATCCGGATAGGTGGTCATAAGAGATGTGGTCATGAATCCGCCGAAGCTCCATCCGTGCACGCCGAGGCGGTCGGCATCGACGTAAGGAAGGGTCTTGAGATAGCCGACACCGCAAATCTGGTCTTTCATTTCCTCGACACCAAGATGTCTGAATGTCGCCTGCTCGAAGTCACGGCCACGGTCTGACGAGCCACGGTTGTCAAGAATGAACACGATGTAACCCTTTTGCGCCATGTAGGTTTCCCATCCGCGGCTCCAGAAATGCCAACGGGCTTCTACGTTTCTTACGCCAGGTCCGCCATAGACATAGACCACTGTGGGATATTTCCTGGACGGGTCGAAGTCGTGAGGTTTCACCATACGGTAATAAAGATCGGTGTTTCCGTCGGCTGCCTTTATCGTTCCCGATGTGAACTGCGGCACGGCATATCCCTTCCAAGGGTCGTCCGCAACGAAGTAGCTCACTCTTTTTGCCGACTTCGTATCTATTATATCAATGTTGCGCGGAACGTCAGGCTCGGTGTAATTATCTATTATCAGACTGCCTTCAGGAGACAAAGCGAGCCTGTGACCGTCACCGCTGTTGGCATGACAACCCTTGCCGTTATCAAGCAGTCTGCGCTTTCCGGTCGCCACATTGACCGAATAGATGTTGTTCTGAATGGGACTGCACTCCGTAGAAAGGATTATGGCAGACTTGTTCTTCACGTCAAATCCCATCAGTGCAAGCACCACCCACTTGCCGCTTGTAAGCTGTTTCGGCTCGCCGCCCTGCGTACTCAACAGGTAAAGATGGTTGTATCCGTCGCGCTCGCTCTGAAGAATGAACTTGCTGCTGTCCCATGGCAGGAAAGCGACAGGATTGACCGGGTGTACGTATTTGTCATGATGCTCATGATATAATGTCTTCACCTTGTTGCCTGTCTGTGCGTCATAGGCGTCGAGACTTGCGTCGGTCTGGTCGCGGTTGACTTCTATCAGATATATCTGTCTGCCGTCCGGAGTCCACGAGATGTTTGTGAAGTATCTGTCTTTCGGGTCGCCCACATTCAGATAAACCGTCTTTCCGGTCTTCAGACTGTAGACACCTACAGTGACCTCATGGCTTGTCTCTCCAGCCATAGGATATTTCTCAGGCTCCAATGTCGCTATGCGCGTGTCTATTCCGACAAGAGGATAGTCTGTCACCATGGACTGGTCCATGCGGTAGAAAGCCAGACTCTGTCCGTCGTTGCTCCAGAACAGACCTTTATTTATGCCGAACTCGTTGCGGTGGACACTCTGTCCGTACACAATATCTCTCGACCCGTCGGTCGTAAGCTGCACTGTCTTGCCGTCCTTGCCCACAACAAACAGATTGTCGTCCTTGACATAAGCGAGCGTCCGGGACACTGCGTTCCATTCTTCCGCCTGCATTCCCTGACCGCTGACATAGGATGCCGCCACCTCCTTCTTCTTCCAGTCAACCAGCACTCTCATGTGTCCGTTGGTGAGCATCACTATGTTCTTGTCAGCATAAGGGAACTGCGCGCTGTAAAGACTGTGTATCTTACCGTCCTTGCCGAGTCCTTCCTTTTCTATCACATTATTTATATCGTCGAGCGTGAACAGCTGTTTCTCGCCGGCATTCTTAGGATTGACGGCACTGCACTTGTCGTAGTCATTATGGACAAGAGTCTCTCCCCACCACGCTGTGTACCTGTTCTTCGGCGACATATTGTAATAGTTGTTGCCGCCAAAGTTAAGATCCTCCAGTGAAAACTGCTTCAGCTGTGCGCCCGCATTGCCAAAATACATGCTGAAAATAACCAATAATAAAGTTGAAAACTTAATCCTCATCTGCCGGTCTCCTTTTTATGAATTTACCAAAATCACGTTCCTCGCGCTTGCCTCCGCGTCCGAAATGCTTTCCCCCGCGCTCCGTCTTCCTGAAATCACGGCGCGACGGTTTTCTGTCAGAGTCGTCCGAGGCATCCCGGTTTCTTCCGACGTTGCGGCGTTCAGGCGTGTTCTTCATCCGCTCTATGGAATAGAACTTGAACGAACGGATGTCTGCGGCTTCGTTCTCCTCCTCCTCATCGATGCGCTTCTTGAACTCACGGTTTTTCTTGAAACGGTGTTTCTCAGCCATCTGTCTCTTTTCCTCATCGGTCTTGACTACTCCGCCCTCTGACCTGAACTCCTTCATCCTGCCGCCGAACATAGTGTACTTCCTGAACTCACACTCCAAAGAGCCGTTATATACAGGAATCTTTATCGACGGTTTCAGACCTATCTGGTCGAAGCATTCCTCACGATAGCTCAGCACCCACGCCTCATTGTCGGTGAACTCATGCTTCAGCCGCTCGCCTATCATCCTGTATGTGGCAAGCAGATTGGGCGTGGAGATGCGCTCTCCATAAGGCGGATTGGTGACGATGATGCTCTTGTTTGCCGGTTTTTTGAAATCAGCGAAGTCGGCTTCTTCCACAGTTATGTCGCCCGTAAGGCCTGCCGCCCTCACGTTAAGACGCGCTGTGTTTACCGCCTTCACGTCGATGTCGTATCCGTAGATGTGATGTTTGAACTCCCGTTCCTGCGAATCGTCGTTGTAGATGTTGTCGAACAGCTCCTTGTCAAAGTCGCTCCACTTCTCAAAAGCAAACTCCTTGCGGAATATGCCCGGGCTCATGTTGTGGGCGATAAGCGCAGCCTCAACAAGCAGGGTGCCCGATCCGCACATCGGATCGATGAAATCGCACTCACCGTGCCAGCCCGTCATGAGTATCATTCCGGCAGCAAGCACCTCGTTGAGAGGAGCCTCGACAGACTCCTGCCTGTAGCCTCTGCGGTGCAGGGATTCTCCGCTTGAGTCGAGCGAGAGTGTGGCGTTGTCCTCGGCAATATGTATGTTAAGGCGTATATCCGGATTGCTCACCGAAATATTCGGTCTTGTTCCGGTGTTCTCCCGGAACTGGTCTACAATGGCATCCTTAACCTTATAGGTCACGAATCTGGAGTTTCTGAACTCCTCCGAATAGACTACCGAATCGACAGAAAAGGTCTTTCCTTTTTCTATAATCCCGCTCCAGTCTATTTTTTTCACCTCATTATATACGTCATCTGCCGAACGTGCCTTGAAGTGGCTTATGGGTTTAAGAATCCGTATGGCAGTGTGCAACTGGAAATTCGCACGGTACATCATTTCCTTGTCGCCCGTAAACGAAACCATGCGGCGTCCTGTCTTGACATTGTTGGCTCCCATCTGTATCAGTTCTTTTGCAAGAACAGGCTCAAGTCCCATAAATGTCTTGGCTATGAGTTCAAATTCGTTCATATCTGTTTTTTGTGTTATATTCAGTCATTTCTTATTGTCCGCGATGTGTCACCGTGTATTTCACATTCTTGCGGCTACACATCATGCCCATGCGTTCTTGCTATCTTAGTGTTGGGCTTCATGTCTTCCGTCACCCATTCATTGGCTCCCACCACGCAGCCCTCGCCTATCGTGACACGTCCCAGGATTGTGGCATTGGCATAAATCACCACGTTGTTCTCTATTATAGGATGGCGCGGTATGCCCTTTATAGGGTTTCCCATACTGTCGAGCGGGAAGCTCTTGGCGCCGAGCGTCACTCCCTGGTATATCTTGACATTGTTTCCGATGACGCATGTCGCGCCTATCACCACTCCCGTGCCATGGTCTATTGTGAAGTATTTGCCAATGGATGCTGCGGGATGGATGTCTATTCCGGTCTCCGAATGAGCCATCTCGGTGATAATCCTTGGTATGAGCGGCACCCCGAGCAGATAGAGCTCGTGAGCCAGACGATAGTTCACAAGAGTCTTGATGATGGGATAGCACGAGATGACCTCGCCGCAGTTCTCCGCCGCCGGGTCACCGTAGTATGCCGCAGTGACGTCAGTCGAGAGTACACTTCTTATTTCAGGAAGACGCGAGATGAGTTCCGCCGACAGTTCTTCCGCCCTTTCCGAAAGCCCCGTATTGTCGTCCGGAGCATCCTCGCTGCAACAGTCGCTGAAGCAAAGTCCTGCCTCTATCTGGTCGGAAAGCAGTCTGTGCAGCTTCTCGACGTTCACACCTATATGATAACGAATGGTTTTTGAGTCGAATGATGAATTACCGTAATAACCGGGAAACAGTATTGCCCGCGCCAGTGATATTATTTCTTCAAGCACCTTACCGGAAGGAAGAGGACTTCCGTCGCGATGATGATGACATATGCCTTTCAGCGATTCCGGTGCCGAAAGTCTGTCAACCGTCATTGTGAGCACATGAGTCAATTGTCCGTTACTCATTTCTTGCAATTGTGTATCAACATTTCATATGAAGCCATGCTCCTATAACTATCTCAGGCTATCTGCCGTCCCATGGCTCAAAACATATTATTCCGCCACAAAATTAATAATAATTATCTGAAAAAACAGCACAAACATTAAATAAAAATATGACGTAACCGCAAAAGCGACGCATGCGTTCCGGCTCATTGAAAGGTGTGTCAGAGAGTGTGAAAGGAAAGGTGTGTTTGTAACACAATTGTAACATGTGTTTAAAAACACTGTAATATGACGGCTATAAATTTGCGGACTGAAAAAACATATGTGACAATTTTATAAATTTGTATGGAAACAGTTTATCTATGTATTGTTGTCTTTCTGCTGTGTCTGGCAGTATTCGACCTGTTTGTGGGCGTCAGCAATGATGCCGTGAACTTCCTCAACAGTGCCGTCGGAGCAAAGGTTGCGAAATTCCGCACGGTGCTTGTCATCGCATCGCTTGGTGTGGCAGTAGGAGCAGTCATGTCGTCGGGGATGATGGATGTGGCGCGTCACGGCATCATGAGTCCGAACAACCTATCGTTCAACGAGGTGATGACCATATTCCTTGCGGTGATGGTGACGGACGTGATAATCCTCGACATGTTCAACACTCTGGGCATGCCGACATCCACCACCGTGTCGCTCGTGTTCGAGCTGTTGGGCGGAACGTTTGTGCTTGCCACCATAAAGATGATAGGCGACGGCTCGCTGGGCTACGGAGACCTGCTCAACACAGACAAGGCTCTTAGCGTAATCATCGCCATATTCGTGAGTGTCGCGATAGCGTTTTTCTTCGGTATCATGGTGCAATGGATTTCGCGAATCATCTTCACGTTCAATTATAAGAAGCACAGCCGCTACACCATAGCCATATTCGGAGGCATAGCGTTCACCGCGCTCGCCTACTTCATCTTCCTGCAGGGACTCGGCAAGTCGCCTTACATTGAGGCAAGCATACGCGAATGGATAACGGCAAACACCCAGATGCTGCTCGTCTACACATTCATAGGCTCTACGCTCATCATGGAAGTGCTACATCTGATGCGTGTAAACGTATTCAAGTTTGTGGTTCTCATGGGCACGTTCGCGCTCGCAATGGCATTCGCCGGCAACGACCTTGTTAACTTCATAGGAGTGCCGCTTGCCGGACTCGACTCATACAACGACTTCATGGCAAACGCCAACGGCGCGTCAGCCGACTCCTTCCTCATGACATCGCTCATGGAAAGCGCAAAGACTCCGCCCATATATCTCATAGCCGCGGGTGTTGTGATGATAATAGCGATGGCGACATCGAAGAAAGCCCACAACGTGATAAAGACCAGCGTGGACCTCTCACGTCAGGATGAGGGCGACGAGATGTTCGGTTCGAGCCGCGCAGCACGCAGCATAGTACGCGCCACACAGGACGCCGACTCAGTGATAAAGCGTTACATTCCGCAGAGACTGAAGCAATGGATAGACAGCCGTTTCAACAAGAACGAGGCTGAACTGAGCGAGGGTGCGGCGTTCGACATCGTACGCGCCGCCGTGAATCTGGTGCTCGCTTCCATGCTCATCACCATAGGCACCAACTACAAACTGCCTCTGTCAACGACATACGTCACATTCATGGTGGCAATGGGTTCAAGCCTTGCCGACCGCGCATGGAGCCGCGAGAGTGCCGTGTTCCGCGTGACAGGAGTGCTGAGCGTCATCGGAGGATGGTTCATAACGGCAGGAGCAGCCTTCGCGGCATGTGCCATAGTGTGCCTGCTGATGTTCTACGGAGGCATAGTGATACAGGTGGCGTTCATGATACTCGTGGTTTATCTCCTCATACGCAGCAACCGCCAGTATAAGAAGAAGGAGAAAGAGAGCGGCAAGAGCAACATGTTCCGACTGATGATGCGCACACGCGACCCGGAAATAGTATGGGACCTGCTCAACAAGCACGTAAGCAAGACGCAG
>OKRY01000481.1_pt1 | contig 31666 bp, 30 predicted proteins | sample 1601121 | NCBI WGS metagenome assembly OKRY01 (sample SAMEA3541546, study PRJEB24748) | human gut metagenome | biome: human gut; feature: human-associated habitat; material: faeces | place: China | collected 2012
TGCTACCATAACAGTAACAAGTGCCAGTGGTGAAAAGTTTTTATGGATTTCTTCCAAAGCAAATAACACCCCAGCAAGTGGTGCATTAAAAGCTGCTGAAAGTCCTGCTGCTGCCCCACATGTTAAAAGATATTTTTCCTCAAGTTTCATTCTTTTAAATACAGAAGCTAGTCCTTTACCAACCATCGCTCCAAGTTGAATACTTGGTCCTTCTCTACCTAATGATAAACCGCCTACAATAGAAAGTGTCCCTGCCACCATTTTAGCAAGAATAACTTTATACCATTTTTCATCAATTTGATCAATCATTTCTGCTTCTACTTGTGGAATTCCACTTCCTGAAATATAAGATTCATATTTTAAAAGCTTAGAAATAATAAAACCAATAATTAAAACACATATAATCCAACTACATAAATGAAGTATGTTATTTTTGATATAATCCACTACAAAATAAGCCATCTTTTCTCCATAAGAAAGCAACAATCTATAAACAACACCCACAATACCCGCTAAAATACCAACAATAAATCCTTCTAATAAAACAATATTATCAAAACGACTTTTAGAGCTTAAAAAACGAGCAATTGAAAACTCTTTTCTTTCCATAATTCTCCCCCAATTCGTTTTTTATTATAGCACTTTACTAAAAAGAAAAACACAAGAATCATTACTCTTGTGTTTCATCTTTTTCATCATAATAATTTCTTACTAATGATTGTGTTTTTCTAATATGTTTTTCAACATTTGCTTTTGCTAGTGCTTTATCTTTTTTCACAATTGCATCATAAATTTCTTTATGTTCTTGAGCAGCTTCAATTAAACGATTTGGTTGCCTAATTGAATGTCTTGAAGTAACATGAATATAATAGTTAATATCTGACAATAATTGTTCAAAATATTGTGAATGAGTTGCTCTATAAATAGCTTCATGGAAATCAATGTTTACTTCTGTAAATCTTTCTTGATCATTTTTTTCAGCATAGAATTCTAATAAATCATAGATTTCTTTAATTCTGTCTAATTCTTCTTGAGTAATACGATCAATGGCAAGTTGTACAGATAAACTTTCTAAAACAACACGAATTTCTAACATATCATCAATATCTCTTGATGAAAATCCTAATACATAAACTCCCTTATTAGGTATGCTTTTAACTAATCCTTCTAATTCTAATTGTTTTAAAGCTTCTCTAATAGGTGTTCTAGAAATATTTAATTCTTTAGAAAGAACAACTTCATTCAATTTTTGTCCTTTTTCATATTCTTCATTTAAAATCTTATCTCTTAAAATACAAAAGATACGATGACCTAAGGACCCATGTCCTGCATTTTCTAAAATATTTTTTTTCATACTATAACCTATCTATAATTGCTTGCGTAAACTCTTGCGTAGAAGCATTTCCACCAATATCACGCGTTACAATTTTCCCCTCTTCTACAACTTTTGATAAAGCAGTACGTAGTCTATCAGCTTGCTCATTTTGTCCTAATGCTTCAAGCATTAAAGCAAAGGCTAAAAGCAATGCACTTGGGTTAGCAATTCCTTTTCCGGCAATATCAGGAGCACTACCATGAACAGCTTCATAAATACGGTATTCATCTCCAATATTACCACTAGGAGCAAATCCTAAACCTCCTACTAATCCTGCACATAAATCTGAAACAATATCTCCATATAAATTTGGAGCAACCAATACATCAAATGTTTCTGGTCTTAAAACAAGCTGCATACACATATTATCAATGATTACTTCTTGTTTTTCGATTTCTGGATAATCTTTACCTACATTTCTAAAACATTCTAAGAATAATCCATCTGTAAATTTCATAATATTCGCTTTATGAATGGCTGTGACTTTTTTTCTACCATTTGCTTTTGCATATTCAAATGTTTTTCTCAGTCTTACTGGATAACAATAATTTACACATCTAGCATTTAAATTGTTTGCTACATTTTTGCAAAATTCATCTAGTCCATATTCATCATTAAATATAACATCTACACCCACTCTTTTAGCATATTCCTTTACACAATCTCTTCTTGCAACATATTCTGTATATGGATGTATATTGGGATTATACCAATACAAAGTTGGCTCTATTCCCATTAATCTTAGTTCATCTATGCAATATACACTACAAGGTGCACAGCATGTATGCATTAATAATTTCATTTTTTTTCCTTTCTTATAATTTTTTATTATTGTGCTTTTTCATATATATCATAAATTCCTACAGTTCCGTTTTGCGTAAAATTTTCTTTTACATATTGAATTACCTTTGTTGGTGTTTGCCAATTTATACTATAATTTGAATTTAAAATTAAATATATAGTATCCTCTTGCTGACTTATAATTTCTATTTGTTTTTCTTCACTTCCACCACCTAAATTTCCTTTGCAAAACATATCATAATTTTTGTTATATCTATTTATAGGTATCATATATACAGCTGCACTTGCATCTAATATATATACTCTTTTATCAGATTTGTTTATATATTCATCGGTTATTTTTATTGTATTCAATAAAGATGAATCTATTTTTATTCCGTAAAAATGATTTAACGATTTGTATTTACTTAAATTACTAAGGTCATCCCTATTTTTTAGCTCTATATATCCGGTAAACAAAATTATAAATATAAAAGATATAGTTTCTATAAATTCCAAAACATATTTAAAATTTATTTTTTCTATAAACTTAATCTTACTTATTATTATTTTAATAGAATATAAAACTAATATATATATTGGTACTATTGATATAAGAAAATGAATATTATCTGCAATAGGATACACCATTATAAAAGTAGGTATACAATATACTGTTAATATAAAAAATATTTTATTTTCCATTTTTTTAAATTTGTATACTATATTTAATAATACCGCAATAATTAGAATTATAGGAGCTGCTATACTTAAAATTTTTATTAATACTTCGTTTGATTTTACTAGTTCAGTATAAGAAATATTATTTGAAAATGTTTTTACTCCCAAAATACAATAATCAATAAAATCATCAAATGCCCCAAATGCTATCAAATATATGAAAAAGATTATTATAGGAATTATAATTCCTATTGCTCTATTTCTAATATTTTTTAGTACAAACTTAAAATCACTTTTCTCTTTAATAAAAAATAATTGATTTAATATGCACACTCCACATATTAACAACCCAATAGTTTGTTTTGTAATTATTGATAATCCAGATAATATACCAATTAATATATGAATCTTTTTATTTTTTTGATTTTGTTTATTGTTTTTTACTTCTAATAATATTATGCTAAGAGCTAATGTTAAAATAAAGAAATTATAATCCAAGCAAAAATAAGCCGTCATTATGTACATTATAACTAGTACTAAAACTTTTGATATTGGTGATTTTATTCCAATATTAGTACAAATTTTATAAATTATTCCTAAATTCACTATTGCAAGTATGGCAGCTAATACTCTAGTTACAAATAATTCACTACCAAATATCTTTAAAAATATTGCAGACAAAAAAGATACCAATGGAGTAATTACCATACTAATATCTTTGTATGGTACTAAACCATTTGATATACATCTTGCAAAATTAAAATTCCAAATTTCATCTAAATTTCCTAATGGTTTAATAATTATATTTGTTAATATTACTAAAAAAATTCCACTCCAAAATAATATTTTTCTTAAACTTTTCATAAAATTATTAACCCCTTTTTATTTCATTTCATATCCCATATGCGCATATGCTGCAGGTAACGGTATTCTCCCCCTTATAGTTCTTGAAATAAATCCTATTTGAATTAAATATGGTTCATATACATCTTCTATTGTTTCAACTTCTTCTCCAACAGTTGTTGCTAATGTATCTATTCCTACTGGGCGGCCACCATATTTTTCTATCATTGTTTCTAGTATTTTTCTATCTATTTCATCTAAGCCCAACTCATCTATTTCTAATCTGTTTAATGCAACTTTTGTAAGTTTTAAATCTATTTCATTATCTGATAAAACTATTGCATAATCCCTAACTCTTTTTAAAAGTCTATTTGCTATTCTTGGTGTTCCTCTTGACCTTCTTGCAATTTCTTCTGCTGATGTATCATCTATATTTACATTTAGTATTTGAGCAGTTCTTTTTACTATCCTTTTTAAATCAGATATGTTATATAGCTCTAATCTGTTTACAATTCCAAATCTATCTCTTAATGGTGTAGATAGAGAGCCAGCTTTTGTTGTTGCACCTATTAATGTAAATTTAGGCAAATCAATTCTTATAGACTTAGATGTTGGACCTTTTCCAATTACAATATCTAAAGTAAAATCCTCTAAAGCTGGATATAAAATTTCTTCCACATTTTTATTCAATCTATGTATTTCATCTATAAACAAAACATCAAATTCATTTAAATTTGTTAATAATGCTGCTAAATCTCCAGCCTTCTCTATTGCAGGTCCAGATGTAACTTTTATATTTGAGTTCATTTCGTTTGCAATAATATTAGCTAATGTAGTCTTTCCAAGACCTGGGGGGCCGTATAATAAAACATGGTCTAGTGGCTCTCCTCTTTTTTTTGCAGCCTCAATATAAATTTTCATATTTTCTTTTACTTTTGACTGACCTATATACTCTTCTAACAATTTAGGTCTAATTGATGTTTCTAAATTTTCTTCTAAATCATCTTCTAGCTCTGGTCTTATAAGTTGATTATTATCCATAATAATATTTCCTTCCTTTGTGGTTTTAATCATCTATTTTAATAAATTGTTTAATATTACTGAATTCGATATCGTTATTTCTTGCTCCATACTACTTTTGTAATACTCAAATTGTCTTTTTTGCTCTTCTTCTATATTAACTAAGTCTATTTTTTCTCCACTTTTTATATTGTACCAATTTCCATTGTAATAATAATCATTTGTTACTATTACCCCATTATTTAAACAAGCAAAATCTTTGTTTCCAAATATGTTGTTACCTAAAGAAAAATCATCTTCAATTCCAGAAACGTAACTCAATGTTGGTTTTATATCTAACTTGCTTACTACTTTATTTATTTCTTGACTTTGTACCCCCGGAATTCTCATTCCACATACTACATTTACGTAATTTATTTCTGTTTCTGGAATATTTAGTTCGTGGTCAACATCTTTAATAAATTTTAGCATTTCCTCATTATGCATTTGCATTCCATAATGATCACCGAAAATGAAGATTACTGTATCATCATATAAATTTTCTTGTTTTAGTCTTTCGATAAATTTTCCAAATGCATAATCAGCATAATTTACAGCTTCTAAATAATTTCCAAAATATGTATCTTTGTATTCACCAACATCTATGGATACTTTATCGTATTTTTTTTCCAATCCTGGTAAATCGAAACCTGTATGAGATGAAGAAGCAACAATGCTAGAAAAAAATGGTCCATCAACACTTTTTAATTTTTCTACAGCTTGTCTATATAATGATTCATCTGAAATCCAGTTATTTATTAATTCACTATCTGGCTCAAAACTGTCTATAAAATCTAAATCATCTACCTGTAACACATTATATACATTTTGTCTATTCCAAAATGTTCCTTCATTTCCATGCATATATACTGTGTGATAATCTTTTTTCTTATATATTTCAAATATATCATTATATTTATTTCCACTATATTGCGCAAAAGCCATTCCATTTTCAAGTGGATATAATGATGTCATTGCTGAATGTTCAGAATCAGCTGTTGTTGAATAACTTTGTATTATCATATTATCTATTTTAATATTTTCAGATAGAAATTTATTAATATTTGGTGTTATTTCTTTACCATTAATGCTTTTTCCTACAACAAAGTTTTGCATTGATTCTAATTGTAATAAAATTACATTTTTACCTTCTGCTATTCCTTTTAAATTATGTAAATTTTCATTATATGTTTCATTATAATTTTGCCTTAAATTATTATATGCATCAACGACATCCGACTTTGTTTTATATTTAGCAGTCTTTTTTAAATTCATATTACTTTGTACATCTAAATAATGGAATGTATATAATGTTCCTTTTTCTAATTGCATTTTTTTGTTATATCTACATTCTTTGGCTTCTGAAACATAGTTTTGAATTGTTGAACCAAAAATTACTGTCATAATAACAGTATATAAAATTGCTGGTTTCCATGTTTTTCTTTTAATTTTTTCAACTTTAATAAATTTTTTCAGTACTAAAAATAATACAATAATTAAATCTACAAAATAAAAAATTTGTTTTATATTTACTAAATCTCCAATTGTAGTAGAAATTTGCTCTGAATATTGCAAATTACTAATTTGTGCTACAGATATTAAACTTGATGAATAATTATAATATACCTCATCTGCAAACATTATTGTACTAAAAATTAAATTTAGTACATTTGAAAAAATAAACCTTGCTCTATTTTTTAGAATAAATAATATTGTTACCAAATACATAGAATAAATAAATGTTTTAGCAACAATATCCTTTTGCATTATTTCTGAAAAATATATTGTTTGCTCATAAAAAAAACACATTTTTATAAACAATATAATTCCAGTATAAATTATAATTAGCTCTGAATTTGCTATTTTATTAATACATTTTTTTAGTACATTTATTATTTTATTTTTCATAAACTCCCTCTTCTTTTTTATTTATATCAAGCTAATTATTATCTATATAATTTTCAATAATTGAAATAACATTACATTCACTTTTTTTGTATTGTTTTGGTTGAAAGTCTTTTATACTTTCAATTATTTTTCCTAAGTTTTTCATATTTATTACACACTTAACATAGCCTTGTTGCTCAAATTTTCTTGCAATTTGAATTTGATGATTATTTACATGCTCATTATATTTTTTTAATCTTGGTGCTACAATTACTTTTTTACCTTTTTCTAATGATGAAATTATTGAACCAACACCACCATGAGTAATTATTAAATCTGCTTCATCTTGCAATTTTGAAAATTTATTTTTATCAATCATTTTAAAAATTTTCATATCCTTTGATTCAAATTTTGTAAAACCTGCTTGAACAACAACATTATCCTTTATAACTTTATTATCTATATTTTTTTGAATAGCTTTTAATAATCGTATAAAACTATTATTTTGAGTTCCTAATAATACTAAAATCATTGCTTTTATATGATATATAAAATATCATATCTCCTTTATAATATTTAGGCTTTTAGTGGATACCTATAAACCATCCCTTGGCTAATATATTGAGCCTCCATAAATCGCTTTTGGATAAAGCTTTAACATTTCTTTCCATTGTACAACAAATAAATTTGCAATTGGATATATCATTCTGCCTGACAAAGTTTTAGTATTTGAATTTGCAAATGTTTCAATAAATATAATTTTACTGCCAAATAATTTTCCTAAATAACATATAGGTACAGCAGTATGAGTGCCTGTTGTTACAATATATTTTGGGCGTATTTTAAAATATAGATATATCGTTTTTAAACATAAAAACAAGTATTTAAAAATATATGTAAACATTTTACTCCTTGTACCATATGGTAAGAAAAATAACTTGTCTCCATATTCTTTTTTAAAATTTTCGTTTGTCTTGTCCTTTTCAGTTATTATATATGAGTCATATTTTTTAAATAATGGTTTTAATTGTAACAATTCACTAAAATGACCACCAGTACTTGAAATAAATAATACTTTTTTCATATTTTCACATTCTTTCCTTTAATTATCCTGTAATAATTTCTATATTTTTATATCCAATAAATAATCCAGTTTCTATTACACCTGTTATCTGTTTTATTTTTTGCTCTAAGTCTATATCAATTTTATCAAATTTAGTATCTAATATAAAATTATTATTTTCTGTAATAATTGGGCCATCTTTACCTTTTGCAGCTCTTAATTCACATTTAATTGCACCTATTTTGTGCAATTCTTTTTTAACTAAATTTACAGCCTCTGGATAACATTCTACAGGGATGCTAAATTTTTCTCCTAAATTTTCAACAAATTTGCTTTTATCAGCTAATATATATGCTTTTTCTGAACTTATAATATTTAATTTTTCCTTAAACATTGCTGCTCCTCTACCTTTAATTAGCCAATTATTTTTGTCAAATTCATCTGTTCCATCAAAGCTCCAATCTGGCTTCTTTTCAAGTATTGAGGCTGTTGGAATTTCTAATGATGCACATAATAATTTAATTTCATACGATGTAGGAATTGCAGTTATTCTTATATTAGATTCTTTTATTTTTTTTGCAATTTGCTTAACCGCTAAAAACGATGTAGAGCCAGAGCCAAAACCTATAACGTCTCCATCTTTTACTTTTTCTGCAATTATATTTGCAATTTTCAATTTTTCTTCTTCATTATTTATTTGTTCATTCCAATTTGAATAATTACTTTGTATATTCCAATCCATGAAAACTCCTCCTTATTACCAATTAATTACTGTACTTCATTATTATTTTCTGCAATACTATTTTGCTCTTTATTTAATATGATGGCTTTTTTGTCTTGATAAATACTTAAAATATTTTTTGATAAAATATTATATAAATTTTTTAATTGTTCTTTGCTTAAGTCATTTAATACTAGTTTTTTAGAATTATCATAATCATTACTTTCTTCAATATTTTCGGTGACTTGTAAATTTGAATTGTATGTAAGTGTAATATTATTTTTACATAATACGTCAATATTAGTAATTATATTATTTTCATTTTTTGTTTCATTTGATATTTCAATTTCTTCTATTTGACTTAAAATTTTATTTAATACATCAGATATTGATAGTATAAACTTATCTTTTAAGTTTTCTTTTAATATTTCCTGTTTTATATTAATTTTGTTATTTTCCTTGTCATTAACAATTTTTATTAGTTTTTCTTGTTTAATTTTTATGCTTGTTTGCACAAGTTCATTTTTTTCAGCGTAAACTACAATTTCTAATAATTCATCATCACTTGTATCTAAAGAATTAATATTGTTTGCTATATTTGAAAATTTACTTGAAATGTAATTTATTTGGCTATATTCATCTGACAAATTAAGCATTTTCATTTTAGTTGAAATTATATTTAAGGCTCTACTATCTTTAGATAATTCATTAAATACATCTACTAATATTTTTTTAGCCTCATTTTCACTAAGCTCTATTTTATACGAAGTTGTTGTATGTATTTTGTCATTAATTTTTATTCCTGCCGCTCCGACTTTTGCTATAGTTTTTTTTATTTGTATCAGAAATTATTAGTTTTGTATATTTATCTGTTATATAATTTACATCATCTTGTGAAAGCTCTAAAACATCTGAATAGGTTTCAAAATTTATACTATCTGGAAAATTTGTTGTATTATCTATCCCCATGTTTTGTAGTAAACTTTTTAAATTGCCATTTTTTACTGTTATATATCCGTTTGCTAATTCATCCATTTTAAATCCAACAATATTATTTTTCTTTATAAAATTACAATCGATAATATCAGTATTATCTTTTTTTAAACCAATTTTTGTAAATACGTCACTTGAATTTTTAGCATTTGTATTTGCAGATACCATATATACATTATTTTTAGTATGAATATTTAAACTACTATCAATTTTATATGAATTATTTACTTTTTTATTTTTAATATTTATTATTTCATCATTATTAAATAATTGTGCAATTTCACTATTTTTCACTGCATATTTCCAAAATAATTGCTCATCACTTTTAAGAAAATCTGTTGCATAATACATATAGCCTAAAACACCTAATAATATTAATAAAATTAGTACTATTATTAGTATAATTTTCTTTTTTTTCATTTTTGCCTCCTTGGTTTATTTTATCCTTTGTTCTACTACTTCATACATAACAATTCCAGCAGAAACTGCTGCATTGAGAGAAGTTATCTTTCCTTTCATAGGAATTTTTACTAAAAAGTCACAATTTTCTTTTACAAGTCTACTCATACCAAAGCCTTCACTACCTATTACAATTGCAATTGGCATTTTAAAATCTTGATCATAATAATAAGTATTTGTATTCATATCTGTTCCACAAACCCATAATCCTTCGTCTTTCAAATACTTAATAGTTTCATTTATATTATTAACTCTTGCTATTTTCATATGTTCCACAGCACCAGCAGATACTTTATTTACTGTACTATTTACCTGTGCAGCTCTTCTTTTTGGTATTATAATTCCATGAACACCTGCTGTCTCTGCAGTTCTTATAATAGAACCTAAATTATGTGGATCTTCTATTCCATCTAATATAACAACAAATGGATCTTCGTTTTTATTTTTAGCATCTTGTAAAATATCTTCAACATCACAATAATCAAATGGTGGAACAATTGCAATAACACCTTGGTTATTATCAGTTTGAGACATTTGATTTATTTTATTTCTATCTACTTGTGATATTACTACTTTACGTTTTTTAGCAAGTTCAATAATTTTATTTATAGAGCCATGTTTTTCACCATTTGAAATATAAATTTTATTTATATCTCTTCCAGATTCTAGTAGCTCTATAACTGAGTTACGTCCTTCTACTTGGTCATCAAATTTTTCATTTTCTTTATTATTTTTTTTCACAATTATCTCCTTAAATTTTATTATTTATTCTCATCATCAAGTTTTAGTACAGATAAAAATGCCTCTTGAGGAATTTCTACATTTCCAATTTCACGCATTTTTTTCTTACCACGCTTTTGTTTTTCTAATAATTTTTTCTTTCTTGTAATATCTCCACCATAACATTTTGCAAGTACATCTTTTCTCATAGCGGATATTGTTTCTCTTGCAATTATTTTACCACCAATTACAGCTTGAATTGGAATTGTAAATAAATGTCTTGGAATTACTGTTTTTAACTTTTCTACCATTTTCTTTCCTTTGTCATATGCCATATCTTTATGAACTATAAATGATAATGCATCAACACTTTCACCATTTACCCAAATGTCTAATTTAACAAGCTCTGACCTTCTATACTCCTTAAATTCGTAATCAAAAGAAGCATATCCTTTTGTTTTAGATTTTAAATTATCAAAGAAATCATATATAATTTCATTTAATGGCAATTCATAAATTAAAGTAACTCTGTTTTGGTCAAGGTACTTCATATCAACATATATACCTCTTCTGTTTTGACATATTTCCATTATTCCTCCAACATAATCTTTTGGAGTTAAAATTTCTGCTGTAACAAAAGGCTCTTCAATATATGAAATTTCATTTGGCATAGGTAATTCTGATGGATTATATAAATCAATTACTTCTCCATTTGTTTTATGTACTTTATAAATAACTGATGGGGATGTTGTAATTAAACTTAAATCAAATTCTCTATCTAATCTTTCTTCAATTATTTCCAAATGTAATAATCCTAAAAATCCACATCTAAATCCAAATCCTAATGCAGCAGATGTTTCCTGTTCGTATTCTAATGCTGCATCATTAAGTTTTAATTTTTCTAATGCGATTTTTAAATTTTCATAATCACTTCCATCCATTGGATATAAACCACAATATACCATAGGATTAACTTTTTTATATCCTGGTAATGGTTCTGGTGCTGGCTTATCTGCAAATGTTATTGTATCACCAACTCTTATGTCTGATAGATTTTTAATACTTGCAGCTATATAACCAACTTCACCCGCCTGTAATTTGTTTGAAGGAATGTATTCACCTGGTTCAAAATATCCAACCTCAGTTACAACAAATTTTTTCTTAGCTGCCATAAGTAAAATTTCGTCACCAACTTTTACAGTTCCATCTTTAACTCTTACATATGCAATTGCTCCTTTATAATTATCATATAAAGAATCAAATATTAAACATTTTAAAGCTGCATTTTCATCACCTGTTGGAGCAGGAATATCTGTAACAATTCGCTCTAAAACTTCTTCAACATTTAATCCAGATTTAGCTGAAATACAAGGTGCATCTTGCGCTGGTATACCTATTATTTCTTCAATTTCATCTTTAACTTCTTGTGGTCTTGCATTAGGCAAATCTATTTTATTTATAACTGGTAAAATTTCCAAATTATTATCAATTGCCAAATATACATTTGCTAAAGTTTGAGCTTCAACACCTTGGCTACTATCAACAACTAAAATAGCTCCATCACATGCAGCTAAACTACGAGAAACTTCATAATTAAAATCAACATGTCCTGGTGTATCTATTAAATTAAATTCATATTCTTGTCCATCTTTCGCTTTATATAACATTCTAACAGCCTGAGACTTTATTGTTATACCTCTTTCACGCTCTATATCCATATTATCTAAAACTTGACTTTCCATTTCACGTTTTGATAATACACCTGTCATTTCAATTAATCTATCTGCAAGTGTAGATTTTCCATGATCTATATGTGCAATTATGCAAAAATTTCTAATGTGCCTTTTTCTATCTTTCACTAAGGTTCCTCCTATATGTTTTATATTTATTTCATAACTTACAATTATTCTATTATATTTTTACATAATAATAATACCATATTTATAGCATTTTTATCAATAGAAGTATAATATTATTTTTTATTTGACAAATCATTGTTTTGCTATATAATATGTGCATATGAAAAATTTAATTGTAACAGATAAATATAATAATAAAAAATTGATGAATTTTCTTTTAGATAATTTTGACGGTTTAACAACTTCGATGTTTTATAAAACTTTAAGAAAAAAAGATATAAAAATTAATGATAAAAGAATATCTGAAAATTGTTTGCTAAGAACAGGAGATGATGTGAAAATATATGTAGCTGATGATTTTCTTTATAAAAAATTAGATATTCCTATTGTTTATCAAGATAATAACATTGTTATTTTTAATAAGCCTCAAAGTATTGAAGTTACTGGAGAAAAATCTTTAACTGATTATGCCAAAAAACTTTTTTCAAATGATGCTAATACATTTGTAGAGCCTTGTCATAGATTAGATAGAAATACATCTGGATTAGTTTTATTTGCTCGTAATAAATCAAGTCTTGATGAATTGCTTTTAGTTTTTAAAAATCATCTCGTTGAAAAGCATTACATTTGTGCAGTTTATGGAATTCCTAAGATAAAGACACAAAGACTTGAAGCATTTTTGTTTAAAGATTCAAAGAAATCAAAAGTATATATTTCTGATTTTCCGAAAAAGGGTTATCAAAAAATCATAACATCATATACTTTATTAAAAAAAAATAATGAAAAAAATATAAGCTTATTAGACGTACAAATAGAAACTGGCAAAACCCACCAAATAAGAGCACACCTTGCACATATTGGATTACCAATATTAGGTGATGGCAAGTATGGTATAAATAAAATAAATAAAAGCTATAACTTGTCACAACAACAATTATCAAGTTATAGTATAAAATTTAAAATTCAGCCTCAAAGTACTTTGTATTATTTAAATATACAGACATTTAAACAATCACAATTGCCTTTTGCCAATTTATTTTAATATTTAATATTAAAATTTTTAACTACAATATTTTGTTTTTACAAAATTAATAAATATATCATTATAATTTTGAAAACATTAATTTTAAAATTTTACAAAATAATTTAATATAATGAAACAAGTTACAAAAAGCTTTTTTTTGAATAAAATATGTATATCAATATATTTTTTGTGAATACTATATTTGTTCAAGAAAGGAGCTTTTTTTGTATGATTTCAATATGTTTAAAAACTAATAACTTACATTCGTTAAACTACATAGAGCAACAATTAAACCAAACTACCCTTTCTCAAATATTCTATTCACAAAAAAAATTCAAAATATACAATAACATTATAATTCATTATTTGGGAGATATGCCAAATGAATTTTATAACGTTTTTTCAGATATACTATCTAATTTGATAATAGCTAATTATGAAAAAACATTTATAAAACAACAATTGCAATTTGACTTTTTTTATTTTTCTTTAGTAGAAAAAAAACAAATACAACAGTCAACACTTGATAATTTAAATACCCAAATAAACCAAAAACAAAAACAAACAATTTTACACAATTGTATACAAGATTACTTTTTAGAAAATTCAACTTGCATATTAGATGGTTTTATAAATTTTAGACTTTATAATTATAAGAATTTTATAGACCTAATTTTAGAAAATACAATAAATGATTATGTTATAAAAAAGGAATATGCAGAATACGTAAATTTATTATCTGAATATATAAGTATTCAAGAGCCACAAACAGATTGTATTCATCTAATATATGGAACAAACTTAAAATTACTTTTAGATAATAATAAAAATGTTATAACAGATACAACAAAATCAACTGTATATTTATCTGATATTTCTTTTTCTACAAATGATTTTATATTAAATTCTATATTATCACTATTGCCTCATAAACTCTACATTCATTTATCTGATAATATTGAAGATAATTTTATACAATTTTTGAAACTCATTTTTAAAGGTAAATTTGTTATTTGTAATAACTGCAATATTTGCAATTTATATTTTTCTCAAAAAAATATAATAAACAATAATAAACAATAATTTATAACTTTAATCAATTACTAAATATAATTTAGAAAAATTGATTAAAGTTATAAATTATTGTTTATTACTTTTATATGTTCATTTTATATTACATATAATTTTTAATAAAATTCACTTATTAAATTATATACATTTGTATATCCCATTGAAATTAATATATTTTGCGCCTTTTTGCTTCTAATTCCACTTGTACAATATAAAACTATATACTCATTTTTATTTTTTATCTTTTTTGGGAAGTCTGATTTAACTTTATATAGTGGTATATTTATTGCACCATTTATGTGACCCTCTTTAAATTCCTGTTCACTTCGTACATCTACAATAATTGTTGGATATTTGTTTATTATTTCTTCCATTCCTTTGTAATCTATATTTTTTTCAAAACCTCTTGTATAACAACAACACCTTTTTCTTATGTTACTCACCCTCTTTCAAATTAATAATTATATATAAATTTATTTTTATTGTAATAACTAGCTATTTCGCATAAACAAAAAAATAGCGAATATAATATATTATATTCGCTATTTTTTATTTTGATATTTTATTTTTTAGCTACTGCCTTCGCTTTAGCTGTTTGTTTTAAAAAGTTGTTATTTAAGAATATCATTATTAACATATATATTGCAACTGCACCGATAATAGCAATTTTGTCTATTGGATATCTTGTAATTGCTATTATTGCCATATATAAGGCTTCTGCTAATACTGTTACTATAATACTTCCTACTACAGTTTTTGCTATTCCTAGTTTGTTAAATCTTATTGCAAAATAAACTAATATTAATACTGCTGAAATTCCAGTATATACTACATATTGTTTTGCCATATCAACTAATCTTACTCTTGGAATATCTGTTACAGACATAACTTGAGATACCTTTATTGATGATACTTCATTTGTTAATTGATATTTTTCATTTATTTTGCTATTTAAATTTTCTAATTCATCTTTTGTTATTAAAGATGATTCAATTTCAACATATTTTGCGTCATCTGAAGATTTTTCAACCTTTGTATCTTCTTTTGCAAATACTTCATTTGCAATTGCTTTTATATCATCTACATTGTAATCTTCTTTTCCTATTGAAATTGTTATTTTTTGGTTTATGTTGTATTTTTCATTTACTTTATTTTTTAAATTTATTAATTGTTCATTTGATACATCATCTACACTTATTACAACTTCATCATTATATATTCCAGCTTTTTCAAAATTTGCTTTATTTTTTCCAAACACTTCATCTGCTATAGCATGTATATCATTCATATTAAAATCCGTACTAATTGGAACAGTAATTGCTTTATGTGCTCTGTATTTAAAGTTTACATTAAACCCTTTTAGTGCAACAACTATTATTCCAATAATTGTGATAATTATTGTTATCAAAAATAACTTTTTCTTCATTCTCTTTTACACCTCTCCCACAATTATTTATCTATTAAAACTTTTGTAATAATTATATTATATATAAACATTACTATTATTCCCCAGAACATTGTCATTCCTAAAGTTGCTAATTGTAAATATGGAGCACAACAAAATACTATTGCTATTATAATAACTGGTATTAAAATATTAAGTAAGTCAACAAAGTTTTCCTTAAATGTTTTATCATTTTGTAATGTTCTTAAAATTAGCACATAATTAGATACTACTATTGTTGCTAATCCTAGAATTCCAAATAATGTTATTTCAACATTTGTATATCTTAATACTAGTAATATTGAAGCTACAAGTCCTACTAATGATAGTACTGGCAATATTGCTTTATTTTTTAATTTAATTATTGCATATATTAGCATTAAAGCACCTATAATAATTGCTACAATAACAATTGTTTTAATATTAATATTTGATGATACTATTGTAATTGAATCAGATTGATATTCTACTGGAATAGACCCTGTTTTTATTATAGAAACTAGTACTTGTGCACTTTCATAATTTTTTTGTAATTCTTCTCCTTCAGTACCTTGTCCTAAAACTAGGTCTAATGCACCATTTTTAGCGCTTGATACAAAATTTGCTGCTGTATCACTATATAAAGTTTCATCATCTAATGTGAAAGCAAATGTTGCTTCTTTTTCATTTCCTTCACTATCTGTATAATTTGTGTTTGCATTTTTAAATATATTTTTTGCATCTTTTGTAAATTCTACATTTAATAATATCATTGGTGTTGAATAATTTGTTGAATCTATTTTGGCTGATGCATCTTTAAAACCATTTGAATCTACTAATACTTCGTTTGTACTTTGATTTTTTATTTGAGCTTTTCCTTTTGAAACTAATTCTGTTATATAACTAGAATCCATTGAAGTTGGTACTTCTATAACTACACTTCCATTTTCTTCGTTTAATCTTATATCATACTCATCAGATTTTAATGATGCTAATCTTCTTTCTATTATATTTTTTGAATTTTTATAATCTTTCTTTTTATCTTCTTCTGATTTTTCTTCTGTTTTATTTTCTTCTGTTTTATTTTCTTCTGTATTTGTTTTTTCTGTATTTGTTTCTTCTGTCTTGTTCTCTTCAGTACCATTTTCTTCTTTAGTACTTTCATCATTATTTTCTGTTTCAGATTCTGTGTTTTTGTCTGTTGTATTTTCTGAATTTGTTTGCTCTTTTACAGAAAAAACTGCTACTTTTCTTTCTTTAAAATCTTTGCCTAATGAATAATCCTTTACTAAATTTTTTCCTTTGTATACACCTACAAATGATACTAAGGATACCAATACTACAAATAACATTGCTAATGTAATTTTTAATGTGTAATTTTTTTTCACTTTGCTTCCTCCTTTTTATCCTTCATATTTATAATAAATTTATATCATTAATTGCTTTATAAAGCTAATGTATAAAATTACTAAGTATGGTATTTGGCATAACTTTATTAATGTCCTTACATTTTTAAATTTTATATTAAAACATAAAAAATATCAACTATATTTTACAAAATTTTGATATTTTATAAATTCAAATTTAATTACTTTTTATCTTTGATGTTTTATGTTTACACCAATTATTCCTCCTAATATTCCAAGTACACTTCCCGTAATTAGCATATATATTGTTTTTGAATTTATTGAAAAGTCATTATTTACAAAACTAGATGCCAAATATAAAATTATCATATATATTACAGAAATTACTATTCCATTAATTATTCCGTATTTTTTTAATTTTATACTTGATATTGATGTTCCTATTAATAAACTAACTCCAGAAATTATAATTATTATAGTATTTATACTTTCTTCTTTAATATTGGTTTTAACTAATAACCAAGAAAAAATAAGTATTGAAACTATACTTATTGCTATTGCTATAATTGTTCCCTTACACATAGATTTTAATGTATCCATAAATACCTCCATAAAAAAATATTTTATCTATATAAAAATATTATTTATACATATTTTTTAGAACACTATAACTATATAAATATATAATAATTCTGTTTAATTAATAAAAAAGCACAAAAATATTATACAAATATGTTTAATATTTTTGTGCTTACTTTATTAATCTTGAAAATCATATACATCCTTAAATTTTTCTTTAAAAATTGCATATACAGTTTGTAATGTTTTTTCGTCTACACTTAAATATTCGTCTTGGTCGCCTTCTGTTTCTTGAACTCTTAAAATTACAACTTCTTCATTATCATTATCAACTGGATATAATACTACATAATTTTCATTTTCTAGCTCTATTAAATCTAAAAATTCGAATTTTATTTCATTTCCATCTTCATCTGTTAAAGTAAATAATTCATCATCATCAGTTATTAAATCTTCTTCCTCTCCAAAAAAATCCTTACTCATTATATATTCTCCTTTCAATTTATTTTCTTTAGATATGTTTCTAATATATATAATGCAGATATAGTATCTACAATACTTCTTTTTTTATGTTTATTTACATTTAAGTAATTCATTGTTTTATGCGCTTCTACAGTGGTTAATCTTTCATCTATTGTTTCAATTGGTATTTTTCCAAATTTACACTTCATTTTATGTATAAATTTTTCTGTTACTTCTGCTCTTTCAGTTTTTGTCCCATTCATATTTATAGGCATACCTATAACAATTGTTGTAACATTGTATTGTTCAATTAGCTCTTCTAGTCGTTTTAAAACTATTTTATCACTACCATTACGGTTAATTGTTTCTAATCCCTGTGCAGTTATTCCTAAAGGGTCTGTTATAGCTATTCCAACTCTTGCATCACCATAATCAATTCCTAATATTCTCATTTTATTCTTCAAGTCCTATATAAAATTTTACCATTTTTTCAAGTAGTTCATCACGTTCTACTTCTCTAATTAAATTTCTTGCATTGTTATGACTTGTAATATATGTTGGGTCTCCTGATAATATATATCCAACAATTTGATTTATTGGATTATACCCTTTTTCTTTAAGAGCCTCATATACACTTTTTAAAATTTCTTTTGTCTTTTGATTTTTTTCTCTTTCAACATAAAAACTTACTGTTTCATCAGTCGCCATAATATACCTCCTTTATAAACAACTTATATCACTTTCACCATTAGCGGCAGAATCTAAATAATTTGATAAACTATTTAGTACCTCTTCTAATGAAGTTTCTTTGTAATATGTTGTCATTGCAATATTTAATTTTGGAGCAATAGCTAATCCATTCATTTTTTCGTTTAAACTAGCAATTGTTTTTACTCTTAGCTTTTCTACAGTATTTTTTACATCTCCCATGAATTTTTCTACACCTTCTAAGTCACTTCCTGAGAAAACTATTGATAATTCATCTTCAGAATATTTTACACAAAAATACTCTGGTGACAAACTCGTTTTAAAAAATTCCGCTACCTTTCTTAATACTGAATCAGCTGTTCTTTTGCTAATTTTATCTTGAATTTGTTGTATGTTTATAATTTTTATTAATGATACTATAGATGTTGGATATTTGTCAATTGTTTTTCTTGCTTGTCCGTATAAATATTCATAAGTTTCTAATCCTGTTATTTTATCTTTTTTTGCTAAATTTTCTAGTACTCTTTGATTTTTTATACACTTTATCGCAGAAAACAAGTTATTTTTTATAACATCAAGTATTGTTGTATCTATTTTGTCAAATTCATGTGGCTGGCTTCCTTCAATTAGCCAATATCCCATATAAACATTATTTACATACATTGGAAAAAATATTGCAGATTTTGCTCTTTCAAATTCCATTTCTAAATATGGTAATTTTTCACCTTTATTTACAGTAATATATTTAGGAATAGCATTTCTAATGCTTTCCTTAAATATATCAATTTCTTGTAAATTTTCAAATGTATGCCAATGTTTTTCATTAACATTAGATGCTTCTATTCTGTATCTTAATCCATCGAATATTACAATTGTCGAATATTTGATTTCATATTTTTCTATTAATATTTCATTAATTTTATTAATTTTTTCAGATGAAGAAGTTAAATTTTCACCAAGTACTTTCATAAAATCTTGTATTACACTTAAAGATTTTACTTTTTGATTAGTATTTTTTAATTTTTTTAACTTTTCATTTAATGTATATGTTTTAGTAAACACTATCGCAATTACACCTAATAGCAACAATATTATAATTAATAATATTATCATTCCAACATTCAAAAATATCACCTACCATTTTTAAGATTACTTATTTTCTTTTTTTATTATTCATTGGATATACTATTTTTGCTAGTTTATTAAAGCTATTTATTAAGCTCTTTGAATATCCCCTTATTGTTAACTTACATTCAACTAATTCATCTAAATACTTAGAATAATTACGTTCCTCAAAAGGAATTGTTAAATATCCTATTTTATCCCTATTAAACAAATCTAACTGATATGTTGTATCTGGTGAATTATATACAGACATTGCTGATATAAGTATTTTTTCATTCAATTTATTTACCTTTATATCTTTATTTATTAAAACTCTTAATTTCCCCTCATTTAATTTATTGTTCATTTTTAATTTTTTCATAAATGATGTTAAAGGTTGTATTGTTAAAACATCTAAAGTTTGTACTAAATAGATTTCTTGTGCAATTTCGAAATATTCTAAATCTGTTTCTAAATCACAATCTAATAATATTAATGAAAATTCATTTAACAAAGTTTTTATTGCACTCTCTTTATTTTCTAATTCAGAATCTGAATTTGGTAATGATGTATAAACAGTTAAATTTTTATTTACTTTTATACCATCTGAAATTCCGCTTTTTAATTTTTCAAAGCATGAATATGCAATACCTCTCAATCGCTCTTCGTTTTCAGTGTAAATATAATATGCATTTTTATTTTTTGTTAAATCTAATATTGCAACTTTTATTCCTTGCTCTGATAATAATTGTGCTAAATTATTTACTATAAATGATGTACCATTTCCATGAGCTCCAACAAATGCAGCTATATTTTTGCCTTCAGGAATACTTACTGATACACTATTTCCATCTTTTTCTTCGTTATTATTAAGTGTTTTATTATTTGATACACTATTAATTTCATTTATTTGTTTTGATATATCATAATTAGGTATATAATTTTTATTTCTAATTCCACTAAATTGATTACTTGTATTACCTATATTTTTGTTATCATCAATTTTTAACTCATCATCATCTAAATTTAATACATCGTCATCATCTAAGCTTAATTCATCATCTGAGTTATTATTTGTATTAGTATTTTGAAAATCTAGGTCATCATCTTCATCTACTGTAAATTCGTTGTTATCATCTTCATCATCATACTTATCTAAATTCAAGTCGTCATCTTCATCGTCAATATTTAAATCTTCATTTTCATTATTATTGTTGTTGTATGAATTTAAACTGTTGTCTTCTTCATCGTCCAAATCTAGATAATCGTCATCATCATCTAAATTTAAATCGTCTTCTTCCTCTTCATTTTTAACTGTATTTACGTTATTGTCTTGTTGATTATCTAAATTTAGATTGTTATCATCTTCATCATCGTTTTCGTCCCAACTTAAATCATCATCTTCATCATCTAAATCTAAGTAATCATCATCATCTTCTTCGTTTTCTTGTTTTTCATCATTTTGGTCTAAATTTAAGTTATTATTATTGTCATCATTTAAGTCTAAATCATCATCCTCTAAATCTAGGTCGTCATAGTCATCTGGGTCGAATTCATCATCTTCTTCATTGTTGTTTTCATTTAAATCTAAGTTTTCTTTTTTGTTATCTTTGTCTAAATCTAAGTCATCGTCGTTGTCTTCATCTAAATCATCATAATCATCATCATCGTCATCTTCATCTAAATCTAGGTCATCATAATCGTCTTCATCTTCGTCTGAATTTAGGTCATCATAATCGTCTTCATCTTCGTCTGAATCTAGGTCATCATAATCGTCTTCTTCTTCATCTGAATCTAAGTCATCATGTTCGTCATCATCTTCATCTAAATCTAGGTCGTCATAATCGTCTTCTTCTTCATCTGAATCTAGGTCGTCATGTTCGTTATCATCTTCATCTAAATCTAAGTCATCATGATTGTCATCATCTTCTTCATTTGAATCTAGGTCGTCATAATCGTTTTCATCTTCGTCTAAATCTAGATTATCATAATCATCATCGTCCTCATCTAAATCATCATAATCGTCATCGTCTTCATTCTCATTTTTATCGTTATCGCCATCATCTTCTTCGTCTAAATCTAGGTCATCATCGTCTTCTCTATTGTCTTTATCGTCATTATTTTCTTCTTCATCATCAAAGAAATCATCGTCTAGGTCATCGTCTTCTAGAGCATCTAAATTATCATTTTTTAACTCATTATTTGTTGCATCTGTAGATTCTAAATCTTCTTCTAGTTCAAAATCATCATCTTCCAAGTCATCCAATTTATCATATTTTTCTTCTTTTTTTGATACTTTATTTTGTTTTTTATTAGGTACTGCCACTTTTTCTGCTTTATTGGTTACTTTCTCTGGCTTATCATCTACTTCTTCTGTTTTATTAACAGCCTTTTCTAATTTAGTACTTACTTTTTGTGTTTTATTTATAGTTTTTTCTGGCTTTTTGTTTACATTTTTTGATTGCTCTTCTTTTTGATTTTCTTTCTTTATAGTTTGCTCTTCTTCTAAACTAACTTTACGAGGTCTTCCTCTTTTTCTTTTTACTACTGGCTCTTCCTCTAATTCATCTTCTTTTGGTTGTTTACGAGGTCTTCCTCTTCCTCTTTTTGTAGTTGTTTCTTCTGTTGTTTCTATAACCTCATTGTTTACTGTCTTTTTACTATTTAATGCTTTGTTGGCCTTCTTTGTATCTACTATTTTATTGTATCTAGTACTATTATTTGATAATATTTTTTTGGTCCTAGCAGATAATGATTTTATAAGAATATCTAAATCGGATTTACTTAAAGTTGAATATGCTCTTTCAAATTTTTTTACATATTTTTCGTCTGATAAACCTGTTTGATTTAAATAATTTATTACCTTTTCAACTTCACTTTTTTCATTAGATTGCTTATCTACGCTTTTGCTTACTGTTTTTTGTACACCTTGCGCTTTTGGTGTTTCTTGTATATTGTAATATTCCTTTGCTTTTTTACTATTTCTAGGTTTCTGCATTAATTCATATAATTTTCTTTTAATTTTATCTTCACTTAATATTCCATTATATATATTTAAATCAAATAATTGTTTTTTTATTTTATCGTTATTTGATATAAATATTATAGGAATTGATTTATTATTTTTATTAATAGCAGCTTTTCTTATTGAGTTTAAACGGCTTAAAATTAATTTATTTTTGTTTTCACTTTTATTAATTTTCTCATCAATATTATCACTAATTACTATTCTATCATAACTATTATTCTGTTGTAATTCTCTTAAAATTGCAGTAAAGTTTTTTACTTCTTTATATAACAATTTTTTGTTATAATCTCGTTGATATTTACGTGCTATACTATCAACAATATTATTATCATCCCTTATTGCAAATAAAACTTTCATTTGTACTACCTCCGTTTTCTATTTTTATGTTAATTTATTTTTGCCCATTTAATTTTCTAAATATACCTCTTCTATTAACTTGATTTGGTATTATTACATCCGAACTATCAACTCCAGAATCTTTATCTAAGTCTCTACTTACAAAATTATTTTCTGCTTGTTGAACTTGTCTTTTTACACTTACTTTTGAATATTTCTGATATTCTTTTGAATTATCTTCAAGTATTATTCTTACATCAAGTGGTAACTTTTTTATAATTAGTTGAATTTGCTCATCTGTGTATTCTCTTGATATTTTTGCAAATCCTCTTACACACTTTTCAACCTTATCCTTATTTATATTAAAGAATTTTAATATACTTAATAATTCTTTATCACTTATTATGTTTTCATTATTTGAACTAGTATATTTAACAGCTGTTGGGTCTATATTATATAAAACTTTTGCCATTCTTTTATTTCTTGGTTTTTCAATTAAAGCACATACATTTTGTATTGTTCTTTCTCTTCCAAATAACATATTATATACACCTAATACAAATAACTTTGAAACAATAGAATCTCTTTTGCTTCTTCTATCACTACATAATAGAATAATTGGTATCCCTGTTCCATCATCTTTATATGCTTCATCTGTAATCTCATCTATACGTTTATATAAATTAAAATCTTCATTTTCATATGTGTCATTTAAAACCTTTTCAAAATCTTCACTAATAATAATTCTATCATATTTATTATCTCTGCTTTGTCTAATTTCGTTTATTATTGCATCATAATAAAAAACTCTTTTATATGATATTATTTTTTTGTATTCCTTTTGGTATTCATTACATATTACATCTACAATATCACCTTTGGAATCTTCACTATTACTAACTGCAAATAGCACTCTCATAATCTTTTCTCCTTATCTTTATGTTAATCTGTTGATTTAACAACCACAGCAAATATTAATGGTAAAATTTGACATATAATTATTATTGTAACAGCTGCAATCATTGAATTAAATCCTTTATCCCTTATATCTAAACGTTTCATACCTATTACATATTCAAATATTGCACAAAAGGCAATTCCAACTAGTCCTATTGGTATACTATATACTTGTACTAAATGTAATATGTAAGCAACCATACCATATGTATCTGAACCATACTTAGCCTTATAGTCATCCATTGTTTTTAATTGACCATCTTTTATATCTACTAATGTAGATGCTGCACTTTCTTCTTTAGGTAATTGATTATTAGTTATTGTGTTATTACTTATTGTATTATTTGCATTTTTACTAGTATTTACTTCTGTTGCATTTACAGTTACAGTAGTAATTAATAATATAACTATTGCAAGTATTATTGTTACTTTTTTCTTTAATTTATACATTTTTTCTCCTTTCATAACTACATTTTGCATATTTTTCAACTTATTATATAATACACTACAATACATAAAATATCAAGAAAATATTTCCATTTTATTAATTTTAATATATTTTTTATTAAGAAAAGAAAAAAGTCATAATATACCTATTTAGTATACTATGACTAAATTTTTTTATACAATTTTTATATTTTTTACGCTGTTTTTAGCTCTAATCTTAATTTATCTGCAATCATTGCAATAAATTCACTATTTGTAGGTTTACCTTTAGCTGCATTTACTGTGTAACCGAATATACTTTCTACGGTATTTTGCTCTCCTCTTCCCCAAGCAACTTCTATTGCGTGGCGAATTGCTCTTTCAACTCTTGATGGTGTTGTATGATATTTTTGTGCAATTTCAGGATATAATTGTTTTGTTATTTGGTTTATTATGTCAATATCGTTTACAACCATCATTATAGCTTCTCTTAAATATTGATATCCTTTTATGTGAGCTGGAACACCTATTTCATGTATCATATTTGTAACTAATGCTTCCAAATTTTCTTCATTTTTCTTTTCATTTGGAGCAATTTCTATGTATGAAGTTTTTATTTCACGACTTGTATATGGTATTTTCGATTGAACCGGTTGAAAAAACTTTAGCTCTTTTATTCTTTTTATTAATACACTTATTTCAAATGGTTTTACTATATAATATTGTGCACCTAAATTAATAGCTTTTTGTGTTATTTTATCTTGACCAACAGCAGAAAGCATTATGCACATTGGCATCTTTTCAATATTGTTTTCTTCTAATCTTTCTAATACTCCTAATCCATCTAATCTTGGCATTATTACATCTAACAGTACAATATCTGGTTCTAAATTTTTTATCATATCAAATGCATCTACTCCATCTCTTGCTATACCTACTAATTCTAAATCTTCCTCAGCATTTATATAACCTGCCAAAGTTGCAGAAAATTCACTATTATCATCTGCAATTAATACTGTTATTTTCTTATTCACCCTAAACCCTCCTAATCATCTTTTTACATTCAAATTATACTTTCTTTTTTGGCAGTTTGCAATACAAAATGGCGGATTTTATGGGTTTTCGTGCCCTTTTAATCGAGTTTATTCGACATTTTGGAGATGTTTTTTTGTCGAATTATGTCGAATGTCATAATTTTAAAATTATTTTGCTCTCTAAACTCAATTTCTAATCTATTTTTTTCAGCATCATTCACTTCTATTTTACAAATAATGAAATCTGAATATTCAGAATTTATTATATTTATATTATTTTTATTACAATAATACTTAAATTTTTCAAAATCAGCATATGTCAATTTTATTTCAGCTTCATATCCAGGCTCTTGTTCGACTAATGTAGATTTTTTTATCGCCTCTTTTAATGAATCCGAATATGCTCTTACTAATCCTCCTGTACCCAATAAGATTCCACCAAAATATCTTGTTACTATTACAACTACATTGTATATTGATTGTTTTTCTAATATTTCTAACATTGGAGCTCCTGCCGTTCCACTTGGCTCTCCATCGTCACTACATTTCTTTTGTATTTCATTTCCATTTAATGTTATATATGCAAAGCAATTGTGTTTCGCATCATAGTATTTCTTTTTTACTTGCTTTATTTTATCTTCTGCTTCTTGTGGTGTTTCTACATAAAATAAGTTTGCTATGAATCTTGATTTTTTTTCTATTATTTCAGTTGTTGTATTTTTTTCTAATATTGTCTTAAATTTTTCCATAGTATTCTCCTTTTAATTTAATCCTGCAGTTACTCCTGTCGAATATGCTATTTGTAAGTTGAATCCTCCTGTGTATGCATCAACATCTATTATCTCTCCAGCAAAATATAGGTTATTTATTAATTTTGATTCCATTGTTTTAGGATTTATTTCTTTTATATTTATTCCTCCAGCTGTTATTATTGCTTCTTCAACTGGTCTAAACCCACTTATTGTTATGCAAAATTCTTTAAGTATTTTTAATAATTGCATTCTTTCTTTTTTAGATATTTCATTTACTTTTTTATTTGGATTTATCCCTGATAAATGTATTACTGGATCTATTAATTTTTGTGGTAATAGTTCATCTAAACTATTTCTGAATAGTTTATTTTTTTCTTTTTCAAAATCTCTTAAAATTCTTAAATCTAATTTTTCATTACTTAATGCTGGTTTTAAATCGATTTTTAGTATTATTTTTCCCTGTTTTAGTAATTCGTTTATATTTTTGTATCTTATAATATGTGCAGAGCTACTTAGTATTGTTGGCCCAGATACTCCAAAATGTGTAAATAACATTTCTCCAAAGTCATCATATATTACTTTATTTTTTTCAATATCTTCAAATTGTATTTTTACATTTCTTAGACTCAATCCCTGTAAACTTTTACATAACTCCTTAGAATTTTTGTAGCTTTCTAAATTTATTTTTTCAATCGCAGAATTTTCGTTAGCTACAATTGGTATTAATGATGGTTTTATTTCAGTAATTGTGTGCCCTAATTTTTTGGCCATTTCATATCCATCACCAGTTGAACCTGTTGTAGGGTAGCTTTTTCCTCCTGTTGCTAAAATCACTTTGTCTGCATTTATTGTATATTTATTGTTATTAAAAGTATATTCTACTCCTGTTACAGAGCCATCTTTTACTATAATTTGGTTTACTGTCGAGTTTGTATATATTTTAACATTTAAATTTTTTAGCTCTTCATAAAAAGCATCCAATACATCTTTTGATTTATCACTAACAGGAAATATTCTATTACCTCTTTCTTCTTTTACTTTTACATTATGCTTTTTTAGTAAATTAATAATATCTTCATTTGTAAAATTTTGAAATGCACTATATAAAAATCTACCATTCCCAGGAATATTTTGTATAAATTCATTTATGTTTAAACTACTTGTTATATTACATCTACCTTTTCCTGTTATTAATAATTTTTTACCTAAACTATTCATTTTTTCAATTAAAATTACATCATTTCCGCTATTTTTTGCAGAAATTGCACTCATTATCCCAGCTGATCCTCCACCAATAACAACAACCTTCATTTTTTTCAATCCTTTCAAAATTCAATAAATGCTCACTTTATAATTAAAAATGAGCATTTTGTTATTTTATATAATTATAATATTTGTGAAATTGCTCTCATTACACCTAATTTTCCATATTCATAAGTTAATCCACCTTGCATAAAAGCAATATATGGTGGTCTAATAGGTGCATCACAAGAAAGCTCTATTGAAGAGCCTTGTGTAAAAGCTCCTGCTGCCATAATTACTTGATCAGTATATCCTGGCATATCCCAAGGCTCTGGTATTGAATTTGAATCAATTGGTGAGCCCATTTGTATTCCTTGACAATATTTTATTAATTTTTCTTTATCACCAAATTCAATAGTTTGAACTATATCTGATCTTTTTTCATTAAATCTAGGAACTGGTTTATATCCCATTTCTTCAAGCATTTTACTTGCAAATATAGCTGTTTTTAAACTACTAGCTACAACACTTGGTGCCATAAATAATCCTTGTAATATATATTTATTTATTCCCATTGTAGGACCAACTTCTTTTCCTAGTCCTGGAGCAGTTAATCTTTCAGCTGCAAGTTTTACAAGCTCTTTTTTACCTGCAATATATGCGCCATTTGGTGCAATACCTCCGCCCAAATTTTTTATCAAAGAGCCAACCATAACATCTGCTCCTAATGCCAAAGGTTCAACTTTATCAACAAATTCTCCATAGCAATTATCTATCATTATAATTACATTTTTATTAACAGACCTAATCGCTTTTATTACTTTTTCTATTTTATCTAGTGTTATACTTCTTCTTAATGCATAACCTCTTGATCTTTGAATTTCAATTAATTTTATATCATTTTTAGAAACTCTGTCAATTATTTTATCATAATCAAAATCATCATTTATTAAATCAATTTGTTCATATTTAACACCATATGATTTTAAAGAACTATCATTATCAACAATACCAATAACTTCATCTAATGTATCATATGGTTTTCCACATATACTAAGCATAGTATCATTTGGTCTTAAAAAAGCAAATAATGCTACTGTAAGAGCATGTGTTCCAGATATAAACTGTCCTCTTACTAAACTATCTTCAGCACCTAGCACTTCTGAAAAAATATTTTCTATTGTATCTCTACCAACATCACCATATCCATATCCTGTTGTACTATTAAAATGCATATCTGATACATTATATTTGTTAAATGCTTTTAATACTTTTAATGAATTTAATTCGCAATTTTTATCAATTTCATCAAATATTGGTAGTAAATCTTTATTAATTTTTTCTGCTAGTGATATTACTTCTTCTTTAATTCCAAATTCTTTATACATAACTATATCCTTCCTTATTTTTTATTATCATTATTTTTTAAATCTTCATCTTTTATTACATTTTCAGTACTTTTCATTATTGTTTCGTTAGTATAATAAGGCTCTCCATAACCCAAATCTACTTGATAATATTCCTTAATAAAACTTGGAATTATATTAGATTCTACCTCATATGTTGGCTCTTTAATTACATCTCCATTTTCATTAATAGAGCCCCATTTATTCTTAGATTTTATTCCTGCATATCCATATTCATTAAATTCTGTTACCATATCATAAATAGGTTTTACAACAATATTTCCATCTTTATCTTTAAAACCCCATTTATTTCTTTCTTTATATGCAAATAATTTATTGTTTGGAAATACATCTTTACTTTCTAATTTTTTTCCACTTTTATCAAAATATTGAACACTATCATCTGAATACACTTTAAAATAATTATCATATGTATAAATATTAGCATCTTTGATTTTTATTATAGATTTTAAATTTTCATCTAATAATTCTATATTACTTTTGTCATCAATAATTTGAATAACATTTGAATTTTCTAATAATTGAACAATATTATATTTAAAATCTAATATTGTATTTCCATCTGAATCAATGATTCCATATTTGTTATCTTTCGTTACTGAAAAATAATTTTTAAATAAATATTGTACATATTGATAATTATCATCAATAACCTTATTATTTTCATTATTTATTATTTTATATTTATCATCAGATGTAGAAACAATTTCGTATTTTTTATCTGCAACACTTTTTCTACTAATATACTCTGAATTTTCTTTTGTTCCATCAAAATTATAAATATCTATTTTATCGCCTTTTTGTGCATTTATGTATTCACCAGCAAAAAAAATGTTATCATATTCTATTGGAATTATTGTTGTTCCATCAAATTTAGATACCCCCTGTTTTGATGTCTTTTGTAATGTTAATAAATCATTGTTTGCATTATATAAAATATCTTCATATTCATTATTTATAATTTTTTTCTTGTTTTGATATACCCCAGCTTTTCCATCTTTAAAAGCTACTAAATATATATTGTTATCATCTATTTTATCAGTAATTCTGTATATATCGTTATATTCGTTTTTTAATATTTGCTTTCTTTTTATTCCATCAATATAACCATATCTCATTCCTTTATCTGTTTTAGTTCCAACTATATATCCAGATTTATCATATTTTGAATCTGTTGTATAATATTCATCACACAATATTTCATCATATTTTGGTTTTATAATTGAAGCTCCTTTTATATTAATAATTCCATATTTATCTGATTTTTTTACTAATAGTATACCTTCTCTATAATTAAAACCTTCTATTGAGTCATATATTGCATCTGTTATTTTATTTCCACTAAAATCTATTAAACCATATTTGTTGTCAGATTTATATTTTAAAACACTTTTTTCATAATTACCATTGCTTTCTACATTATTTAGTTTTATTGCCTCCACAGTGTAGTATTGATATAAAATTGGCTCTTTTTTATCATTAAATACTTGTATGTTGTATTCTCCAGAATTTTGGTCATAGTTTCCTTTACATATGAAAACTGATTTTGATGCATTTGGAATTTCTACTACATCATAAATTGGGTCTACAACTATGTCACCATTTTTATTTATAACACCATATTTATTATTTTGCATCAATAAAAAATAATTAACTTCACTAATTTGCTCTATTGTGTAGTTAAATTTTGATTTATTTTTATTATATTTGATTATTGAAATAATGCCTATAATTAGTATTATTATACTTAAAACAACAATAACTTTTTTCTTCATATGTTTTATTCCTTCTTTTGATTTGTTACAATTTATGGCTTTGTTTTACAATTACTATAAATTGTAGCTTGGATTTTTATAGATTTTAAGACTCTGTATATACTAAGCAATAAAATTTGTTTATCTATTGCTTATGTTACTTTTTATACAAATGTATTTTACACTATTTTTACAAATTTGTCCATAAAATTTTATTCGCAATAAAAAAATTCACAACCCATATTTTAAATTTGAGTTGTGAATTTTCTTACATAGAAATTTGACTTTATCTATAGTTTATAACTTTTCAATTTCTTCTTTAGTTAAGCCTGTTATCTCCATTATTAGAGCAATATCAATTTGCTTTTCAAGCATTTTTTTTGCAATTTTAATTGTATTTTGACTTTCGCCTTCGTTTTTTCCTAAGCTAAATCCCTCGCTTTTTCCTTCATCTCTTGCTTGAGCAATTGCAGCTAGTTCATCTCTTATTGCTTTTTCTCTTAATTCTGCTAATCTTCTTGTTTCTTCGTCT
>OKRY01000486.1_pt1 | contig 31577 bp, 28 predicted proteins | sample 1601121 | NCBI WGS metagenome assembly OKRY01 (sample SAMEA3541546, study PRJEB24748) | human gut metagenome | biome: human gut; feature: human-associated habitat; material: faeces | place: China | collected 2012
ATTGTTTCAATTGGGCACATCATGTCATGTGTTGCAACCCAAAGTAGAGACGCAAAATCTTGCGTCTCACAAGGGAGAATGCGTTATTAATTGAGGCGATTATATGGCTGTCATTGCTGGGTTTGTTGTTCGTGAGACGCAGGGACGCGCTATTGGTTGAGGTGATTATGTGCCTGTCTTTACTGAGTTTCTTCCTTGTGAGACGCAAGATTTTGCGTCTCTACTTGGCTGGTGCCGTCATTGTTTTAAATTGGGAGTGCCGTTATATTATGCGTGGAAAAACCAAAGGATGGGTCCGACAATTTGCGGAAGACGGATGACGAGCCTTTACCAATGCGAAAAAAGGGGCTGTGGCGGTATGGCGAACGCTCAGGGCTTGACATTATTTTCACCTTTTTCTTTGATGAGACATAATTATTTTTATATCTTTGCATAAGATATAGCTGCACTCGGGAAAGCAAGAGCAAGCTCTATTTCCACTCGTTTGCAATATCTTTGCATAAGATATAGCCGCACTCGGGAAGCCAGGAGCGACTCTCATTCCGCCCGTCCGCAATATCATTCAATGCGATATGGCGCGTACGGAAAGCCGGGACTGCTGTATCTCCACTAACATCAATTTCACGTAAACATGGCTCAAAGACTCATACAGTCACAGGAACAGAAGCTGCAACAGGTGCAGAGGCTCTCGCAACAACAGATGTTGCAGGTGAGACTTCTCGAAATGCCGCTGGCGGAGCTTGAGGAGAACATAAACGCGGAGATTGACGACAACCCCGCGCTTGAGGCTCTGCCGCATGAGGACACAGCCGCACCCGTGGCAGAGACAGGCGACTACCACGACGACTCCGACACCGCCGAAGCCGACTTCGACACCGTGCAGGAACGGCAGGACCGCGACGACGCGCTCAACGCAGCACTCGAGAACATCGGGCGCGACGACGAGATGCCGGCACTGTACAACCGCGACGAGAGCAACGGGGCGGAGTATGAGGAACGTGTGTACGGCGACACCACATCGTTCTACGACAAGCTCAAGGAGCAGATGGGGGAGACGGAGCTTGACGCGAAGAGCAGGGAGATGATGGAATATATCATCGGATCGCTCGACGACGACGGTCTGCTCAGGAAAGACTCGGAGAGTATCAGCGACGAGCTCACAATATATTACAACATCGACGTGACGCCGGAGGAGGTGGACAGGGTGATTGCCATACTCCAGACGTTCGACCCGCCGGGCATAGGGGCGCACTCGCTGCAGGAGTGCCTGATGCTCCAGATAGACCGCAGACCCGACAGCGAGATGAAGAGACTTATGAGGGAGGTGGTGGAGAACCACTTCGACGAGTTCACGAAGAAACACTGGAACAAGATACAGTCGGCTCTCGGAACCGACGACTATACCACACGACGCCTGCAGGACGAGCTGCGACGGCTCAACCCCAAGCCGGGAGCGTCGCTCGGAGAGACGCAGGGAAGCACCCTGCAACAGATAACGCCCGACTTCATCGTGGACACAAGCGACACGGGAGACATCACTTTCACACTCAACACGGGCAATGTGCCGGAGCTGAAGGTGTCGCAGTCGTTCGCCGACCTCGTGGAGACATACCGCAACAACAAGGAGGGCATGACGCGGCGCGACAAGGAAGCCCTGCTCTACGCAAAGGAGAAGGTGAGCCGCGCGCAGGGTTTCATAGAAGCGGTGAGACAGAGGCAGCACACGCTCCGTGTCACAATGCAGGCCATAATAGACTGGCAGCGCAAGTTCTTCACCGACGGCGACGAGGCTGACCTGCGCCCGATGATTCTCAAAAACATAGCCGACAAGACCGGACTCGACATATCCACCATATCGCGCGTGAGCAACGTGAAGTACGTGCAGACCAACTGGGGCACGTTCCCGCTGCGATTCTTCTTCACCGACGGATACACCACGGACAACGGAGAGGAGATGTCCACACGCAAGATAAAGATGGCTCTGAAGGACATCATAGCCAAGGAGGACAAGAAAAAGCCCAAGAGCGACGACGTCATAACGCGGGAGATGGCTGCATTGGGCTATCCCATCGCACGGCGCACGGTGGCGAAATACCGCGAGCAGATGGGCATACCGGTGGCGCGCCTGCGCAAATGAAGGCTGGAGGACACACTATGAAGTCAACCGTGACACAAGCAACAGACATATGAAAGGAAACCCGATAATTCTGGCAGCAAGGATAATGAGCATCGTCTTCACACCGTTCTATCTGTCGTTGGTGGGACTGATGGCTCTCTTCACGTTCAGTTATCTCAGTCTGCTGCCGTGGCAATACAAGGCGACGGTGCTCGCCCTGGTCTACATCTTCACCATTCTCGCCCCCACACTGCTCATCCGTGTCTACCGCCGCAACCGTGGATGGAACCGTCACCAGCTCGGGGCGAAGGAGCGGCGTGCCGTGCCCTACGTCATATCCATTGTGTGCTACTTCGCCTGCTGCTACGTCATGGCACTGTTCCACATACCACACTTCATGATAAGCATACTCATCGCGGCACTGCTCATACAGATTGTCTGCGCGCTGATCAACACATGGTGGAAGATATCCACCCACACGGCGGCTATCGGAGGAGTGGCGGGCGCGCTCATGGCTTTCGCCTTCATCTTCATGTTCAACCCCATATGGTGGCTCTGCATAGTGCTCCTGCTGGCAGGAGCGGTGGGCACAAGCCGCATGATTCTGCGCCAGCACACCCTCGCGCAGGTTGTCATGGGGTTCGTGGCGGGATGGTTCATCGCCTACTGGACGGTGCTCATAGTGTAGCGCGTCAGGCGTGACACCGGCTGCCGGCGGCTCGCCTGCACTGACATGGAAAGAAAACAACAGCAACATAAAAACATAACGACACATGAAACCATCAGTCAGCATCATCATGGGCAGCACAAGCGACATGCCCGTAATGGAGAAAGCATGCAAGTTTCTCAACGACATGCAGATACCGTTTGAAGTGAACGCCCTCTCCGCACACCGCACACCCCAGGCGGTGGAACAGTTTGCCAAGGAGGCGAAGGGACGCGGCATAAAGGTCATCATAGCCGGAGCGGGAATGGCTGCGGCACTTCCCGGAGTGATAGCGGCAATGACAACGCTCCCCGTGATAGGCGTACCCATAAAGGGAATGCTCGACGGACTCGACGCCATGCTGAGCATCATACAGATGCCGCCGGGCATACCTGTGGCTACGGTAGGGGTGAACGGCGCGATGAACGCCGCCATACTCGCAGTGGAGATGATAGCCCTCGCCGATGAGGACGTTGCCGCACGACTCGCCGAATACAAGGCTGGACTGGGCGCGAAGATAGAAAAGGCAAACAAGGAACTTGCCGAAGTGAAGTACGACTTCAAGACAAACTGACGCTGTAAGTGCGGTGGCAAGGTCTGTCACCGCACTTACTTCCACCTTGCCGACGTGCCCGCATGGGTGCATACGCCACCGGCATACACTCCGTCGGAAGTAAGTCTCCGCACGTACGCGCCTTTTCCCGCATCCCCTCTCCGGCAAGACAACCGTGCGTCATGCCCCGGCTGGCACACTCACGCCGCGCATCCCATCCTGACAGAAGCCGCACACATGTGCGTATGACATATGATAACCTGCGAAGCCATTGACCTGATGGCACTGCCACTGTTACTATAACATCCTATCATTATTAATATGATATCTTACCATTGCTACTATGATATTCTATCACTGTTACTATGATATTTTACCATTGCTGCTCTGATACTTTATCACTGCTGCTATGATATTCTATCACTGTTGCTCTGATACTTTACCATTGCTGCTATGATATTCTATCACTGCTACTATGATATTCTATCACTGTTGCTATGATATTCTATCACTGTTGCTATAATATTTTTACATTGTTACTTTTTTACCTTTTTACTTTCAAATTTTATGAGAAGATTATTTACCATTATGATTATGTGCATAGTCGCGTTGCAGTCGTCAAAGGCGGACAACGCGATTACAATCACAAAGGAGAACACGTCTGTAGTGATGTCTGCGGACGAGTGCGGACCGGTCAGACTGGCGGTAGATGCGCTGTGCCGCGACTTCGGTAAGGTGATGGGCTTCGAGCCTGAAGTGAAGGACGGCATCGCCGGAAGCGGCATTGAGCTCGTCGTGGTGAACGACGCCACACCGTCGTCAAGGGCGTTCCTGCCTGCGGAGACTGAAGGGTGGGGCGACAACACCTTCGAGGCTCACCGCATAAAAGCCGACGGCAACCGCATATACCTGCACGGCATGGACATGCGCGGAACCATCTATGCCATCTACTCGTTCAGCGAGAAGTTCCTCGGAGTGCCGCCGCTGTGGTACTGGTGCAGCTGGCAGCCGGAGCATAAGGACGCTGTGGAGGTGCCGTCGGCGTACAGTTACTTCCAGCCGTCGCCCACAGTGCGCTACCGGGCATGGTTCCCCAACGATGAGGACCTGTTCATACCGTGGCGCGCCAAGAGCAGTGACAACAACGAACTGTGGCTCGAGACAATGCTCAGACTGAAGCTCAACACCGTAGAGCACACCGCCACCGTGACCACAGACGGCACACTCAACAGCGAGGCACAGCTCTACAAGAAATACGGACTGGTGCTTACCTCACACCACATGATAGCACTAAACAACAGCTTCGCCAACTGGGACGCTTACTGGAAGGAGGTGCGCCACACCACACCGCCGCCTCTCTCGGTGAAGGACATGGCGTCGCTGAAGGAGTTCTGGCAGTATTCCATCGACGCGGTGAAGAACAGCGGGGTGGAGAATCTGTGGCAGGTGTCGTTCCGGGGAAAGACAGACCAGCCCTTCTGGTCGGTGTTCGTCGACGCGCCGGAGTCTGACGCGGAGCGCGGGAAGGTCATCACCGAGATGGTGAACACGCAGTATGAGATGATACGCGAGTCGACAGGAGAGGACAATCCGTTCGTGAGAATGACCTTCTACGACGAGATATCGTCGCTCCTCGCAGCCGGACACATACAGCCGCCTACGGCTACCAACATGCTATGGACATTCGTGGCAGGACGCCGCGACCACTATCCCTACGACGACCTCGTGGCTTGGAACAACGAGGATAACGTGAAGCTGGGCTACTACATGAACCTTCAGTTCTACTCCACGGGTGCGCATCTTGCTCCGGCAGAGGGTCCGTGGAAGATGGAGGACAACTACCGCTACGTGCAGTCGAAGGGTCCTCTCACGTTCAGTGTGGTGAACGCGGGCAACCTGCGTGAGTTTCTCATGGAGATGAGTGCCAACGCCGCGATGATGTGGAACGCGGAAACCTACGACACCGACACCTTCCTTGCCTCGTTCTGCAGCCAGTATTTCGGTGAGGAACATGCCGCCGAGGCTGCCGGAATAATACACGACTTCTACTATTCGTACTGGAATCAGAAGAAGAGCGACTTCCCCGGAGGGTTCGACCGGCAGTATGTCTTCCAGGACCTGAGGCACGCGCAGGTGATAAAACAGATAAACGACGCGTGGAACAGCTATTCCGACAATCCGCTGAAGGAGATAGGTTATGAGAGCGTTCCGGGCCGCACGTTCCGCATAGAGGGCGACAATCAGGTGCAGAGCATCATCGACGGCACGGCGGCGGAGATGGAGGCGTTCGCCGATGTGGCTGACCGCTGCGACCGGCTCATGCCGCTCCTGCCCGCCGACAGGCAGACTTTCTTCTACGACCACGTGGCGGCATACGCCCATTACATGGCTCATCTGAGCGCGGCGACCCATTACTTCACACACGCCTACAAACATCCTGACAGCCGGTTTGACGACCTCTCCCGCGCGCTTACTGAGATGAAAGCCGCCAAGGCTGCGCTCACGGCGTCGGAGCATGACGTGTTCGATGGTTGGTATGACACGGACGACAAGTTCGACATGGACGGCAAGATAGACATAATACGCTCGCGCCTCGCCGAGAACGAGGACCTCACGCTCACCCGCCAGCTCATAAACAACTACGACTTCGAGCTGAACCACAACGGACAGCAGAACCCGTCGGGCAACATCGAACGCGGCATTCCCTACGGATGGGAGTCGGAAGGCACGCTGAAAAAGGGTGCCAACGGACTCGACTCATACGGAATAAACCAGGACGCGAAGAATCCACACGGGCTCAACGTGTGCTGGATAAACTCCGTACCGATGCCCGACAAGTTCACGCTCTACCAGACCATACCCGCCGGGAAGCTCGGGGCGGGCACCTACCGGGTGGCTTGCCGCCTGTGGGTGGAGGTGAACAAGAAGACATCGTGCCGACTCTTCGCCAACGACAACGTGCAGTATTACGGATATAAAAGCGACTACACCAACCTGCTTACCGAAGGCGAGCATGTCGACTACGCCGGATATGCCGGAGGAAACACGTCGGACATCGTGCTGAAAGAGATGGAGGTGACGGTGGACATAGCCGACGGCGAGGACCTCACAATAGGCATAAAGACAGGCAACAGGAAGAACAACGGCACCGTGGCTACCGACAACGCGGGATGGTTCAAGGTGGATTATTTCCGCATAAACAAGGTCACCACCGACGGCATAACGTCTCCCGTGGCAACCGGTACAGACAGTAACGCGAAAGGTGTGTACACCATCGACGGCAGACGGCTCTCCACATCGGCTGACGACATGTCGTCTCTGCCAAAAGGGGTATACATCGTTGACGGAAAGAAGAAGGCTGTGAGATGAGCGCAGAACGACATGGATGCATGACGCCATGCCACACCCCATAACTCCGCCGCCACGGAACGATACAGCCGTGGCGGCGGTTTTTTTACACCGGAAAAGCCAAATCGCCTTATCCGTATTCCGTTCTGACGCCATACATGTTTTGTCTCTGTTTCGTAGAATATGCGGTGTGGTATGTCGGGAGTTTGCCAGTGTGCAAATCATATCGTCTCCCATTAATAATGATGGTGGCGTCCGCCCTGTAGAGGCGCAATATTTTGCGCCTCCCGAGGAGTCATTGTCAGTGAGCCGTATTGATAATATGCCTTTGACAGTCGCGCCCATTCGCGTCTCACGAGTAGTAAAACACGGCAATGGCAGGCATTTCATCACCTTGATTAATAGCGTATCCTTGCTTGTGAGACGCAAGATTTTGCGTCTCTACTTTTGATTGACCGCGAATTACAGAACACATTTACTGTTGATATTAATGACGGCGTCAGCCAGTAGAGACGCAAAATCTTGCGTCTCCCGAGCAACAAACCCAGCAACGACAGACATTTTATCGCCTCAACCAATAGCGCATCCTTTCATTTCACGAGCAACAAACTCACCAACGACAGGCACATAATCGCCTCAACCAATAGCGCAACCTCGCGTCTCCCGTGCAATACACGCAGCAACGACAGGAATATAATCGTCTCAACCAATAGCCTGTCCTCCCTTGTGAGACGCAAGATTTTGCGTCTCTACTTTGGGTTGCAGCGCATGACATGATGTGCCCAATTGAAACAATGATGGCGTGACACGCAGGATAGGAATGACGCATCGGGGGACGTACGACAATGACATTGGGTTGATGGAAAACATGTATGGAAGGCGGGATGAGCAGGTGGCGTAATGGCATAAAAATCGGGGCGGGCGGCAGCCGGTGAGTGTTCCACTCTTGAACCGAATAACATTCTATATCTTTCTGATTATCAAATTATACATTCAATATTCTTTGTAATTTGATACCGCAAAGTTCCCGGAATTTACAATGCTAATACCGAGATTTGAATGCTATTATAAGTGAATGCGCCGTCTCAAACTGCGCTTCTATACTCATTCGGCGTACACCCCACCACTTTCTTGAACATCCGGCTTAAATGGTGCGGGTACTGGAAGCCGACTTGATAAGCTATCTCGCTCACGGTCTTGTTCGTGCTTGCCAGCAAGTCTTTGACACGGTTGATGACGGTGAGGTGGATGTATTCGATGGCGGACTTGCCTGTCTCTTTCTTGATGAGGTCGCCGAAATAGTTAGCGGAGAAGTGGAGCTGGTCGGCACACCACGCCACGGAGGGCAGGCCGATTTGCTCGGGCTTGTCTGAATCGAAATAGCCGATCATCAGTTCCTCGAAACGGGTGAGGACATCGCGGTTGATGGCCTCGCGGGTGGCAAACTGGCGGTCGTAAAAGCGGAGGCAATGGTTGAGTAGGACTTCGATGTTGGAGGTGATGATGCTGCGGCTGTGCTTGTCAATGCGGTGGTGCAGTTCTTCCTCTATCTCGGTGAAGCAGTTGAAGATGGTCTGCCGCTCGCGCTCGGACATGTGCAGGGCTTCGTTCACTTCGTAGGAGAAGAATGTGTATTCCTTCATCTTGCGGGCAAGGCTTGTGCCGCGCAGCAGGTCGGGATGGAACAGCAGGCAATAGCCTTCGGGATTGGGCGTTTCGCCGCCATCGTCTATGCCAGCCACCTGACCGGGAGCCACGAATACCAACGTGCCTTCTTGATAGTCATATTGGCTGCGTCCGTAAGTCAGCTTTCCGTGTATTTTCTCTTTCAGATAGATGCCGTAGAAGCCGTAAAGTTTCTTTTTATGCTTCAAGACTTTGACTTGACGGAAGTCTATAAATGTCACCAACGGGTTCAATGTCTCTATCCCCAAAAACTCGTTGTAATCGTGGATGCTGCTGATATTTATGATGTCGCCCATATCTTGTTTCCTCCATTATTTAAGTGTGATGCCACAAAATTAGTCTTTTCTTCGGTCATTCCGCAAGGCGGAAAGCTATTTCTGTAAAATGGGTGCAAGATTCTGTGATTTGTGTTATCCCGTTGATTGGACGCAACTTGCAACGGATACCTTTCGTTGATATTGGTGCTTCAATCCGTAATCTGTGTATGGACGAAAGACATACGCTGCTGTAATTTTGCACCTGATAAAAACAAAGTTCAAAATGATTATCAATATCTGTCTGCTTATGGCAATTTTATCTTTCAGCAGTTGCGATGAGAACACGGCTTCGCCATACGTTCCCTCACAAGAAGGGAATGATTCTATTCCTGTAACAACGGGACACCTGACCACTCGCAATACCATTGCCGATGTCTTGGCACACCCGGCTTTCGAGGGATTCAGCCGATACATCCTTCCTTTGGAATGGGGGTATGACGGGGATATGCCGCTGTCGGATGTGGAACGGTTGCTTCCCTACCATAATTATATTGACGCGGAGCGGTGCGTGGGCTATATCAATCAGATGATAGACTCAGTGGCAGCCGGACGTAGGATTTATTACGACTTGAGGCGTGAGGATGCCGGACTGTTTTTCTTTCGCGGCAGGCCGGGCGCAACGTTTGCGGTCGTCTGTCCCGGAGGCGGCTTCTCGTATGTCGGCTCCATCCACGAGGGTTTTCCTCACGCCTTGGCGTTGAGCCGGATGGGATATAATGCTTTTGTCATCCAATACCAGACTGGCAGCGCACAGACGGCTTGCGAGGACTTGGCGGCGGGCATCGAATACATTTTCCGCCACGCCACGGAGTTGCAGGTCGATACGGCAGGCTATTCCGTGTGGGGCAGTTCGGCGGGGGCGCGTATGGCGGCATACATCGGTTCATACGGAACGGCGGCCTTCGGTGCGGCACAGCTTCCCCGTCCGCGCACGGTAGTGATCGCCTACACGGGGCATAGTGAATATACCCGGCAAGACCCGCCGACCCATTCAGTAGTCGGCTCGAATGACGGCATCGCCAATCCGAACACGATGCGCCGCCGCACGGAAGCCCTGCAATCCATCGGCATCCCGGCGGAGTTTCACCTCTATCCGAACCTCCGGCACGGTTTCGGGTTGGGCATCGGGACGAGTGCCGAAGGGTGGATAGACGGGGCTGTCCGGTTTTGGGAAGAAAACCGATAAAAGATGATCCCGGAAGTGAGCCTACCTCAGTTACGGACTTAGATACCCTAAGTTCCGTACTTAGGTGGCCTCTGTTCCGGACTAAGGTCTATTAACATTTGCAGCCAAAAGCTCCGACAACGCCAATCCGTCAGGATAAGCACCGTCCGAGCCTCGGATAGCACTAATCCTGCAGGATAAGCATCATCCGAGGGGTCGGACAGTGGTTCTCGAAGAAAATAAGCTCTGTCCGAGGCTCCGACAGCCCTTATTCTACAGTTTTAGCCCTGTGGAAGCCCTCGGACGGTACTAAAAATCTTCCGCAAGCCTTGTCCGAGCTATTTTCGGCGTTTCGGTGAAATTGGTGCTTCTATCTGTGATCTGTGTATGGACGGAGAAGCCCTGCCGACGTAACTTTGCATCAGGAAATTAACTAATACATCAACGAATATGAATACTGTAAAATTGAGAAACGGCGTGGAAATGCCGATTTTGGGTTATGGAGTTTATCAGGTATCGCCGTCGGAGTGCGAGCGGTGCGTGAAGGATGCCATCAGCGTGGGCTACCGGATGATTGACACGGCGCAGGCTTACGGCAACGAGCAGAACGTAGGCAACGCTATCCGTAATTGCGGTGTGTCATGCGAGGAATTGTTCATCGTGACGAAGGTATGGATTTCCAACGCCGGATACGAACGGGCAAAGGCAAGCATTGACGAATCTTTGCGCAAATTGCAGACCGACTACATCGACCTGCTGCTCATCCACCAGCCGTTCAACGATTACTACGGCACGTGGCGGGCAATGGAGAAAGCGTATAAGTCAGGCAAGCTACGCGCCATTGGCGTGTCGAACTTCTACCCCGACCGCTTCATCGACCTTGCGGAGTTCAGCGAAATACCGCCAATGGTCAATCAGGTGGAGACACACGTGTTCAACCAACAGATAGAGGCGCAGCAGATTATGCAGCAGTACGGCACGCACATTATGGCGTGGGGACCATTTGCCGAGGGACGCAACAACTTCTTCGGCAACGAAACGCTGATAGCCGTCGGTGCCAAATATAATAAGAGTGCAGCACAAACCGCCCTGCGCTACCTCATCCAGCGCGGTGTGATTGTCATCCCGAAGTCCGTCCGCAAAGAACGTATGCAGCAGAACTTCGACGTGTTTGACTTCAAGCTGAGCGACGAGGATATGCTGCGCATCCGGCAGTTGGATTTAGGGCACAGCCTGTTCTTCTCTCACTACGACCCGCAGACGGTGAAATGGCTTTGCGATTATGGAAAGAGCAAATAAACGATGAAAAGGATATTTCAACTTATCTGCTTGTTGCTTGCTGCCAACTGTGTATCAGCTTGCAGCAACACAGAAAATGGCGCTCCTCCCGGTCCGATAGGCGAAGCGCCTGCCGAGGAAGACCCGGATGCAGAGCACATCTACCTGTGGCCGGAAGGCAATATGCCAACTATCACGAACTATACCGTCAATAACGGCAATTATCAGGATGACCCTGATTTCCGTCCCAATATGATATGGTATCCAGTACCCGACGGCACGGCAGTAAAAGGGGCGGTAATGGTATGTCCCGGCGGGGCGTTCATGTTCCGCAGCCCCAACGAGGGTGCGCCCGTGGCGGAGCGGTTGGCGGAACTCGGCTGGCAGAGTTTCGTGGTGAACTACCGTGTCCGTCCTTATACGATGGAGGAAGGCAGCCTCGACTTGGCGCGTGCCATCCGTTATGTCCGCAGCCAAGCTGCTGATTATGATATTGCCCCCGACCGTATCGCATCGGTAGGCTTCTCCGCTGGTGGCATCCTCTGCGGCGACGAGGCATTGCATTTCGACGGGCTGGTGAATGGTACGGCATTGGATGACAACTATGTTCCCGATGCGCTCGATGAAGTGTCGGCGGACGTATGTGCCATCGGTATGATTTACTCGTTCTATGGACGGTTGAGCGTATCAAATAACAACGTGGACGACTTGCGTGCAGGGAATATTCCCCCGACATTCTACACCTACGGTACGGAAGACCCTTTCTACCGCCAGTTCATTGCCAACGCCAACGCTGCCCGTGAAGCCGGGGTGGAGGTAGAAGAACACGTATTGGACGGTTGGCCGCACGGCTTCGGCGTACAGGGAGAATGGACTACGTGGTTCGACAGTTTCCTGACACAGATAATGTTGCATTGATTATGAAGACAGATAAAGACAACCCCAAAGGCATCTCCCGTCGCGATGCACTAAAACGGATGGGGCTTTTCATGGTCGGAACCGTTGCTTTGAGTATGCCTTCGCTTGCTTCGTGCAGCGAAGACAAAAAGAAGCGGATTATTCTGTATTTCACGGCAACCGGCAACAGCCTGTATGTGGCGCGACAACTGGCAGACGAAAATACGGAGCTGTTCAGCATCCCGCAACTGGTAAAGGAGGGGAAATATGAGTTCGAGGCAGACGAGATAGGCATTGTCTATCCCATTTACGGACAGATGCCACCCAACATGGTGCGCGGTTTCCTGTCCAAAGCACGGCTTGAGGCTCCATATCGGTTTGCAGTACTGACATACGGCAATGGGAAAATGGTAGCGACAAGTCTTTTCGATGAATTGACCCGAAAGTTAGGCAAGCCCTTCCATTATGTCACGAGTATTCTGATGGTTGACAATTTCCTGCCGGCATTTGACATGAACGAACAGATAAAGATAGACAAGCACATCCCGGAAAGCCTCGCCCGAATTCAAAGCGACTTGAAAGAGCGGAAGCGTTGGATAGAGCCTTCGGAATCTCCCGACTTTGAACCATTCCGCGCCTTCCTTGCATTCCGTGGCTTAAACATGGAAGAAGGCTACCTCTTGCGTAGCGAAAAATGTTTTGTCGTTCAAGAAAAAAGTTGCATCGGGTGTGGAGTTTGCACACAAGTATGTCCGCGGGGCAATTATGAACTGACTTCGCAAGGCGTGAAGACGGAGGGTGACTGCGACTTCTGCTTCGCCTGCATCCAAAACTGTCCGCAGAAAGCCATTGTCTTTGCTAAAGATTCCGGCTATCCGGTACTTGCGCACGGCGAAAGAAACCCTAATGCCCGTTTCCGCAACGAGCATGTGTCCTTGTGGAGCATCAAGGAATCGAACAGACAATGAAAACGACTATAATCAAATTAAAAATGAATACACTCAAGAAAGTTTTGCTGTCCGCATTGCTTATCTGTGGCAGCATATGCGTCCTGAACGCACAAGAGAAAACCACCACGGCCGGCGTACCGCTGGTGACATTAAACAATGGTGTACAAATGCCCCGTTTCGGATTGGGAACATTCCTGCAAGGTTCCAATGAAATCTGTAAGCAATCATGTCTTACCGCATTGAAGGCAGGCTATCGCCACATAGATACGGCACACGCTTACCAAGACGAGGAAGGCGTTGGTCAGGCTGTCAAGGAAAGCGGTATTCCGCGTGAGGAAATCTGGATAACCAGCAAGCTCTGGCCTACGGAGTACGGCGAGGGCAAGACGATGAAAGCCATTGACGAGATGCTGGAACGGATGCAGTTGGATTACATTGATCTGCTCTACGTCCACCAGCCCGTTGGTGACTTCGTAGGAGCATGGAAGGATATGGAAAAGGCTGTAAAAATAGGTAAGGTTCGTGCACTCGGTATCAGCAATTTCGATGCCAACGATGAAGTATGGAATGCTATTATTGATAGTGCCACTATCAAGCCTGCCGTACTCCAGATAGAGTGTCACCCTTACGCTCAACGCTTGAAGATGCGTAAAAAAGCTGCCGCCGCTGGCATACAGATGGAATGTTGGTTCCCTTTGGGTGGCGCGATGAGTAACGGTGCACTGCTGAAAGACCCCGTGATAAAGAAGATTGCATCTGCCCACGGCAAGAGTCCGGCACAGGTCATACTGCGCTGGCATATTCAGGAGGGCTTCTCCGTCATTCCCGGTGCTACGAATCCTGATTACATCAAAGAAAACATCCAAATCTTTGATTTCCAACTGACCGATGAGGAGATGCAGCAGATGCGCTCGCTCAACAAGGAAAAGCGTTTTTTCAACGCCACGCTGGAAGATGTGGAGCGGATGGTTTGGGGAACGAAACTGTAAACCATATTAGTAAGGAATAGGAAAAGCATCCTCGGGCAGGGGATGCTTTTCCTTCGTCGAAATTGGTGCTTCATTCTGTAATCTGTGTATGGACGGGCAGCGGCTTGCTGCGTAACTTTGCGGCATCAATCAAACAGACTGGATATGAAAGAGAAAATCATCCGTTTCTTCAAGATGTGGACGCTGCCGCTCGGTATGTTTGCCGGAGTGGGCGTTTATCTGATGTTCCACTGTATTCCTTTGCTCAGTCCGCTCAAGGTACTGGCAAAGGGGGCGGAAGATTACCTCCTGCCTGCAATGGTGTTTATCCAGTTGTTCACCACCTTCTGCAAAGTCAATCCTCACGAGATGAGGATTTGTCGGTGGCACATCATTATGATAGCGGTTCAGTTGGTTTGCTGTCTGGCGGTGGCATTGCCCATCCATTTCTTCCCTGATTTCGCATACAACATCGTGGCACAAGGGGCGTTGGTCTGCCTGATAGTCCCCACCGGGACGGCTGCGGCGGTCATTGCCGGACGGCTTGGCGGCAATGAAACCACACTGACCACCTACACGATTCTCAGCAACTTAGTGGCGGCGGTGATGATCCCGGCGGTTTTCCCCTTAGTGGAGATGCAGTCGGCAGGTTCATTCGGACATCAGTTCCTGCTCATCCTTCGGCGCGTGTTTCCGTTGCTCATTACCCCGTTCTTTGCAGCGTGGGCATTAAGAGAATTCCTGCCGAAAGTACATGCTGTAATCGTGCGGCTGTGTGGAAGCCTTGCATTTTACCTGTGGGGCGTTTCGTTGATAATAGCCATCGGGCTTACGCTTCGTTCGGTAGTGAACAGCCATTTTGACCCACACGTGATGTGGATGCTGGGTCTATCTGCATTGGCAGCGTGTGTCTGGCAGTTTGGCATCGGAAAGTTCGTGGGTAAACATTGCAACGACTATATCAGCTGCGGCCAAGGCTTCGGACAGAAGAACACGATACTTGCCATCTGGGTGTCATATACGTACCTTACTCCGGTCATTTCTGTGGCTCCGAGCTGTTATATCGTGTGGCAGAACATCGTAAACTCGTGGCAACTATGGGCCAAAGGAAAGCAAGATGCAAGATTAGAAAAAATGAAATAACTTAATATTAAAACAATAAATATCGCATGAAATACAGAAACTTAGGAAACAGCGGCCTTCGCGTTTCAGCCGTTGGCTTAGGATGCATGGGCATGAGCCACGCTTACGGCGCACCAGCAGACAGACGGGAAATGACCGAACTTCTGGCCGATGCAGTGGATATGGGTTATACCTTTTTTGATACGGCAGAATCTTACGGTACTGCCGATAATCCCCATGACAATGAGGATTTGTTGGGAAAAGCTCTCAAGCCTTTCAGGGACAAGATTGTTCTTGCGACATAATTCGGCATTTCGTTCGAGAATCTGGACGCACCCGGCACACATGTTGTCATTACGGACTCGCGTCCCGAAACAATACGCCGTTCGGTCGAAGGCTCCCTACGTAGGTTGCAGACTGACCATATCGACCTCTACTACCAACATCGCACCGACCCGCAAGTGGAACCGGAAACAGTGGCATCTGTGATGGCCGACTTGATTAAAGAGGGCAAGATTCTCCATTGGGGGCTTTCGGAAGCAAGTGTGGAATATCTGCGCCGGGCACACAGCGTATGCCCCGTGACTGCCATACAAAACCGCTATTCGATGATGGCACGATGGAACGAGTCCCTTTTCCCTGTTGTTGAAGAACTGGGCATCGGATTCGTGGCGTTCTCCCCACTTGCCAACGGCTTGCTTTCGACATGCTATACGGTAAATGGCCATTTCGATGTAGTTACAGACTACCGTGCCTCCATGCCTCAGTTCCAGAAAGAAAGTTTCGGGCTGAACAAGACACTGTTTTCTTTTCTTAAAAAGTTAGCAGAGTTGAAACACGCCACGCCCGCACAAATCGCCCTTGCATGGATGATGTGTAAAAAACCGTGGATAGTTCCTATTCCCGGCACCCGTAAGTTGTATCGGTTGAAGGAGAATATCGGAGCAGAGGACGTTCAACTGTCAGCCGAAGAAATAAAGAACATAGACGCTGCCCTTGATGCGATGCGCATGAGCGACGTGTTTAGCGGTTCACCTGTAAAAAGCAAAAAATATGCGACAGATTAAATTCTTATTTTTTACCATGTTAGCAGCTTTGTGTGCTGCTTGTGGACAAACATCATCCCAATCAAATACAGATATGGGCAATGACAGCATCCTTGCCATCCGCGAGCAAGGCAGTTTCTTGATTGGCGGATCGGTAAAGACACAGCCGGGTACTTACGATACGCACCAGCCTTTGAAAGCTGACGGGCAGACCCTGCACGGCGACCATGCCTACGTGTCTTACCAGATTCCGGCAAATGCCCGCAAGAATCCGCTTGTATTTCTACACGGGGCCGGACAGTCTGCAAAGACTTGGGAAAGCACACCCGACGGGCGTGAAGGTTTCTCCACCCTTTTCTTGCGCCGGGGTTTCAGCGCCTACCTGATAGACCAGCCACGCCGTGGACGTGCCGGACGCAGCACGGTGGATGAAGCCATCAAAGCCACGCCCGATGACCAGTTCTGGTTTGAGAACTTCCGTATGGGCGTTTGGCCGGAATATTATGACGGCAGCCAGTTTCCACAGTCGAAGGAGGCTTTAGAGCAGTTCTTCCGCCAAATCACACCCAACACGGGGGCATACGATGAACAGTTAACAGCTACCGATGTGGCCGCATTGATGGACAAGATTGGCGGTGGCATCCTCGTCACCCACTCACAAGGCGGCGGACCGGGTTGGCATACTGCCATCAAAAGTGACAAGGTACGTGCCATTGTCTCCTATGAACCGGGCAGCGGCTTTGTCTTTCCCGAAGGTGAAACTCCCGAACCGTTACAGACCATCAGCCCGTTCGGAGCATTGAGTGCGACATCCATTCCCTTGTCCGACTTCGAGAAACTGACCCGTTTCCCCATCATCATTTATTATGGAGATTACATTTCCGACAAGCCGAGCGATAATTGGGCGATGGACAGTTGGCGTGTCCGTCTCCAAATGGCACGCCTGTTTGCCGATTGCATCAATCGTCACGGTGGCGATGCCACGGTGGTACACCTGCCGGACGAGGGCATCAAAGGCAACTCGCACTTCTTGTTTGCAGAAAAGAACAACGTGCAGCTTGCCGACTTATTGTCCGCTTGGTTGAAAGAGAAAAGTCTTGACTAACTACTCTTCTTAGTCTCATAACATATAAACGTAGAGCATCTTCGGAATGAGAATTTCGAGGATGCTTTTTTTTGAGCATATACGGCGTATGAGACCACCTTATACGCCGTATGAGCTATGCTCGAAATACATTCATTGATATTGGTGCTTCCTTCTGTAATCTGTGTATGGACGGGCGATGGCTTACGGCGTAACTTTGCACACAGAATAATAGTTAAAACAGAATGATTTATGAAGACAGCTATCTTATCCCTGACACTTCTTTTGCTTGCCCTCTGCCAGACGGCACAGGCACAGCAAACGGACACGTTGGACATGCGCCAGCAGAACATCGTACTCATCGCTTCGGCCACGGCGTGGGGAGACTTGAATAATCTGAAAACATCCCTTTCCCGTGGATTGGACAATGGGATGACGGTAAATGAAATCAAGGAAGTATTGGTACACGCCTACGCCTATTGCGGATTTCCCCGCAGCCTGCGTGCCCTGCAAACCTTTATGGAAGTATTGGATAGCCGCAAGGCACAAGGCATTACCGATACCGTAGGCCGCGAGGCATCAGCCATAACTGACAAACGGGACAAGTACACCCGTGGAGCGGAATTGCTTGAAAAGTTGAGTGGAGCACCAGCTGATGCGCCCAAGACAGGCTATGCCGCCTTTGCCCCCATCATTGAACAATACCTGAAGGAACACCTGTTCTGCGACATCTTCGAACGTGACCTGCTTACGTGGCAGGAGCGCGAACTGGCCACCGTGTCCATCCTTACCGCAATGGGCGAGGGAGTAGAACCGATGTTGAAGTCACATTCCGCCATCTGCCTGCGTCAAGGCATTACCGAGGGGCAGCTTAGGCAAATGACAACCTTAGTGAATGGGCTGGACGATGACGACCCGTTCGCACGCGGTACGCTGATGCCCGATAATCCGAATTTTACGAGCAAGGCCTGGCTGCAAGGCTATGTCGCTCCGCAGGACGGTTTCGGCTGCACGGTATCAAACGTAACCTTCGCACCCAGATGCCGCAACAGTTGGCATAGTCACAAGGGAGGACAGCTCTTGCTCTGCACTTCCGGCAAAGGCTATTATCAGGAGAAAGGCAAACCCATCCAGCTGCTTCTGCCCGGCGATGTGGTGAAGATTGCCCCTGATGTCATCCATTGGCACGGAGCGGCTCCCGACAGCGAATTTACACATATAGCCATCGGCACACAGCTGGACAAAGGCGGCGTGACGTGGATGGAGCCGGTAACGGACGAGGAATACAATAGCTATAAGGAGAGTAATAACCGATAAATTATAGGAACGATGAAAAAGTATTTTGTTTACCTGTTGATGGCGCTTGCCGCCTTCACTTTCAACGCCTGCGAGGCCGATGACCCCGTGACGGAAGAACCGGGAACAGAACAGCCCGGAAACCAAGATGACAATGAAGGAACAGAAAATCCGGATGAACCGAATACACCCGACGAACCATCGGGCGACAGTAACAACATTCTTGTGGCATACTTCAGCTGGGGCGGAACCACACAGCGGATGGCACAACAGATTGTGGCTCATACCGGAGCAGACCTGTTCCGCATAGAGCCTGTCACACCTTATCCCGAAGATTATACCGAATGTACAGAAGTGGCATTGGAAGAACGGGACAGCGATGCCCGTCCTGCCATAAGCAGCACAATTGATGAAGAAGCGTGGGCGGAATACGATACTATTTTCATCGGTTGTCCCGTATGGTGGCACACCACACCGATGATTATCTGCACTTTCGCCGAGAGTTACGATTTTGCAGGAAAGACTGTCGTTCCGTTCTGCACCTAAGCATCAACCTACCGTGACGAGACATTGGCACGCATCGCAGAACTGATTTCAGGAGCCGAGGTGCATCTGGACGGATTGGGATTGACCAGCGGAAGCCTAAACAACGAATCGAATGTGGAGAATTGGCTTCGGGAGATAGGAATCATTGAATAATAACACTAAACAATAAGAACGAATGAAAACAAAGATTATCGCACTCATCACCCTGCTCGTTATGGGCGGAATGAGCCTGTACGCACAGGACAACACAATTTTAGTAGCTTATTTCAGTTGGAGCGGCAACACGCAGTATGTAGCAGAACAGATTGCCAAGCAGACTGGCGGCACGCTCTTCCGCATCGAACCCGTCAAGCCTTACCCCACGGAATACACCCCCTGCACCGAGGTGGCAAAGAAAGAAAAGGAGGACAATGCCCGCCCCGCCATCAAAAACAAGGTGGAGAATTGGGACAGCTACGATACCATCTTTATCGGATGTCCCGTATGGTGGTGGACTGCCCCGATGATTATCAACACTTTTACCGAAAGCTATGACTTCAAGGGCAAGACGGTAATCCCGTTCTGCACCTACGCCTCTACCTACCGTGACGAAACGCTTGCCAAGATTGTGGAACTCACGCTCGATGCCAAGCACCTGAAAGGCTTTGGTTCGGTGAACGGCAATACTGAAGGTGTTGACGGCTGGCTAAAGAACATAGGTATTGTAAAATAAGGGACGGGAGATTATGGAAAAGAATAATATATTGTTAATGTTATGCAGCATATTGCTGCCGCTCTTGGCGGTATCATGCTCAGACAAAGAAAACGAGAATAGCGATATTGTTGACATAAATGATTTTGTAGAAGGAGATAACCACAACATACTTGTTGTATATTTTTCCGAACCGTTGCCGGACAATGGCGTGGATGCAATGAGCTCTGCAAGCCGTGTTACAGTTGGTGGGGATGTCTATGGCAGTGTCCAGTATATGGCGACAGTAATAGCCGATGCCACTGGAGCAGATATGGCAAGAATAAGGACAGTCGTTCCATATGCTGAGAACTTCGATGAACTTGCAGAAAGGGCTGACCAGGAAAGACAGAACGGTATTCATCCGGAAATTACCGTTGCGATTGATGACTTCGACAGCTATGATGTCATATTTGTCGGATATCCTATATGGTGGTATCAGATGCCTATGGCTCTTTATACCTTCTTCGACGAATATGATTTTACAGACAAGACTATAATTCCTTTTTCTTCCCACGGCGGTAGCAGTTGGTCCGGTACAAGAGAAGACATCGCAGAACTGGAACCCGGTGCCACGATGGTGGACGGCTACAGTATCTCAAGAAACAGCGTGGCGGGTGCAGCGGACGCCATCCGTGAATGGCTCGGACGGATAGGAATGTTAGAATAATGAAAACATCCCATTCATATATGGTGTTGACGCTTCTTCTCGTAGCGTTCTTTGCCGGATGCGGTACGGATGAAAACCTACCGGAAACGGGAAATCCGTCCGTCCCGGGCAACTCCGGCACATCTTCGCCCGAAATGGAACTTGTCAGTAAAACGACTCCCATTCCTGACGGATACGAACAGGAAGCTGAACAGCGTGGCAGCATTGTCCGTGTGGACTACAACACACGCGACTATGCGGAAGGAAGCGGCGCGGCACGGATGAACACGGCATACATCTATCTGCCATGCGGTTACAACGAGCAGGAACGGTACAACATTATGTACCTCGTACACGGGCATTACGGCACGGCATCCACCTATTTCGAGACAGAAAACGGTATGCTCCGCAAACTGCTTGACCAGATGATTGCCCACGGCGACATCGACCCGATGATTGTCGTTACGCCAACCTACAACTACGGTCAGCCCACAACCAACTATACGGATGCCGACCCGTATTGTAGGGCTTTGCCGCAGGAACTGGTGAACGACCTGATTCCTGTTGTGGAAAGCCGATACCGCACATACGCCGCGACAACGGATGCGGAAGGCATCGAGGCATCCCGTAAACACCGTGCCATCGGAGGCTTCTCGATGGGCGCAGTCACCACTTGGTATGCCTTCGACGAGACACTCGATGCGTTCAAGTGATTTATGCCCATTAGCGGCGACTGCTGGTCGTTGGGCAGGTTTGCCGGGATGAACCGTCCCGATGAAACGGCGGCTTATCTGGCGGAGCAGGTGCAACAGTCCCCCTACGCCAGAACAGGCTTCTACATTTGGGCGGCGAGCGGAACAAGTGACTCGGCGTATAGTGAAACCTTGCTGCAAATTGAGGGGATGGCACGCTTGCCGGAAGTGTTCCATACGGGCAATATGACTTTCCACGAGAAAGAAGGCGCACGGCACGAATACCGTCCGACGATGGAATACATCTACAATGCGCTTCCGTTCTTTTTCCCGAAAAATGATGAATGACATAAAAAAGAAAAAACAGAAAAGATGAACAGTTTTACATATCAATATCCCGTCCGCCAACATTTTGGCAAGGGGTGCGCGGAGAGCGCAATCAAGGAAGAAATGAAACTTGTGGACAAAAATGTGCTGCTGGCCTACGGCGGCGGCTCGCTGAAACGCACAGGATTGTATGACAAGATTGTGGATTGGTTGCACGAGTGCGGCAAGAACGTGGTGGACTTCGGCGGAATTATGCCTAACCCCACTTATGCAAAAGTACAGGAAGGCGCAAGGATTGTGCGCGAACGAGGCATTGACTTTATCCTTGCCGTAGGCGGAGGGTCGGTCATCGACTGCTGCAAGATAGTGTCTGCGCAAGCACGGTTGGACGAGGACATCTGGGAGATGCAGTACACCAAGCACCTGTTCCCTACGGAATTCGTGCCGATGGGTGCTGTCGTCACGGCATCGGGAACTGGTGCGGAGCAGAACAACGGAGCGGTCATCACCAACACCGAAAAGAAACTGAAACAACCGTTGGTCGGAGCTTATCACAGTTTCGTCATCTTGGACAGCGATTTGACAAAAACGCTTCCGATGGAGCAAGTCATCAGCGGAGCATTCGACACATTGAGCCATTGTATGGAGACCTATATGGGACGGCCACAGTCGGACAACCTCTCAGATGAAATCAACGAGGCGGTGATGCGTAATGTCATCAAGAACCTACGTGCCCTGATAGCCGACCCGGACAATGACTTTGCCCGTGGCGAACTGATGTGGGACTCCGCCCTTGCCGAAAACGGTTTGTTGAAGCTGGGCAAGCAGACTGATTTCCAATGCCACATGCTGGAACACGCCGTAGGAGCTTACACCGACTGCAACCACGGGCGGGCATTGGCAGTCATCCATCCCACGCTCTACCGGCATCTGCTATATGAAGGTAAGGAAAAACTGGCGCGTATGGCAGAACGGGTGTGGAATGTGAAAAGCGATACGTGCCGCACTTGGCATAGACGCACTCGAATCTTTTATCAAGGAAATCGGTTTGCCGACCCGTTGGAGCGAGCTGGACATTACGGACGAAAGCGTATTGCGTGCCGCTGCCGACACCTGCCTGCTGATGCCGGGATGCTGCAAGCAGTTCACGAGAGATGAGTTGTTTGAGGTTCTGAAAGAATGTATGTAATCAACTGACAAAAAGAAACACAATGAATACTTTATTTAAGAATGTCTTGTGCAGTTCCGTTGCTTTGATGCTGGCAGGTACATCGGTCGCACAGACCAACGAAGCGTTTACAACAGTGGATTTCTCCACTATTCAAAGTCCCAACTCCAATCCTTTCGGATTGGTCTATCAGGGTGCTATCACAAAAAACGAGCTTGGCAAGGTAAACATCCACCGCATCACCTACGACCTGAACGGGCTGAAGATTGTCGCCAACGTCTATACGCCTGCCGGATATGACGCATCAAAGACGTATCCTGCCTTAGTCGTGGCGCATCCCAACGGCGGTTGCAAGGAACAGGTGGCAGGACTCTACTCCCAGCGAATGGCGGAGCAGGGCTACATCTGCCTCGCCTTTGACGCCGCCTACCAAGGAGGAAGCGAGGGAGAGCCGCGTAACGTGGACAAGCCTGCCAACCGCATCGAGGACATCCATCGTGCTTGCGACATCTTGGCACAATATCCCGGCGTGGATGCCAAGCGCATCGGCGTCCTTGGCATCTGCGGAGGCGGTGGCTATACGCTGAAGGCTGCACAGACCGACAAACGATTCAAGGCGGTGGCCACACTGAGCATGTTCAACACGGGGCTGGTGCGCCGCAACGGTTTCCTCGACTCGCAAATGAAAGACGTGCAGGAACGCCTCGCCGATGCTTGTGCCGCCCGTCAGAAAGAAGCCAACGGGGAAGCTCCGGAATACGTGGGCGACATGAGCGGCATGACACCGGAACAGGCCAAACAACTCCCGTTCGACCTCTACCGCGACGGCTACGAGTATTACCTCCAAACGCACGCGCATCCCGGCTCCACTTTCCGCTATACCAAGAGCAGTTTAGTGGATTTGATGGCGTTTGATGCCAGCGAAGGGATGTACCTCATCAACCAGCCGCTCCTGATGATGGCGGGCAGTCTTGCCGACACGTTCTATATGACCGAACAATGTTTCAGCAAAGCCACGGGAACGAGTGACAAGGAATTGTACCTTATCCCCGGCGCAAGACACATCCAGACGTATTGGGTGCCGGAGTACGTGGAAAAGGCGGTAGGCAAGCTGACAGAGTTCTTTGGAAAACATCTGTAATGAACTTATCTCATCCCGGACATGAGATACCCTCAAGTCCGAGGTGAGGTAGCCAAAGGTCTGACCTTTAGTAAAGCTCTCTTGCCGCTTTCGTCGAATTTGGTGCTTCAATCCGTAATCTGTGTATGGACGCGCCACGGCGGAAGCGGTATTTTTGTATCAAGACATAAAACAAATAGTAATGAACGATATACGGACATTTACCATAGACGAGTTTAACAAACAGATGCGGCAGCCGACGTTGCACCCGGAAGTGGCCGTCATCGACCCGGCACGCTTGGAGGACGACGGCACATTATGCTTTACGGGCAACTTCTACGCCATCCGCTTTGTCCAGACACGATGCGGCGAAGCGCGTTATGGCAGAAAGTGCGCCGATTTCCAATATGGCACGCTGGTATTCACGAAGCCGGGCGACACTGTGTGCATCAGCCGTGAGGATGCTGTGGACGGGAGCATATCCGGTATTTTGTTCCACCCGGAGCTGTTCAGCACCAAAAGCCTTGTGTTCAAGAAAACCGACTATACGTTCTTCGATTACCGGGAGAACGAAGCTTTGCACCTTTCCCTGCAAGAGAAGCGTATCGTGCAAGACCGATTGGAACATCTCCACGAGGAACTGCGGCGCGATATTGACCGCCACAGCCTGCGCCTTGTATCTGCCGGGCTGGAACTGCTGTTGGACTACTGCGTTCGTTTCTATGAACGGCAATTTGCCTGCCGCACCGACATTGACGGGGAATATATGGAGAAGCTGGACAAAACGCTTTCCCAATATTTTTCATTATGCGGACAAAAGTCTGTGGAAGGCGGTATAAGTAAGGTAGAATCCGCTTTGTCCTCCCTTTCACCTGCGTACTTGAACGACTTTGTACGGGCAGAGACTGGGAAAACGCTTGCCGAATATGTACGCATCAGAATGATGGAGTACATCAAAAAGCGTGTCCGCAACGATGGCTGTCCGTTGGAGCAGGTTGCCGGAGAGTTCGGCTTCTATCAGCCACGCCTGTTGGCTCTTTTATATCGGCAGGTATTCGGATGCCAACCTGAGCACTATCTATTGACCCCGGATTATAAATTAAATTGATAACGATATGTACCCGCAAATTATTTGTCACGTAATGGGTTCCGTGGATGGTCGGCTGCTGACCGACCGCTGGACGGAACCATATAATGGGAAGAGCAAAGGCGAACTGATGGGCATTTATGCCGCCATTGGCCGCCAGTTGAATACCGACGCTTGGATGTTCGGCAAGAACACGTTGTGTGAAGGCTATTTTCCAAAGAAATTTCATACGCAGGACACCACGCCGTTGGCTCATCCTGCACCGTTTATTGCCGAGCGCACTTCAACCCGTCTCTTTGTGGTAGCCGACCCGGATACGGACATTCTCTATGAATCCGCTACCGTAAGGGGCGACAGCATCGTCTGCATCCTGCCTGAAACGGCTCCTGCGTTCTATTTGGAGTATCTTCAGAAGAAAGGAATCTCCTATCTGTTTGGCGGATCAAAAGGCGATGACCTCCGCACGGCGATGCATACATTGGCGGAGACCTTTGGCGTGGAATCACTCTCGCTGCAAGGCGGAGGCATCATAGACGGTGCGTTCCTGCAAGCCGGACTGATAGACGAACTGAGCCTTGTCGTTTATCCGGGCATCGACGGCTCGGCAGGCTCCACATCCATCTTCCATTATATTGGCAAAGGAAATCTCTCGCAGGGGCAGTCGCTCGAACTGCTGTCTGCACAGACGATGGAGGACGGGGTGGTTTGGTTACGATATAAATTCCATAAAAACAGTTGAGAAGTATGTTACGCAAAATCAGACTGACGCTTGCCGTCCTGTTCTTCACCGCCGTCACGCTGTTGTTCCTCGACTTTACGGGGACGCTGCACGCTTGGTTGGGCTGGACGGCCAAAATACAGTTCCTGCCTGCGCTCTTGGCGTTGAATGTGGGAGTTGTGGTGTTCCTCGTGCTGCTGACACTTGCCTTCGGACGGGTGTACTGCTCAATCATTTGTCCATTAGGCGTGATGCAGGACATCATCGCTTGGGTGGGCAAGAAACAGAAAAAGAACCGTTACGGCTATTCTCTCGCCAAATCGTGGTTGCGATATGGTATGCTGGCGGTCTTCATCATTGCGATGATAGCTGGGATTGGCTCATTAGTGGCATTGCTCGCGCCGTACAGTTCATACGGGCGGATAGCCGGCAACCTGTTCGCCCCGATATATGGCTGGGGGAACAACCTGCTCGCTTATTTTGCGGAGCGAGCCGACAGTTACGCTTTTTATGAAACGGAGGTGTGGCTGAAAAGCCTGCCGACCTTCTTTATCGCTTTGCTCTCCTTTATTATAATAGGAGTATTGGCGTGGCGGAATGGGCGGACTTACTGCAATACCATTTGTCCGGTAGGTACGGTGCTGGGGTTCCTTGCCCGTTTCTCGTGGTTGAAGCTGGTGATTGACAAGGACAAATGCGTAAACTGCAAACTGTGTGCCCGGAATTGCAAGGCGGCTTGCATCGACATCGCCAACCATCGGATTGATTACAGCCGTTGCGTGGCTTGTATGGATTGCATCGGAAAATGCCATAAGGGAGCCATCAGCTACAAGCATCCGGCAAAGGAAGCCGCACAACCGAAAGCTGTTGAATCTAAAATTTCAGCAGAGCAAATCAACGATGCCCGCCGCTCGTTTCTGACCGCCACGGCTTTGGTTGCCACAACTGCCGCGTTAAAGGCACAGGAAAAGAAAGTGGACGGAGGCTTGGCGATTATCGAGAGTAAGAAAATCCCCGACCGCAAGACCCCGATAGTGCCACCGGGAGCATTGAGCGCACGCGACTTCGCCCGGCATTGCACTGCCTGCCAGCTCTGCGTGTCGGTATGCCCCAACGGGGTACTTCGCCCGTCCACCGACCTGACGAAGCTGATGCAGCCAGAAATGGGTTATGAGCGTGGCTACTGCCGACCGGAATGTACGAAGTGCAGCGAAGTCTGTCCTGCCGGAGCTATACGCCCGATAACCGCAGCGGAGAAATCCGCCACGCAGATTGGTCACGCCGTATGGGTCAAGGAGAATTGTGTGCCGCTGACCGATGGCGTGGAGTGCGGCAACTGTGCCCGCCATTGCCCGGCGGGAGCCATTCAGATGATACCCTCGGATGCTGCCGATCCCGATTCGCCCAAGATTCCGGTCATCAACGTGGAGCGTTGCATCGGTTGCGGGGCTTGCGAGAACCTTTGTCCGGCACGTCCGTTCAGCGCGATTTACGTGGAAGGGCACGAGGTGCACAGGGAGATATAAGATGAGGTCGGACTTGATGTACCATCAGTCCGGACTTCATCCTACATCACATCCGGACTGATGTAGGATAAGTTCCGGACTCATCTCAGGATAGTTGGCAAGGCTAAAAATCTTCCGCAAGCACCATTGTCGCCCGTCGACAGCACTTATAATTTTCTGCAAGCACTGTCGTCGCTGGCGACAACGCTTGAAATTTTCCGCAAGTGCCATCATCGCCCTCGGACGGTGCTTATAATTTTCCGCAAGGGCTGTCGGAGGCCCAGATAAGGCAAGAAATAAATTATAATTACAAAATGCAGATATATGGAGAACAAAAACAACAGAACAATCTCCCGCCGCGACTTCTTCAAGATAGCGGGAGCGGCTGGAATGGCGACCGCAGGACTGACGGCTTGTGGTGATAGGCAAGGCTCATTAACATCAGCCAATGCAGGCGAACCCGGCGGAGAGATGACCTACCGGACGCTGACGGGTGACCGTGTGTCGCTGCTCGGCTACGGCTGTATGCGCTGGCCGATGATGCCCAATCCCGACGGCGAGGGGCAAGTGGTGGACCAAGAAGAAGTGAACAAGCTGGTGGACTATGCGCTGGCGCACGGCGTAAACTATTTCGACACCGCGCCGCCTTATTGCCAAGGGCTGTCGGAGGAAGCCACGGGCATCGCCCTCAGCCGCCATCCGCGCGACTCGTATTACATTGCCACGAAGATGTCCAACCACCGCCTCTACGGGGCAGGGCTTCGCGGCAAGGAGTTGCACGATGCCAGCGTGAAGATGTACCGTGATTCGTTCAAGCACCTGCGGACGGATTATTTTGACTATTACCTGTTCCACATCCTCGGCACGGGCAAGGGTATGGAGGAAATGCGCGGGCGGCTATACGATTGCGGCATCGCAGACTTCATCCTCAAGGAGAAAGAGGCGGGGCGCATCCGCAAGCTGGGCTTTTCGTTCCACGGCGATGTGCGGGTGTTCGACTATATGTTGCAGGAATCCGGCATACCGTGGGATTTTGTGCAGATACAGCTCAACTACCTTGACTGGCGGCACGCATCGGGCATCAACGTCAATGCCGAATACCTCTACGGCGAACTGGCGAAGCGGAACATCCCCGCCGTCGTTATGGAACCGCTGTTGGGCGGACGGCTCTCCAAAGTACACGACCACATCGTCACAAAGTTGAAACAGCGCGAATCCGGGCAGAGCGTGGCATCGTGGGCGTTCCGCTTTGCCGGAAGTTTTCCCGGTGTGCTGACTGTTCTCAGCGGTATGACTTATATGGAGCATCTGCAAGACAACCTGCGCACCTATTCGCCCCTGCATCCGTTGTCGGATGACGAATTTACCTTCCTGCAAGAGACGGCAGCCCTGATGATGCAGTACCAGACCATCCCCTGCAACGACTGCAAGTATTGTATGCCCTGCCCATACGGGATAGACATACCCGCCATCCTGCTGCATTACAACAAATGTATCAACGAGGGGAATATGCCCCGTGACGGTCAAGACGAGGACTACCGCCGCGCTCGCCGCGCTTTCCTTGTCGGTTACGACCGCAGCGTGCCGAAGCTCCGCCAAGCCAGCCATTGCATCGGATGCAACCAATGCTCGCCAGACTGTCCGCAGGGCATTGACATCCCGAAAGAGATGCAACGGATTGACCACTTTGTGGAACGATTGAAGCAAAATAATTTATAATGACATTATCCCATTTGTACTGAAACACTTATTATTTGAACTGAATATGAACAGATCAGAAAACTGTATTCTCTCTTTTTGGAAGAGATTTGCATCATCGGCACATCACTGCCGAAAAGGATGTAAGGAATGAACTTTTTGCATTGCTCGCTTCAGCGAGAGAAGCCTATCTCCGGAATGTCATTGACAGCGGCAAACTTTATCGCCGCTTCGTGGACGATTTCATCAATAGTCATCGGTATATAGACTGCGACAATGTGGTCTGCCGGAACTGCCATGAGATGATTATCCATGTTGTCCGAAGCATTCTGCATGACTATCAGGGTTATGTACAGAAAATGTTCTCTGCCGGATCATTCTCATTGGAGGATTGCATGGAACTGAAAAGGATGTATGACACATCTGAAATAAATAGCCCGGCATTTGCGTATGATGCGGATCCAATGGCGACCGCAGCTTCACTTTCATTCGAGTGTAATTTTTCAAAGGAACAGATGGCAGGTATTGTGTCTTGTGCCAATACTTACCATCTGTTCTGTGTTCCTACGGTTCGTATGGAGGATATGGAAGCTCTTTTTGCCTGCAAGGAGGGCTTCCGTATCCGTGTGAACAACATTCGCCATGTAGCCGTGCTTTTCGACGCGTTGCTCGAAAGGTCGTACATACAGGCGCACTGGCAGTCCGTTCTTGAAAGAGGAAAATTTCTGGTTTCCAAGGACGGCAAACGTATCGTGACCGCTTCAAGCCTGTCAACTGCCCTGTCTGCGGCAAGAATCCGTCCCACATCTGTTGTTTATGCTATCAGGACAATGATAGGCCGACTTCCGTAACAGTAATATTCCTATGATTTGAAAAGGTCGTCCATGGTGACTTCACTGTGGACGATACTTTTATGTTTTCCATCCACCACTCCGTATGTAGTGACAAATGTGATTACCAATGTCTTTCTGGTCTTTGTCGCCATACGGAACAATCCCATCCGTTCGCGGATTTTCATCTCGTAGCTATCAGTGATGGCATAGCGGTCAGTGCTGAACTTCATTTCACATAAATGGATGATACGGTCTGCTCGCTCGATAATCATATCAATCTGGAAGCCAGGCAAGTTTTTGTCAGAATCCGCCTTGCTTCTCCATGAGGATATGGACGTTCCGACACCGGCTATTCCGAGTGCCGCCTTTATCTGCCGGTGATGTGCCAGACACACAAGTTCGAAACTGAGTCCCATCCATGCGGAAACGCTGCGGGAATCCATGTTGTTGCTCCACCACCTTTCATCCTTGGCATTGTTGGATTCTATGAACTTGTAATAAAACAATGTAAAGAAGTCCGTAAGCCTGAAAATGCTTCCCCTGGTCTTGCTTCCGAAATGAGACAGACGGGTTATGAAATCGCAGCGTTCAAGGTTCTTCAGTATCTTGCTCAAGAAAGAGCCTTCCAGACCTGTGGCTTTTGCTATGTCTTCCCGTGTCAGTCCGGACTTGTTCTCCGACAATAGCTTGACTATTGATATATATGTGTCGGCATTGCTGAACAGGGCATTGTACAGTTCGTCGAATTCTCCTTTGAGATGAGCCCCGTCTGCAAAAAAGAGCCGGTCGATGTTCTGTGCAAGACTGTCAGAGGTATTCAGGAGGCTCAGGTAAAAGGGAACACCGCCGAATATCATATAGCATTGCATGATTTGGTATCTGTCCCATCTGCAGTTGCGCTGTCTCAGATATTCTTCCGTCTCATGCAGGTTGAACGGGGAAAGATGCAGGTTGCAGGTCACTCTTGCGTGCAGTCCTCCCTGGTTGGCTTCTATCTTGTCCGCCATCCATGATGTCGCCGATCCTGTGGCGATGAGCATAATGTCTGTACGCCTGTTACCCCAGCCGTTCCAGAATGTTTCCAAGGCATTGACAAAATTCGACCTCTGCGTATCCATCCAAGGCATTTCATCAATGAATATGACTTTTTTCCGGTCTGAAGGCAATGTCTCCAGATAATCTTCAAGCGCATTGAAGGCATCATACCATGTCCCGGCTTTCGGCTGTCTTCTTTTCGAATGACGCTTAATCGCCCTCATGAAATTCTGTATCTGCACCGAAGCCGGAGTGTTGTGCTCGCCGACAAAGGTGAAATCATATTTATAGTTGAAGAACTTGTCTATGAGATATGTCTTGCCGATACGCCTCCGTCCGCTGATGATGACAAATTCGGAGCGGTCAGATTCCAGACACCGCTGCAGTTCGTCACATTCTCTGTCTCGTGAAACCAGTCTTTCCTGCATAATATTTCCGTTTCCGCAAAGGTACTCAATCCATATGTATCTGCCAAATTTCAAAGAGTGAGTTTGTACTTTATCTTATAAAATATTTGAGTAAAAGTATGAACTCACTAATACAGTATAATGCTGAGTTACTACTTTATCTATGATTTTTTATGAGATAAAGTAACGGTTCGGTATATAGTGGCGTTCCATATTAGCCGGATGCCTTTCAGTTTTTCCCGGACAGGTTATGTGCCCAGCTTGCTGTTTCAAGTGGCACTCATCCCGCCGCCGAAAGGCAAGTGGGGTATTAGGCTACCCCTACGGGATTTTACTGGCAAACGGGCAAGCCCGGGCATAAATCGGATTGGCAGAGAGGGGATGACGGAAACATATCTGATGCCGTAATCACTCCGCTCTCCCTACATCCACCAGTTCGAGCCCGAAGGTGTCGATGAAAGACTGCAATACGGGATTGCGTTCTATCATCTGTTGAAGGATCATCTGCGGCGTGTCCTCCATCAGCAGGA
>OKRY01000495.1_pt1 | contig 31286 bp, 44 predicted proteins | sample 1601121 | NCBI WGS metagenome assembly OKRY01 (sample SAMEA3541546, study PRJEB24748) | human gut metagenome | biome: human gut; feature: human-associated habitat; material: faeces | place: China | collected 2012
GATACGCTACCAGTGCCGTTGATTTCTTATTTGCAAAATATGCACCGGACGCTGTCCCGATCATAGAAATAATTGCTATTATGATTTCTATTACATAATTCTCCATGACAATACTCCTTGATTATTCTTTCATGCATAATGCAGCTACACAACGCATCTGGCTCAAACTAAGCGGATCATATTTCGCATCCTCATAATCCAATGTCTCTTCCGGCAAATAGAAAAGATCGACTTCAACGGTAAAACCAAGCAGCTCTACCAATTCTTGTTCATATTCACCGGCATATTGTTCTTTGACTTTCGGAAGGCCGTTTGCTTCCCGGCAAATGTGACCGGAAGCATCTTTTTCAAGCTTTTCTTCCTTGTCGTAACTTTGATTCAGCTTCTCTAACTCCTGCTCATAAAAAACCACCTCCTCTCTTAACGTCTTTAAGTTGCGCATAATAACATAGGCAAGCCTTTGCGGTAATCGCTTCTGCTCTAATGACTTTGCTTCCGAAATAATCTGCAGCATTTCATAATTTGTCATTTCTTTCTTTGTTTTTTTCTTCAATTCGTTATTCATAGCGGATAACCTCCTTTTACATATCTTCTGTTTTCTTTTCCAATGCACAGATCCGCTTTTGCAGCTTCTGGCAATAACATACCAAAGGCATGATAAATTCATCGTAACGCAGGTAATAATCCGGCTCAGATGTCTCATCACGCTCTCTATAATACATACCATCACTATCCTGCATTTCCTGATAAGGGTACTCTTTTACAATTCCCCCAAAATCCTGTGTTGTCATTCCCATTGACACAATAAGATCTTCCACATCCTGGGCAATTGCGCCATAATGTGTCCGGTCAGATGTTCCGTCCAAATACTTATAAGAAGATGGCTCTAAACCATTGATCAGCTTCTCGGCAAATGTATCGCTGATCGGTTCAATGTCCTTTTTCTTACGGCGATCGGATGAATTGGCAACACCTGAGCCACCCTGAAAAAGATTAACCGCATACATAGAACCAAACTGATTATTCAATGTACCGACATTTCCCATGCCTGTACCGGATGGAAGCAATTCGAGACTGTTAGAATATTGACGATATAAAAGATGCGGATAACCAAACGAACCAATTGTTACATGACCTAAAGAATTCGACTCGGTAAAGATCATATTCCCGACTTTGCATTGGCTTGATATTGTTGCGTTGGTTGCTAATACTTTCGACACATCCAAAGTTGATGTCGTTGTCCCGGATGGCATATAAAGTTGTCCTGTAATCGTATTCTTGCTATCCACAAGAAAAAGGCCAAGATCTTCATTCGTTCCCGGATAACCATAAACCAGTCTTCTTGCACTTCCCATTCCAATATCGATATAGCTTGCACGCAACCCAAGGCTATAATCACCTGATTGAACCGACACGCCTGTCCATGCAGTTTTTTCACTTGTAATGTTAATTGCTCCGGATGCAATATTTACCTGATTTTTTCCATCGGAGCAAAGAATTGTTCCGCTTTTCAGATTAATATATGATCCGGATGTATACTGACGGATACCATCCTTAGAGATAAAGATTCCGGACTTGGCAGATGTCATACTGCTTGTTCCGCTATAAATAGAGGAAGAAGTTAATGTCATGCCGCCAATCTTAGCACTGACTGCTGACAGATCATCTACTTTAAGCTTATCTGCCGTGATCGACCCGGTTGCTATCTTTTCAGCTGTAATCGCACCGGCTTTGATCGTACCTGCATCAACCGCACCGGCTGCTATCTTAGCTGTTGTAATCGCACCGGCTGCAATCTTATCAGTCGTAATACAATTCGCTGCAAGTTCATTCGCTGTAATCGTCTTAGCCGCAATCTCATTGGCTGTGATTGCATTTGCCACAATCTTGTCTGCTGTGATCGAGCGCTCTGTCAGAAAGTCACCATCCAGATGATTCACTTCCTTTGATACCAGTTCGCCACTGTTATTTAATGCATAAACTAATGACTTGTCAGAGCCGACCAGTTCCAAACGCTCTACGGAAAGTATGCCTGTCGTGATCTTATTTGCCGTCAACTCTACGATCTTAGCGGACGTGATCGATCCGTCTGCGATCTGAGCTGTATTTACTGCTTCTTTTGCGATCAACGCTGCTGTAATTGCTGCGTTGGCAATCTGGGCTGTCGTGATCGTTGCGTTGGCAATCTGGGCATTTGTAATCGCTGCATTGGCAATCTTTGCTGTCGTAATTGCGGCATCCGCTATCTTCGCTGTCGTAATCGCGGCATTCCCGATCTTAGCTGTCGTAATACACGCATCCTTGATATTTGCCAGGTCGATATCTGCTTTCTTTGCCGTCAGATTACTAATATCCGCATAAATGGCTTTGATATCCCCGGCAACCAAATTATCTACACGAAGGTTTGCTGCATTGATCCCATTTAAAAAGACAGTATTCGCTGTCGCTATACTGTCTTTCAAACTTGATATATCTGCTGTTGTTACAGTCACGGCATTTGAAGTTGCTGTACTGCTTTCTCCGATCGTAAAAGTATCGTTTGCCGGGTTTTCAATGCAAAGCGTCTTTTGAGTCACCTTCAAAAGAAGCCTGTCCGCATTCAGAACAGGTGCATTGACATAATATCTGCCACGCACTTTGATCTTTGGCAGCGAATGATCTAACAAAAAGTTATCAAACACTGTGATATTATAATTCGCAATCGGATACTGGTATTTTATAAGATACTGCACCGCCTGATCATATAACTCCTGCGGCGTTTCGACTTCTTCAAAAAGAACCGTCTTTGATATAATCCCGTATTTTGCTGCCGAATCAGCCGTCAGATCAAGCTTTCCGTTATTTACGGAACTGATATTAACCCGTTCTAAGTTATCTTCATCGGTATACAGCTTTGCACCATATGGAATAATATTGGTACACAGATTAGAGACATCGGTATCACTTGAATAGGATATCAGGTTATCTCCGATCGTAATCGGGTTATCATATATTTCAGCCGGCTCTGCAGAAAGTCCAAGCATGATCATCCGATAGTACCGGTCATAATCTGTCGAATCATCTTCATCTTCGTAGGATATGATCTCTTTGATATAAAGCTCACATCCATATGCCGTTACCAGATTCATCACGGTATCATACGTAGATGCACCTTCTAAAGTAACCGGATCGATCGTAATCGCCCGCACTGTATCATCAATCGCATTCTGATCAAACTTAAATCCGTCACCTGTTCTTCCATTCGGGCTCCAAAGCTCTAGCAAATAAACCAAAACCGATGTGAGATACGGATAACTGATCGTCGTTACACCTGTTGCACCGTCTTTTAAAAATCCCAGACAGCTTTCACAGATGACTTTCTTATAAATCTCACCCGATGATGACATCGTTACATTGATCCTAAGCACACGCCCCCAGAATTCAATCGTTCCGTCTATCGAATTAACGCACTCAATACGTGTCTTATACTCCTGGATCTGATCATATCCCGGATTATCCGGATAAATATTAAACTCCAACGAATCAATCGCATTAATTCCCTGATTGATCGTTCCTGTGATCTTTTGTTCTTCATGAGAGGAATTTGTATCATGGATCACAATCGGTTCTTCTTTCTCATTACAAAGAGTCACCTGCATCAGATCACCTCCTCTGTCCTATTTGTTGTTGCAGAAAAATACGTCTTATACGGATCCGCTTTCAAAGTAGCCGTACATTTCATAACCTTTTCCGTACTCTCCGAAAAGTCCAATGATGAAACATATGCATTATAGATATACAAGCCTACCCTGGCTTTATCGCCCGCCGCAACATCCATAGAATCTGTAAAGGGACATTTTGTATTGATATTTAAAAGCCACCTTTCCGTATCAGTCATACTTTCGTGTACTTCTTTTAAAGAAGTACAGCGTTTCCAGAATTTTACCGTGATCGTGCGGTCATCATATGTTTTCGTTCCTAAAACATCATCCATATCAACGGTTGAATTCCGAAACGGAATGGTTATTTCCGTCTTTCGGGGAACAGGAGCTCCGATCTTTACCTCTTCTATCGTTACTCCCAGTCTTTCCGTGAATGATATCTGACCAATGGTAACATCATGCATTATCTTACTAACCCCCTTTGTCTTAATTGGATATCTGCTCCTTGCAAAAGATCAATCTGCCGATACACGGCACTTCCGATCAGCCGGCTGTCAATGTAAAGATTAAGCTGCGAACTGTCTTTGGCTGCAACTGCCGTATCCGGTGTCACAACCGATGTCCCTTGTACTGCCGGAGAGTCTACTGTCTTAGGCAAAGCATCCGTAATAATCTGCGACAAACCCTCTGTTTCTTTGGTCAAACCGATCGCAAAGCCGGCGCCTGTATATCCACCCAGCTCTGCCATCACTCTGGATGGTGAATGAATCCCCAGATTTTTTTTGATCTGTGAAACCGTCTGCCCGGTCATTTGTGCGATTGCTGCAACGACCGAATTATTCCCTTTCGTAATTCCTTTTGCAAAACCCTCTGCTGTGTTTTTGCCTAACTCTTTCATCTGCTTTGCTAAATTCTTTTGGAATGTTTTTAACTTTTTCTTTGTACTTTTTTTCAATTTTTCTAATTGGTTGTTATAACCGGTAATCTGTTTGCTGTATGATGCAATCTGCTGATTCGTCGTTGCGGTTAAGCTGCTGTTCTCCTTCTCGGCTTCCTTTCTTGCAATCGCATTTCTTTGATTGTAATATTCCTGATAACGCATCAACTGGTCCTGTGTCATTCCGGCAAGCGTTGAGACATCTCCTGCCGAAGATACTCCTGCTGATTCGAGATCCTTGATCAGATCACTTGAAAGCCCTCTGCTTCTAAGCTGTTCCATATTCGACTGCCACTTTGCAATCGTGTCATATTGAGAAGCCATATTTGCGATCAGACCTTCTGCATTGTTTGTCTTAGAGGTACCGGCTTTACTAAAAAGTCCCCATGTACCGGAAATACTGCTTTGCGTATCCTGAATCGACTGCTCTAAATCCCTACGAAGCTGTGTAATCTCGTCCTTTGCTGACTGAATGTTTTCTTTGTACTCCTTTACTTTGTCATTAAAAGAAGAGCGCAGATTCGTAATATATTCTTTCTTTTGTGTCAAAAGGCCATTTCTTGCCTGGTAGTAATTCTTTAATGCTTCGGTATGCGCCGAAGTTCCTTTCTTTGTAGCTTTTACAACCCCCTGCCAATACTTTGTTATCGTCCCCTGACTATAGCCTTTTCCATAGTTTCTAAGCTCTTTCATCTCGATCAGGTTTTGTACCTTTGTATTCAGGATCTCACCAAGCTCATTCGCTGTCTTTTTCAAGTTTCCTTTCTTGCTTTCAATACCTTTGATCAAACCTTCTACCGTATATACACCGGACTTTTGAAACTTTCTGGATGGCGAACGGATATCGAGCTTTTTACGAAATGCTTTATCAATGTCCGATGCACATTTCTGATATGCTTCGATCACTTCCGGCTTCTTCTTATCAACACCTTTGATCAGACCTGCCAAACTGTTGACACCGGCATTTTGCATCAGCTTTTCTAACTTTTCATTGTTCTTTTGGATCTGCTGCAAAGATGCTTCTCCACCTTTTTGATACGTGTTTTTCATCTTGTCTGTGATCTTGATACCGGCTTTTTTTAACTTGTCCTGCTGTTTATCAGACGCTTTGGCAATCTGACCATTGATCTTATCATAGGCTGTTCCGACATCCATCGTTCCATCCTTCAAGCCTTTGGTAATGTATGTCGGAATCGCTATTCCCGACTTTCGTGCTTCCTTTGTCAAAGCCTGTAACTTCTTTGTGATCGCATCCTTAATGGATTTCGTTGCACCTTCCGGTGATTTAGATCCATTCTTTAAGCCTTTTGTCAGTCCTGCCGGAATATCCGTTCCGGTCTTCTTTGCAATCTTAACGACATGATCAAAACTTTTCTTCGTAGAAGCAGACAGCTTGCCATTGGTCGCATTGATATCCTGCTCTGCTTTCTTAAATGCTGCTGAAACGGAAGTATATTGCTTTGACGTACTTTTGGTAGTGGAAGAACTCTTCTTCGTCTTTTGGTTTGCTTCTTCTAACTTCTTAGAATAGGCATCATAATAATCCGTTGCTTCTTTTACTGTCTTTGCCGCGTTTTTTTGTGTCTTGGCACACTCTTTTTCTGCTTTATCCGCTTTCTGTGCAGCCTTTGTTGCCGCCTCTGATTTATTTACTTTTTCTTCATATTCTTTCCGAAGCTCCTGAAACTCCGCACCTCTATATGTCATTGCATTCGGCTCTGCACTAAATCGTTTCATTTTTTGAAGTGCTGCTTCTTCCTCATTCGCTGCTTTCTGCTGCTTTTCAGAAGCTTTCTGTGCATTTTCTTTTGCTTTTGCAAGATTTGTCTGCGCTTCGGCTTCTTCCTTCACCGCTTTGGTAAGCTGATCCTGCATTCCTTTTGTAATCGCTTCCTGCTTGTATGCTTCCGCGAGCCTTTTGACTGCCGACTCTGTCAGATCGAGCGATCCAGTTTCTTCATCATATGCCTTAGCTAACTGCGGAATCTTTCCTTTCAGATTATCCACAATTGCTTTCATCTCTTTCTTCTGGGCAAGTGTCTTTTTCTGTGTTCCATTCAAGGATAACAAACGTGTCACCAGATTATCGGTGCTTGTAACATCGTCCTTTGTCGAATCCAGTGCTTTCTTATTTGCTTTTACGTTATCCTCTAACGCTTTGTTCTTTTCTGTAATTGCCTTTGTTGCTTTATTGACAGAATCAATCTCCTTATCCGTAACCGCATTCGCCTTTTTTTGCATCAACGCAAAAGCTGCCAGGCCGGCAACCACAGCAGCTATCGCTGTGGCAGCAAAAGCCATTGGATTTGCTTTTATAGCCAGCCATAAATCCTTGATCAAAGGAATCACTATCTTCGTTGCTCCCGAAAAGGCAACCATGCCTCCCGTAAAAGTCCCCATTGTTACGGTTACGGCACCGATTGCCTGTGACAGTAAAGGACATTCCTGCAAAACATTTTGTGCCCAGTCACTAATACTGCCTCCCACTTTGTACAGCCTTTCTAATGCAACATTAAGCTCTGAACCTATCGCTATCTTTAAATTCTCAATACCGTTTTGCATCACCTCTTTTGCATGTTCTGTCGTATTCGTCATCTTAGCATACGCCTTTTCTGTCGCCCCGGCACTGCTTTTTACATTTTGCAAGGTTTTATTATATTCTTCTGTTCCCGTTTTTAAAAGAATTGTTGCTGCAGTACCCGCTTCCTGACTGCTCCATAAGTTAGAAAATTCGGTTGCATTTCCGCCCACAGAGCTTGAAAGAATACCGATCACATCGCCTAATGACTTGCCATCCTCCATCAGTTCCGCAAAGCTCTTTCCGGTCTTTTTCTTCAAAATCTCCGAAACCGTTGATCCGTTCTTTGCTAACTCCTTTAACATACTATTGCTGTATGTCGTAGCTTCCGAGGTTTCCACACCACGCTTTGTCATTTCAATATAGGCAGCACCAAGATCCTGTATCGATACATTATAGTTTGCCGCATTGGTTGCCACTCGTCCTATGCTGGATGCCAACTCATCTACCGTTGTCTTACCCTGATTCTGAACCGTAATAAATACATCGCTGACCTCCGAAGCATCCTTCACCTTATCGCCATACGAATTCATAACCGTAGTCAAACCATCGATCGCAGTGCTTGCTTCTGTAAAACCACCGGTTGCCAGCTTTGTAGCTGTTCCAACGGTACCGACTGCTTTGCTTGAATCTACGCTTGCAGAAATCGCCTGATAGGTACTTTCTGCAATGTCAGATACCCCTTTTCCGGTACTGCTTGACAGAGCAAGCATCTGGTTATCTAACTTCTGCATCGATATCTTAGAGGTATCTGCGATCGTTCCTACCTTTGCAGAGGATGCACCAAACTTCTCTGCCGCTTCTGCACATTCCTGCAGGGATCTTGCGACATTCTCTACTTTATCTTTTAACCCGGATGCCGTCATAACACCGGCAAGCTTTGTAAAGGCTTCCTTGGTATACTGTTCCGTGTCTTTTGTCTTTTTTCCATACCGGTCGATCGACTTTGCACATTTGTCAAAAGATGCGTCTGCTTCTTTAATGTATTTTGCATTCTGCTCCACAGCTTTTTTTGCACGAAGTGATTGTGTTTCGGCAGTTTTTAACTTCGTGGTCCAGTTGCTTACCCGGTTTTCTGCTCTCTTGAGCGTATTCTCTCCTTTTTGATGTGCTTTTTCTAACTCTTCTACCACTTTTTTCTGACTGCGGTATTCTTCTGTCGATGTTCCCGATGCTTTTGCAATTTCTTCTAACTTTTTCTTTTCCTGTTCATATTCATTCTTTAATTTCTGTACGCTTGCTTTCAGCTCGTCACGGGATTTCTTAGCATGATCATATGCTTCTTGCGTCTCCTTTTGCTTTTTTTTCTGTTCAGCAGATATCTGTTTAAGAATTTCTGCCTTCTTCTTCAACGCTTCCATACTATTCGCATTTTCAACATATTTTTCTTTTACCAGTCCTAATTCCGCACGTAACTCCTTCAGTTTATTATTACACCCGGTCACCGCTTCTTTGTACTTTTTCTCTCCATCCAATACAATGGATGCCCCAATCTTTGCTTTATTCGCCATATCAATGTCTCCTTTCCTTAGCAATCTATCCTTAACGGCATGGTCAGCGTTTTATCTCCACAAAAAAAGAACATCCTTCCGAATGTCCTTTTTCCCTTGCCTGATTATGTTCTACCATTTTTATATCTGCGTTTTATATGATACTGTTTTCTGCTAATATATACGATTCTTCTATTTATCTCTTATCCTGATATATCTATCAAAAGCTTCTTGTGCTTTTTTTTGTGCCTTCTCCCACTCTTCTCCTGCTTTTTCATGTTCTTTCATTGCTTCTTCATACTTCAATTCCAAACGCTCATATTCTGCCTGATATGCTTCTTCTGTATCAAAATCCTCTCTGTCAAGCTCCATCTTCTGATCACAATACTGGGTTCCCTGTTCAAACAGCTCCTCTTGCTCTTCCCATTTGCGACCTTCTATATCATCCAACATTTTCCATTCTTCTTCTGCTTCACGAATAGCCCTTTTCTTTGGACTCAAAGCGCAATACAGCTTTTTCAGTGGAATATAGAATGCATAAAAAATCACTGTCAAAATAAATATTGTACCTAACCAACTAAACATCTTACCTGCTCCCCCTTGCCTGATTATGTTCTACCATTTTTATATCTGCGTTTTATTATGATATTGTTTTCTGCTAAAATATACGACGCTTCTATTTATGCTCTTCTTTTCCGCACATATCGGCCAATTTTGTCAGAGCTTCCTGCTCGTTGTTCATTGCCTTTTCCCATTCTTCACTTGCTTTTTTATATACTTTTCTTGCTTCTTCATATTTCAAATCCAAACGCTTGTATTCTGCCTGGTATGCTTCTTCTGTATCAAAATCCTCTATGTTAAGGTCTGACCGCTGATCAATATACTTGGTTTGCTGTTCAAACAGATCTTGCATCTCTTCCCATTTGCGACTTTTTATGTCCGCCAACCTACGCCATTCTTCTCCTGCCTCATGAATAGCCCTTTTCTTGGGACTCAATGCGTAATACAGCTTTTTCAATGGAATATAGAATGCATAAAAAATCACTGTCAAAATAAATAATGTACCTAACCAACTAAACATCTTACCTACTCCTTTTGTTCCATCAGCTTTTAGAACATCCTTCCGAATGTCATTTTTGCCATTTTCTTTCCGTTATATTTTGATTGGATCGTTGTACAAATCCATAATCAAATCAACTTACATATAATGTCGTCTAAATTCCTGTAACGCACTCTTTGCTTCAAAAATATCAGCTTCTGCCATAACAAGCATTCTCTTGAGTTCGTCTATATCCTCTTTTTTACTTTGCAATTTTTTTCTGTTTTCTTTTTCATGCTCCGGATCATCCGGTATCATCTCCTCCAACTCTTCATAATCATCTTTCGCTTCCTCTAGCTCTCCTTCCACCTCAGCATGTACATTAAGAGAAACCGAATAATCTTCTAGTAATTGCTCATACTCTTTTCTTCTTTTAGGTATCCAACGACAAAGTTTTGCACGATTTTCACAACACCAGCCCATAATATCTATTGCGATAAAAAAAAATCCAAGAAACACATAGCCATATCCGATCCATGTGTTTAATAGTGCATTAACTACTAAACCATACAACATAAAACCTATAGCCATCAAAAACATTTTTCCATATTTATTTGTAATAATGTGATACAAAATCCATGCCATGATAGCTGCCCCAAATGATGTTGTATAAATCATCTTACCTACCCCTTTTTTCCATTAGCTTTTGAATTCCTCTGCTGACTGCCTCCGTTCTGGTAACTTTTTCTCTTTTACAGTATTCCTCGAGCAACTCCTTATCGCCATCACTCAAACGTATACTAAGCTTTGTTCTTCTCGGATTATCCGAAGGTCTTCCCATCTTTGCCATATGCCATCCTCCCCTATGTTCTAAACTATATTTTTATTATATAATCATTGTCGGGCATATGTCAACTGTTTTTCCCATTTTTCGCTAAAATTCGATCGGTTTTTCCTCATGTTCTATTGCCTTTTGCATACCGTGATATGTTTTCTTTGCTGCATGCAGCATATTTTCAAGATCGAATACATTCTGATATTCACGATAAAGATCTACAAATTCGCCAAAGGCTAAGAACTCTGCTTCACTCATGGAAAAGCCGAGTCGATTCATGGCTATAAATCTACACCAGGGGATATTTAGCCTGACATCCTCTGGCTCGTCCGGTTTTTTGAGACGTTCTCTTCATTATCCGGCTTCATACTCATTACATAGATATCAAAAAGCTGTAAAACAAGCCCAAAAGGATTGCTTGCGCTACAAAGGATCTTGTCTGTCTCGATCTTCTCTCCTGTGAGAAATGCACCTTCTTTCAGGAAAAGCTCTGTCGTTTCCATGATCATCTGAATATCCATTGCATCAACATCCAACAGCTTCTCATCAAGACCTTTTTCTGTCTGCTCCTGATATGGCAGGAGCTTTTTTTCAAACGCACTTAATGATCCATACTTTTTCTGAATCTGTGCTAATGCACGCAGCCCACAACATGCCGGGTATTTCTGGCCATCTATTTCCAAATCAAATAATCGCATAATATCCTCCTAATGTTATAAAACTCCCTTTCCTCTCCCTTTTGAGAGGAAAAGGAATTCTTCGTTACCTTTCTTTTGTCTGCTTACTTTTTACGCAGCATCCTGCTGTGGAGTAAAAAGAGCTTCCAAAACTTTCTTTGCTTCTTCAAGTGATTCCGTGATCACGCGGACCTTATACTCTCCGTCAACCGGGTACAAGGTACCTTCTACGGTTGGCTTTGTGTATTCTGTCTTATCTTCGGCACTCTTAGCTTCTTCATCACCCATCACAAATTTTACTTTCGGATAGAATGTCACACGGTACTTACCGCCATTTTTCTTTGTGATGAAACCAAAGCCTTCATAAACCGGCTCATCATCGGTACGTGATACCATCTTCTGATATGTCTTTTCGCCAACTTTCATCTCTTCCAGTGTAGCACCCAAAATCGGAGCAAATACCGTCTCGTCATCATCATCTACAGTCAATGCCAGCTTACCACCGGTAACCGATGTATCGCTGTCCTTTAACTCATTGTCTGCATACAGCTTTGCATCATTACGATCCAATGTCTCCTTGAATTCGATCGCACCTGCCATCTTTCCCGGTGCTGCATATTCTCCTGTCTTTTCATCTCTTTTTGCGTGCATAAATGTACTTAATCCTGTGTTTGCCATAACTTTTCAACCTCCTGTTTGATACTGGTTTCCAGACAGATATGTCTGGTTTCATCTTCTACTACATTCAAAACAACAGACGGATAACCAAACTCTGCTTCAAAAAGCAAATGACGGATCTTTTGCTGATACGCCAGATAGTTTTTGTCTTTTGGCAGGAACAAATGTACCTGCACATAGACTTCATCATATTGTGGTGTATTATCCGCAAAGTCAGTCGGTGTCTCTGTTGCAATGTTATAAACGATGTACTCTTTCTTACTGCCCTGATAGACATTTTGAGCAATCTCCAAACCGATCTGCTGTAAAACAGTTGGAATTTTCAGAACTGCATCCACTAACTTTTCACCTCCCGGTTAAACACCTGTTGCATTTTGTCTGTCACTTCCGCCCTACAGCTATTTGCTGCCTTTTGCATAAATGGTCGGGCAACCTGGTGATTGTTGCCATACTCTAAGCCCAGTGCCTTAACCGGATTTGGACTTCCTTTTGCATCGTATCCAACAAAGTTGACACTGCCAATATAAGCACCTGTCTTTGTCCTTTTCGGTGGCAATATTTTAAGGGATTTCTCTAAATCTCCGGTCTGACGCTTTACGTCTTCCGATGCTGTTGAAATAACTGTCCTGACGCTGTCTTCTAATGCCTTTTGGTACGTTGGCAATGCTTCCTCTATCATCTTCGGAGCAACATCGTCCAAAATACTGTCTAAGCCCGAAAGCATATCTTCGGGAAAATCAAAATCAAAATTTGCCATTACAACTCACTTACCGATAGTTCCAGATCATACTCATTTAACCGATATGTCTTTTCTATCTTGTACTTGGTATTCTCATAAAGCAGTCTGGTTTCTCCCTGATAATCATCTACAGCAATATGAAAAACCAGTGCCAGACGAATGCCACTTCTCATTGCTTCAAAAAACTCATTTCTTTTAACGGAATCTACGCTGCAAAAGACCTCTCTTTGACAGCTTTGTGTCTCTTCCTCTTCGATCAGAAACCCGGCTGCGTCTCGCTTTTCCTGCGTCTCTTCTAACAGATACAAGACCTCATTGCGTGACTTCATTTGTATACTCACCGCCTAACGACAGAAAATCCCGTAACCCTTCATATGCTCTTTCAAAACGTTCGCCCTTCCCATCGAAATCAAACTGCCACTTGCAATACAGCTCACAAGCTTTCTGGATCAGTTTGTCCTCCGGTTCCCTGCACGCCTTTGATGGAGAAATGCCCACTCCTTGAAGCAGGAGCAGGCAGGTTACAATATTTTCTTCAATCTCTTCATCCAGAGAGTCATGCCGGATACGAAGTGTCTTCTTAATCTTCTCACCCAGTTGTGTCATTAACTTCCTCCCTGATTATCTAAAAAACGAGCAATTAACTGTGTTTTGTTACCGCTGATACTATATCCACGTTCGGATGCAAGCGTGTTAATCTGTGCGATCGTCATAGCTTGCAATTCATCCTCCGTGTATTTTTTCGTATCAGCGTCTATGCGTTTTTTTCCTGCATGATCGTCAGCGAATTGGTATCGATCACTTTACCGTCTGCTAACATAATGGCTTTCGTCATCTGATCATCTGTGTCATGATCCTCGTATTTCTTGACCGTAACGTTCAGATTTGTGTTAAGCATATAATCTTCCATGTTGAAGATAAATGCGATCGTTGTATCTTCTTCTACCGATGCCGTCCAGCTTGGTACATACTGACAGAAGTTGACCTTGCGACCAAGGATCGTATGCTCCGGTCTTCCATCAATCCCTACGTTAGTACGTGCGATCGGCTGACCATTGCTGTCAGTCATACCAACGATCTGATTGTAGAATGTATTCTTAGACATATACCATTCTGCACCATTTTCGTATGCTTCCGGCAGAGCCGCTTCCATTGCACACAGATTTTTATAAGTGATGGCTGCACCCTTTTTCAAGCTGACAACCTGATCTTCTTGTGCACTTTCTGTCAGAATGCCCTTTGGTTCATTTAATCCGTCTCCTTTGATGATCGCTTCTTCCAAAGCTTTCACCATCGCGTCGGCAACATTCTTAGACAATGTCTGTTCAAAGATCTCTAATGTCATCGTGTCGGTCGCAATTCCTACCGCTACGACACATCTTAACTTAAAGTAGTTAAATGTGATCGAGCCTAATGCCTTTTTCTGCTTATCAGACGTTCCATGCTCTGTCGTCCATGTGGCAACCGGCTTTGCGACAGAAGCAGGAACAGTAACACCACCCTTGTAAAAGGTTCTTGTGACTTTGTTCAGAATGGTTCCAACCAGTTCCATCTTCTCCACGATACGCTCAATGATCGTATTTGGAATAACGGCACCGACATCACCACTCGATGTCACCTCTGACTGGTTTTTAAACTGTGCCGGGATTGCTTCACCTTTCAGAACATAGTTCATAAAAGCCATGCGGTATTCCTTATCATCTGCATTCTCATTTTCAAACGATACTGCTGCCATGCTTCCATCAGGCGCACTCATGGTATCCGTTACTCCCTGCGGTACAACCGCTGCCCCGCGAAGTGCTGTCATTTCAGCCTGCTGTTGTACAAAATCCTTGTACTCATTGTCAAACGTTTCAACATCTTCTTTCTTTGCTTTGTACTCTTCAAGCTTTCCCTCATTCAAAAAGTTCTCTGCTTCATCGAGCATTCCGTTTCTGTAAGCTACATAGTCTGCATGACCTGTAAACTTTAAAAAAACATTCATAAATTTCATAATACGTCTCCCTTCATTCTCATAAGTTTTAATTGTTCTTTTGCGACCAGAATTTCCTGTTCTTTGTCTGTCATATCCGGTGTCGGATTCCGACACAAGAACATATTTCTGATCTTCTGCTTCGCTTCATCGGAAAGAATATTTCCAAAAGAGCCATTTATGGTAAACGGTGCTTTTGCACCACTTTCCCCTATAATCTCATCCACAAAGCCTTTTTCTTTGGCGGTGGCTGCATCCATCCAGGTCTCCCGATCCATAAGATCTAAAAGCTCTTTCTCGGAAAGCCCGGTCTTTTGCCTGTATAAGTTCGAGATGGCTTTATTTGCCGTCTGTAAGATCATTGACTGCTGTTCCATCGCATGATAATCCCCGGAAGCACCGCTTGACACGTTGTGTATCATATACATCGTGCTTGGATAGGCACGAACCTTTCCGGCTCCACAGGCTACGATCGTGGCAGCACTTCCGCAAAAACCGCTAATATCAGCCGTTGTCTGCCCTTTATATGCTCCCAGTTCATATGCCATTTCATTTCCTGCCATAACATCCCCGCCACCGGAGCTGATCACAACAACAACATCTTCACCATTTGCATCAGCAAGCCCTTTTCGGATATCTGCCGGACACACCGCATCCAATCCCACAAAATCATAGAGCCACTTATCATCATCACTGACAATCGTTCCTTTCAGGTCAATACTTGGCATTATCATTCACTTCCTTCCTTTTGATCGGTGTCGGATTCCGACACCTTTGCCGTATCAAGTCGTCTGACTAACACATCCCCACCATCTACAGGTGCAAGATTCAGATAATAACGTACTTCGTTTGGTGTCATAATTCCTCTGTCTACAAACTGCACCAGATTCAGTTTCGTTGTCATACTTGCAAAAGTCAGGTTAGATGCTTCAAACATGATCTTGTTGCCATAGCTTCGCTGTGTTCTGGTAAAAAGCTTCCGGGTATATTCGCCCGCCATCTGACACGCTATCGGCTCGATGCAGGATTCGTAGTACGAGATCCATTCATCTTCTGTATAAGAAGAGGTCACAATCTTTTTATTCGTGTTGAAAAAGGCATACACCCTTTCCACGGTTCTGTCCGACTGTGCTGCATTTGGTACAAAGTCATTCGGCTGGATCTGCTTTGCTTCTCCTTTTGCATCTGTGGCAGCCACACCAAAAGACTGCGTTTTCATGCTCAAAAAGTTCTCTGCAAATTCCTTTGCCCGTCCCTTTAAATCTTCCGGTCGTAACGACTGTGTAAACTTCAAAAGCCAGCGGATTGCAGCACCATTCTTGATCGCATTAACAATTCCCTGATCCGATGTCGTTACAATGTTCATAAGATTTGCCAAAGCTTTGCCGGGTGGATCTCCAAAAAGATCGTTTTCGGAATAATCTTCACGAATATGAATAACCTCCGAATACGGAAAGACCGCATTCTTTCCATTCTGAAAATAAAACCGCAGATACAGCTCCTGCTTGTCATAGCGTGCTTCTACGGTTACTGCCGGAATCGGGTACAAACCACACGGAACACCAAAGGCATCCCTGAGGATCAGAATAAATGCATTGTGGTTTAATGCTAACTGGTTTGCGACCTTCTCCTGAAGCATCTGCCCGGTCATATATTGGTTCGGTTCTTCTAACAAAAAACGGATGTTGACAAGAGGATTGACATCAATCTTTCTTGCTCCATCCGTTTCTGTTTCTCTAATATGTTTGGCGATCAGTTTACCGATCGCTTTGGTCTTTGGTCGAATGCACGCCCGTACAATATCGGACCAGTACAGGTTTCCGTTCCATGCATAGAAGCCATTGCCGACATCTACCACCATATGGAACACATCCCGTTCCCTTGCATTTTGTAACTTTTGAAAAATGCCCATTCCTTCCATTCCTCCTAAATCAATGACTGATATTCTTCCAGATGATTTTCTAACACCACATAAGCATCAAGCAGCCCTGCCAGACCGTCAATTCTTCTTGTCGGACTGTTGCCCTTGCATGGCTGGATATTATTATTCTTATCAATATCTACTGCTGTATTTGCAAGACACCATTTCAGGATCGGATTGTTCTGATACACAATCCTCTTTGCTGCCAGATCGGCACCGAGACTCTTCATCGGAGACGACAGCGTTTTCTTTCCCTGAATTACCGCCTCCATCGTATCGGCGCCGAATGTATTCTTCATATCTTCCACAAAATATGTCGCACTCCACGAATCATATCCATCCTTGAAAAGATAGATATCATACTTTTCCTGCATCTCCTGATACCATTCCACAACATGCTTATAATGCACTTTGTTACCGGGACAGGTACGAAGCCATCCCTGCTCGAGCCAGAGATCATATGGGATCTTATCCTCACGTACTCTCTGTTCCAACAGATCTTCCGGCAGCCAATACATCTGCTCCACATAAATGTGCTTATCATCCGGCACCATAAAAAGCAGTGTGGCATTGGTCAGATCGGTTGTTGCAGAAAGGTCATTGCCACCAATTCCATACTTCGGACAAAGCTTTTTGATATCAAAAGTTGCGGTATTATCCAAATCTTCAAACGTCATCCACGATTCGCTGGAAGTCTCCCTGATATTAAACTCTTTACAGACAAGGTTCTTGACAAGCATCGGATTATTTAATGCTTTCTTGACCTTTGCTCTAAGCGTATCCAGGTTCTTGATCGTACCTAATCCGGGATTGGCTTTATACCAGTTTTCTTCCTGCGTCCATTCTTTCCTGTTGTCTAACTCATACAAAAATGGGAAGAAATGTTTATCCTTGTATCCGTTTTTATCAAAAAGGCCGTTGATCACTCTCTTAGCTTCTTCGTATTTCAGATCGTATATATCTTCTCTTACTGTTCCTGCCGTAGAAGTTATATATACTAAAGGCTGCTGCCTGGCTGTCGTACCATCTGCCATAATGTCATACAGTGCCTTGCCATTCTTCCATTGGTGGATCTCATCCATCAGCACACAATGCACGTTCAGACCATCCAAAGTATCTTTGTCACTTGCAAGCGGTTTGAAACTCCCATCATTATACTGTTCACTCGAAAGCTCCCCGACAAGCGGTTTGATCCTTTTGCGAAGCTGTGGCGATTTGTTGACCATTCGCTTCGATTCTTTCCAGATGATGGATGCCTGATCTCTCTTTGTCGCCACGGCATATACTTCTGGTCCGGGTTCTCCGTCTCCAATCTGCATATACAAACCTACGATAGACGCAAGCAGTGACTTTCCATTCTTCTTGCCCACGATAAAAAGAGATTCCCTGCATTGCCGGTTTCCATTGATATCAACAAAGCCAAAGACTGCTGCCAGGTGTGCCTTTTCCCAAAGTTCCAGACGAACCGGCTGTCCTCCGGTTGCACCTTTTGAAAACTTACAAAAGTTCTCGGCAAATTCAATAATATGGTTGGCACGCTTTGGAGAATAAAAATACTCATCCGGGTTTTGAATATGCCAGACGAGATAGCGATACCATTTTTCGATCGCCTTACTTACCGTAACTTTCTTGGATTTGATCTGTGCATAATATTGCAAAATCGGATTATATTCTAACGAATACCGTCTCATATTTCATCACGCCCATCCACAAATTCATCAAAATCATCTTCCTGTGCCTTGATCTCTAACTTTTTATCCTTTGGCAGACAATCCAGCAAAATCTTCATTGCCTGCGTCTGCTTTTGGGACAGTTGCAAATAAAGCTGTGCATCCGGTGACTGTTTTGTGCCATATTGATTTTCACCATTTTTGTATTCTACGGTTGTGCCATCACGAATGATATCATCCCGCAGATCCTGCATGGTTATTGTCATAAACGCCACATCATCAATCGTTGTGAAGACCAGCTTTTTCTTATTATCGTCTATTTCCTTAAAAAGTCTTTTCAGACGTGCAACCTCTTTCTTGATCCTTTTCTTTTTCTCCAGATAGTTTGAAATACTGTCTGATTTTTCTTCTCTCCGAAGCTCTTCGGCTTCGATTTCTTCCAAATCGACCATCTGCTTTCCTCCTTATACCACACCCCCTACAGGAACTTCCTGCGTTTCAAACCAATGGCCACCCCCGGTGCCGGGGTTTCGGTCACTCAATCCTTAAAAAGGGGGGTATTTTCGCTTATTTTTCCTATTGGATTGCCGTTTTTATCGAAAAAAACGAGCATTTTCTTCTTCCTAACCACTCCATGACCTTCCAGATCATCATGACACTGCTTGCATACATATTGCAGGTTATCAAAGGACAACGTTACATCCGGATCATGAATGTTGTTCTCATTTAGCATTTCTTTGTGATGCACGATATAGCCAAGACTGCTCTGACACAACTCGCACAATCCTCCATCTATTCCAATCCTCTGCCTGATGTAGCTGTCACGACATTTTTTCCATTGTCGGGAGTGATAAAAGGCTTTTGCAAACTCTTTTGCCATTGCTTCCACTTCCTCCACTTAATCTGACATAACGTATAATTGTGTTAGATCGCTTTGTTCGTGTTTCTTCTAATAAGTGCCAAACTTTTTTGTTCTGTAATCTGTCACCCTCTTTTTATGTCAGATTGCTGCCACAAAAAAAGAAAAAGCATAAAGCACACGCTTTACACTTCCACACAATTCATTCGTTCTCTTTTCTTTTGACCTGCTCCGGATACACAACCACTTTATCATCTTCCCTTAAAAGACAGCTTTCTCATATTGGTATCTCTCATATCCTTTGTCAGACCAATGTATCGCATCGTAACCTGTACACTTGCATGATTAAAGATCTGCTGCAACGTAACGATGTCCTTTGTCTGCTGATACATATGATAACCAAAGGTCTTACGCAGTGTATGTGTACCAATCTTACTAATGCCAAACTTCTTCCCGGCTTTGGATAAGATATCATAAGCCTGCTGTCTGGAGATCGCTTTGTTTTCTCCTTTGGCTGACTTGATCAGATATTCATAGTCTGCTTTGTCTTTGATATACTCATTCAGGATCGGACGAAGCTCCGGATTGATCGGAAAGGATTTCTCTTTTCCTGTCTTCTTCTCCCGGATATACACATCTTTCTTTCCTCTGACATCACGCACACGCAGTCTGAGAATGTCCGATATCCGCAATCCGCTATAGATTCCAAAGACAAACATCACATAATTGCGATAGCATTGACTCTTTAAATAATCAGCAATGTCATTGACCGTACCCATATCTCGTATAGGCTCTACTGTATTCACTAGCAAACCACCTCCACGCTATATTGGTGTACAAAAAAGGAGATGATTCTGCTCATCTCCTTTTCTTGCCCGATACCATAATAACACAGATTTGGGTGCTCTGCCTCCCAACTTTTCTTTTTAGGTAAAATCAGGCTATTATCTTATGACGGTTATTGTTGCTTTTCGGTGTCGGAATCCGACACCGAATCAATAAACTGCTGCATCATCCGACTGATCTGTGAAGCCTGTGATACTCCTGCTTTTTCACAGGCAATCTTAAAGTTATCCGCCAATTCTTTCTTGATCTTAAATGACTTTGCGATAATACCAACTTTCTTTTGATATTTCATTGTTGCTCTTGTCTGTACATTCGCTTTACTTTCCATCCCGATCACCTCGCTTTGCTGTCATCTTCTTTTCGCACTGTTTTGTATATCTGCTTTCCAATATCGATCAGTTCTAAAACTGCTGATATTGCCAGCAGTACAAGAGCATACACCGCATTGCCGGTAGCCACACACAAAATTAGTGAAAAAACTAAAAATGCATCAAACACTGAATATTTTCCCATTGCTTTTTTATAACCTTATGATAATATATAAGTGTGGATAGGGCTTTCGCCCTACCCCTCAACCCCTGCAGGCTTCTATTGAAGAATACCTGCAAGTGTCGCTATAAGCTTAGCAACTGCCGTTATCAATGCAGAAACCGCAAACAACGCTTTGATAATTACATTCGCAAGCTTATAGCTTTTTTTCTTATACTTCTTACTCATAAGGCTTACTCCTTTCTTTGTGCTATTTCCTTGTTACAAGTATATCATGGCATAGTGTACGCACTATGTCAAGTGCTTTTTACATTTTTTTCTAAAAGATAGCAAAAAAGTGCAACGCCGGCACGTTGCACTCCAAGAATTGCTAAAGCAATTCTTGTTGGTGTACCGCTACTGTACGCGCATTTTCCTATTCCATAAAAAAAGAGATGATCGCTCATCTCTTTTTCAATACAATAGCACAAATTAGGATATTATCTTGCAACGGTTATTGTTGCTTTTCGGTGTCGGAATTCGACACCGACTCAATAAACTGCTGCATCATTTTTGTAAGCTGTCCTGCCTGGCTGGTCTGTGCCTGCTCACAGGCTTTTGCAAAGGATTCCACCACATCCTTTTTTAACTTATAAGATTTGCTGATATAACCGGCTTTTGCATTCCACTTATCCTGTGGTCGTATCTTCTTTTCCACGAATCATCACCTGCTTTCTCTTTTGGATCCGGTGTCGGAATCCGACACCGAACCAATAAACTGCCACATTATCGTCTCTTTTCTTTGATTGTCTGAACACCCCAGACACCTAAGCTTATCAAGCCTAACACAATAAAAAAGATTCCTAATATTCTTAACATAGTGTAACACCTCTTTTCTTTACTTTTAATACATATAATGTTATAGTAAAGGCAGGAAGGGCTTTCGCCCTCTCCCACCCTACCTCGATTGGTTACATGAACCAATCAAGGATTTTGTCGATGATCAGTAACAAAGTACCGATCACCAGCTCCAACAAAGCGGGACGCCAATCGAGCTTGTTGGAGCTTTTTTATCTATACGCTGCCAGATCAACATCAACCAATGATAAAACGCTTTTTCCATCTTCATAAAACGTTCCTCTTGTAATATCAATTTGTGCCATATCGGAAGATATCGGAACTTCATCCCCCCTATCCTCTGCTTCAATACAACTTATACCTATAGCATCTCTAGCCATCATAATAGCATCCGCTATAGTTCCTTTTGTCTTACCTTCCTCATTCGCCTCAGTCAATATTCCCAAGTCCGGAACCTCGATTAAAATATTAGTATCCATATCTGTAAATATAACAGGATATGCTACTTTCATGTCATCAACCTCCTTTGTGCGATAATATATAAAAACAAGAGTTCTGTATTTCATATCATTACTAATACAGTTATATTATGCACATTTTTACTCACTAATCAACTATGCTTTTTCAGCTTCTTCCTCCAGCATCTGAATGAACTCTTCTACTGTTTGTACTGCTTCACAATCTTTCTTATCTGGATGTTTTAATACAAAATCATCAATGCGGCTTTGCAGCTTCTTAATCACTCTCTTCTCGTCTATCATGCTTTATCCTCCCATAAGCTTAGAAATAGCTTTCTTCTCTTCCTGGTGCCGATACCATACCAGAGAACATTCCAGTTTCTAATCTTTTTCCTTCTTGACTCCATTACTACAATCTTGATTGCATCAAGATATATGACTGCTGCCAGCTGTGCCGCTCCTTCGCTCTTTTTATGTAACATCCGACAGATTTCCACACGTCTGTTAATCAGTTTCATTAGCATCTTCTATTTCCCCCTTTTTTATTTCCTCCCCTGTGTCGGATTCCGACACAATCTCATACATATACCTACTTCTCCAACAGCATCTTCTCCAACGCCTGCATTTCGCTATTCGTTACATCCCGGCTATCAAATGCATTGAATTGGTTCTTTGCCTTTTTTCCTCCCGGTGCCCGGTCTTTTGACTGTGCCGGAGACTTTTCATTGGAGTCCCAATAATCCACTGCTGCTTCCCAGTCCGAAATAAAGCTGCCATTGATGCACCAATTCCGCATTTGGTAGTAGTTGAAAAATTTCACCGGATCGATACGGCTTCCCTTTTTCCTCACATAATCCTGTATCTCTCCCAGCGTGGGTGTAGATATATATGTATTATTACTTTCCTTTACTTTACTTTGTTCCAAAGTGATTACATTTCCGTTCAAAATGTCTACATTTTCGTCCAAAATGCATACATTTTCAGAAAGATGTGCGACCTTAACTAAGAGGTACGCTTTTTTCATTTCCACTTTTTTCCTGCGATGTGTCGCAGCCAGAAAAATTTCCTGAATTTTCTTTGAAGTCAGGATTCCATTCTGTTCATATTGTGAAAGTGAAAAAACTCCTCTTCTCATGCAGCAGAGCAATATTTCATTTACCGAAGAAACCTTCTTGCGACCCAGCCCGTTTTCTTGGGCGAACAACAAGACAACCTCTTCGTTCCATTCGCAATAATATCCATGATGACTGTAGATCATCTGATAGATCTTTACGATAATGGCAAATGCCTGTAATCCAAATTCTGCTGTTATGAGCTTAATGTTTTCATCTGTCACACATTCCATCGGAAAGTAATCAAGGCCTTCCTTCTGGTTCATGTGTTTTTCTTCTCCTTTCTCTTGCTTGTTGACTGTCACTACAGGCATACGAACGCCAGAGGAACCACGATAAACGCAACGCCAAAGGAACCCGTATATCATCAGAACGCCACCGGAACCACACATAAGTGCAACGCCGGCAGAACCCTGTAAATCATCGGAACACTGGCAGAACCACGCATAAGCGCAACGCTGGCAGAACCCCTAAAATATATAAATAAACACCTAAAGAACCCTTTACAGAACGCAATAGGCACCTATTTTCAATCTGAAATCACAAACAATATTCATCTAAAATAGATGATAACACCCTGAAAAATACCGCTCTGTGTCGAAAAAATGTTGACTCACTGCATGGTATCTTCATCTTAGATCTGAGATATTCAAAGTTAATATCCCGATTGGCACAGTAAAAAATGATATACTTTGCAAGATCCGGTGAAGCTGTTTTGGCTGCCCGGTCTACTGCATCAATCTTTTTTTGCAAAACCACCAGACGGATGGCTTTGCGCTCCGTCTCCGAAGAAATAGAGCGTGCTTTTGGCATTCCATCATAATGCATTCCATCCGGTTTAAGGTTTTTGTTCATCTCTTCTATCTCCTGCTTCCAAGTGTTGTACTGAAAGCAGAAGTATAAAAGCTGTCGGTATCGATAATGGTCAATATGCGCCAGATCCTTGTCTTTTCTCTTTTTCATACTTTCCTCATTTCTGTCAAAATGTAACCTGCTGCTATGCTTACTAAAACCCATGATCCGCATGTGGATCATATATATAAGTTGTGGTTTATCGGCAAAACACAACCTTTCATGGATCTCTCTACGTTGAAAATGGTAACTCTGTATCATCTGTCACCTGCATAAAACCACTGTTATCAGCCTGCGTTGTCGGATCAGGCACACCCAAACCGTTATTATTGACATGCCGGCTGTCATTTGCATCCTGTCTGCTTGTCGCACTCTGACTGCCATTTGTGTTTCGTTGACTTGCTGCAGCTTTGCTTTCAGCAAATTCCTGCTCTTCTGCAACAACATCCGTGGTATACACACGCTGACCGTCCTTGTTGGTATAACTTCCGGTCTGAATACGCCCGACCACAGCGATCTTCGTACCCTGATGCAGATACTTTTCTGCAAACTCTGCCCCTCTGCCAAATGTAACACAGTTAATAAAGTCCGCTGTCTGCTCATCGCCCTCTTTCTTATACCGGCGATCCACAGCAAGTGTATATCTTCCAACTGCCGTCTGGTTCTGCCCGGATGTATAACGGATCTCAGGATCTCTCGTCAGACGACCGACCAATATTACTTTATTCAAGCACTCACCTTCTTTCTTTTCCGCTTGCCACGTTTGATCCCATAGCCTGCTGCACCGCCTTTTCCTTTTGCATTCTGCCGGTACACGCCATTGCGAATCAATATTTCCTGAATGTCACTTACTTCGCATAAGTACAGATCCGCCAATATCCTTTCCTGACTCTTTGGGTACTTTGCTTCACGATAATTCCTAACAATATCCATTTCATCATTTCGGTTCATGCGATCCCTCCAGTCTTTTCTTATATAAAATAAATGCATCCAGCATAATCTGATGCTTTAATATAATTTCCTGCGCAAGTGAGCTTGCCGCACATTCTGCATGAATATTTGGGCTGTTTTTAAGCGTTTTAAGCGATTTCATCTCTTCATCAATCAACTTTTGAATCGCTTTCATTTTGCAATCATAAAGAGAACGTTTTTTTCCTGCTTCACCGGCTGCAAAGATTTCCGATTCTGCACTTTCTTCCATATTTTCAGAATCTTTGAGGTTCTCTTTTTCTACCGGTCTGCTTTCCGGTAAATTCATTGTTGCATGATTCCCACTCTGCTCTGTCTGTTTGGTTGTATCCGCTTTCTGCTCCGGCAAAACCGCAGCTTCGCTTTCTAAATCCGGTTCTATCGGTTCAGCTTGTCTGTCAGCGACCTCGGTATCAGACTCAACGCATTCTCCATCCTGTGACAAGATCATCTGTCCCGGAAGCTGGTCTTCCTGCTCATCGTTATCCGATGCAGCAGTCTGCAGGTCACTCTGTCCCGGAATATCGCCTGTATCTCCATTTGCTGCAATATCATGATTGCTCGTCTGCTGTTCTAGCAAGTTTTCTTCCTGCTCTTGGGGAGACTGTTCCGGCAAAGCATCCTCACTTTCTTTTTTCATCTCGTCCAGGAAAGCCTGTATATCTGCCAAAGTCACAGCCTTCGGATATCTCTGATAAAGACTGTATTGATCAGCAGGCTCTAACTTAGATATCCGGTATGCCACCGAAGAGGACAAAACATCCTCTTCCAGTTGCAGCTTCCATACCGGGATCAGTCTGTTAGAGATTGCTTCTAGCTCTGCTACTTTTGTCTTTGATATATTCAATATGTCCGCAATCACATCACGAAGCCGACCTTCTTTGAGATCATAGCCATTCAGCTTCATGTCATGATCCCGCATATACTCCAGCTCCCTTTTTAGCGTCTGCTCTTCCTTTGCAAGCGTAAATGTGTCCTTTTGTCTGGAAGAGTTGGCTAAGATCAACTCAATCATTTCTTCATGCTCATTGCCTGGCTCTCTGATCTGACAGGTCACTTTCTCAAACTCGTTATAGCCCTGCTCGACCAGGAGACTTAACGCACGCCAGCGTCTTTCACCCGACACAAGCTTATACTCGCCCTGATCGCATGGCTTATGCATTACAACCAGATTGGAAAGCAGACCGACCGCCTGAATCTCTGCCGCCTTTTGCTCAATCCCCTTTTGCGGGTAAAAGTTCAGATCAGAAGAATATATATTTTTGATAGAAATATCTTTCGTCCGAAACCTCGCACAGCTTGATCTTGCCGTATCTCCTGTACTCTTCCGGTTCAAACTAAGTATTGCGCTATATCCTGAAGCCATTATCCGATCACCTCCAGTATCTCATTTGCAACCGCTCTGTAATCCTTGACTGCAATAGAATTTCTTGAATTAGCCGGAAGCGGTCCATCCATAAATGATTTGCCCATCACAACCACGCTGTTTCTGATATGCGTGTCAAACGTTGCATCAAGATAGCGGTCACGAAGATTTTCTTCGATCGCTGTCGTTGTCTTACTCTTCTGAAAGCAGGTGATCAAAGCATATACTTCCACATCCGGGTTAAGCTCCCGAAGATCAAAGATCTGGTTGTCAAAAATCTCGCTTGCATTCAGCTCATAACCGCCAAGACGCATCGGACTGATGATCAGATCCGCTGCAAGCACCGCATTGATCACAGTAATATCCATCTTTAATCCACAGTCAATCACGCAAAAGTCATATTCCTCTGCTACACTTTCCAAAAAGCTTTTTAATATAAAGATCTGGTCATTTGTCTTTTCAATCGTAAGCAATGCATTGACCAGATCCAAATATCCGTTTGCCGTCAGAACATCCACGCCATACTCTGACTTTTTGATCAGATCCTTTGGCTTTGTATACTCTGTATCATCAAGCACCTGCTCTAAGGCAGGAGACATGATACTCTCCGATATGCCCTGTGCCATCACCGGCACCATACCGGAAACCACATCATCAAAAACACCAAATGTCATAGATGCATTTCCCTGACTGTCTGCGTCCACTAACAAAACCTTTTTATCCTGCTCATTTGCCAAAAGATACGCTAGGGATGTTGCCGTTGTCGTTTTTCCAATACCGCCTTTTAAGCCGGCAATACATATTGTTTTCATGTTGTTCAACCTTCTTTCTTAGTATTTGTATCCTTTATCTGCAAGGGAAAAGACAAAGCTGCCGATATAGCATAGCGGTGTCTGTTGCCCCGGAAGATCACGTTTTCTAATCTTTCCTGTTTCATCCACAAAACAGTCTAATTTTTTGATCTCTTTCCATAAATCTCTGTTACCTTTTCGTTGAATCGGTTCGATCGAAACTTTTGCCTCCCCCTTTTTGTTGATCGCAAAGCCTGATCCGACCCGCAGCACATCCTTATAAGGGGATGCTTTAATGATTTTTTGTGCAGCTTGAATAAAAGGAGCTTTTGCCTGATCACTCCAATCAAATTTCTTTATTCTCATTTCATTCTCCTACCTGCGCCACCAAAATGACGCACACTTTATTTCTTTTTCTCGCTCAGATCAATCGTATGCTCCGGTGCTTTTGTCTCTGTATCGGAACTGCCACACTTTGCGCAAGTCGCATTCTCCCGTCTGGTACTCCAATACTCTGCTCTGCATCGTCTGCATCTGACAATAAAAAAAGGATCTGACGAATGATATCCTTTTTCGGTGATCAAACCGAACCTCCTTTGCTAAAAAGCCAAACCAGAGATCCGGTTTGACGCTAAGGCATGAACATGATACAATATGTTTTAGGTTATAGGTTCATGTTCGCGCTTTAGCGTGATATGATCTAAGAGATGCACTTTTGTGCATCTCTTATTTTTTTGCAATCTTCGGAACATACATACCGGAATATGTATACAGATAACTCTTGCATCTTTTGCAAGAACAGATACTATCGTCTGTAGTTGTAAAACCGCATATTCTGCATTTCTTATAAGCTTTGATCGCTGCTGTTGTCTTTATCATACTGTCAACCTTCTTTCTTTTTGTGCCGGGGCTTGTCCGCCCCGGCAAGTGTTATAGGGGTATGGGGTAGTTGCCCGTCATGCCGATAGCTCAGCAGGATTTACTCTTCCTTTGTTCCCTTTTCCCCTTTTTGTTTGAAATAACATATCATCAGATTAGCCACTTCACGCTTCACATTTTCCATGCGATGCGCACACTCTTCCTCGGACAAAACAGGTCGTTTGATATCAATGACGTATTTTGTCCCATTATGTACCTCAATTTTCCTCTGTGCCGGATAATACTGCTGTTGCTGCATCTTCCACACCTCCATCTCAACCATCTCACAATACTATATGTTAACGTTTCCTATTAGTTCCTAATCCCGGAAGTTCTACAGCTACCAGCTTCCGGGAAATACGAGATATTCATGATCAGCTCATGATGGCTGCATATGTTCTTTTCGTTCCATGTGACAAAAACCGGGATGCATATGCTCACCCCCAATCCACCCTGCACCTTATTCAGATGCAAGGCGGTACTGTGAACTAATACAAAAAAGGAGAAGGTTACGCCCGTCATGCCGATAGCCCAGCAAGTCCTCTGACCTTATCTCCTTTCCGGTGTCGGAATCCGACACCGATAAAATCTGACATTTTTTACTGTATCTTAAAAATAAACTAAATGTCGAAACTTGGTTCGTTGCGTCAGCAGCGAAACTTGTCAAGTGTTGTCGAAATTTCATTATCTCTTTTTTTTGAAGTCAATAAGTACGATCCAAAAATCACCAAAGAAATCTTCTCTCTTGCTTCTTCATCAAGAAGCGGAAGCATCATATTGATGTTCTTTTCAGGATCATCTGTTAATTTAAGTTCTTTCATCAAATCACCTCTCTATATTCCACTACTTAGTTGTAATATACCACCTCTAATTTGTTGTGTCAATGATTTTTCACAACTTAGTTGTATTTTTTGTTGACTTGTTTTTAATTTCTGTTTATAATTATTTTGAATTGAGGTGAGATATTTGACAATAAATCAAAGAATCGAAAAAATTATAGAAGATTTAGGAGTTACAAAAACAGCATTCGCCAAAAGCGTAAATGTATCGCAACAATATATTTCTAAAGTTATTCGCACCGGCAACCCAAGCGATCTTTTTATTAGCAATGTATGCATGATACATAATATAAGCGAAGAATGGCTACGCTACGGAATCGGCGATATGCATCCCTCTCTTTCTGAAGAAGATAGATATTCAAAAAATGTAGCTAAATTACAGCGAGCAGATGATGAAACCATTATGCACTGGGTAAATGCCATTTCTGAAACCAGTCCAGATGCCCTAAAAGAAATTGAAATATTTATGAAAAAAATACTCAATATAGAATGAGAAAACCCAGATTATTCCGGGTTTTCTTTTAAATAATCGATTAAAGACATTAAAATTCTTCCCAAAAATTTTTCGTTTTTAATGCTTTTTATCAAAGTAATGATTCTTTTTTGAATCCAATAAACATTTTCAATATTCGCTTTCTTACGTACATTCTTCAAATAGATTTCCTCCCTACATTATGTATATTTTTTATTGGATTTTCATCCTAAAAGCATAATAGGCATAAATGCGATAGTTAAGTCAAGCTGTAAAAAGCATTTTTTTATAAAAAAGCCGGACGAAATAATCGTCCGGCTTTTTGTCTACATAAAATCTTATCAACATGCTACATGTCCCTGTCTATTAGCATGTTGATGTATTCATTGACACTCTTTCCCTCTTCAAGTGCCTTTTTCTTAATTTCCTCTTTCCTGCCCTTTGGAACTGTTAAATTAATACGGTCATACTTCTGTTTGATATAATTATTCTGATAGGCGATCTGGTCAAAATCGCTGTTGGATTCTTTCATTGCTGTTACCTCTTGTATTTTTTTTACTTTCCTGCTAAAATATAGATGTTAAGAACATACGGGAGTAGTTAGCAGGAAATGTTTTGGTTTTCTACTCCCTTATGTTGTGTGTTATGTTGCCCTACTTCTTAAGTAGGGCTTTTACTTTTTCTTTGGCTTCCTCCAAGTCTTTGCTCTCTGCCATGATTGCTAAGATTTTTCTTGTTTGATTTTCTTCTGCTGTTACTTTTAATAATTCTGCTAAGTTCATTTCTTCGTCTTCCATTTCTTTAATTCTCCTTTCCTGCTATTCCCTTGCTACAATTATATTGTATTACATATTACGCAATATGTCAATAGTTTTTTCAGATTTTTCCAAAAAAAACCGGACAAATTTGCCCGTTTTTTAAATAATACCTACTTAGTTAATCACTTTCATCCGTAAGCTCCAGCATCACATCAGCCGATACATGCAGCACTTTACAGATTTCCTTGAAGGTTTGCAAAGATGGCACTCTGGAGCCGTTTTCCCAACGAGAAATATATACACTCGGTAATAAATCACAAAAAAAATAATCGCCCCCGGTCTGGTAAACTGAGACGATCATTTTAATCAATTCATATACTGGGCTAACCGTCTATTGACAGCACCTTTTATGTGTGTATAATATCATCACATCTAATTTATGTCAAAAAATCATTGTATGCACATACATAGCTCATCTACCATTATTAGGAAGAAAGAGTAACGAAAACGCTTGTATTTTAAGCGTTTTTTGTGCCATAACAAAAGCCGGCTGATTATGCCGGCTTTTACAGTATTTTAAGTAACTGCTTGTTATTTGTAATAAGCTTTAATTCAGAGCTATAGTTTGCATAGTCAATATCGTTTGTAACAAGATATGCATTTTGATTTCTGGTAATCTCAGCTATTAAAGCATCGTTAAAATCATAGGAAAAACCATACCTAAATATGTTTTTAGTATCCATTTTGGAAAAGCCATCATCTATAAAAGAAAAATTTGTTACAATATCAGCTTTGACAATATCTAAAATACCATTCATACTATCCCGATATTCCTGCGTTGGACGATAATCTTTTTTGAAATTTAATTTTTCTTCTCCAGCATACATTTGAAATTGAAAACGAATCCCACGATTAATAAATTCAGATATTTGAATTGACGATAGACATAATTTATTATGATTTTTTAGTAATTTCGCATATAGCTTTTCATATGCACTGCTGGATCTATTGAAGTTAATAGGATAAAAAATGTCAATCAATATATTAGTATCAAAGATAATTATATCCTCTTTTTTAGGTGCATATGCCTCAACCGATATTTTATTAGATGTTTTCATGATTTATAAATCACTTCCTTGACTGTTTCTTCAAATTTATTTCTATTAGAATAATACGTCTTTGCATTGTCTATAACTATTTGCAACTTATTTACTGTTCCTTCTGGATAATTCACTATTCTTAATCTTTCCTCTAATTCTTTACTACTGAACTTTTCATATAGTTTTCCTATAGACACATTTAAAAAAGGAGTAATAATGCTTTCAACATCTCCAAAATCAAGTGTTACAATTTTTCCATCCTTTAATTTTGGTACAATCGCATCGAAAATCAATCCACCCTGTTCTCTTGTTAATGCAGATGGGCTTCCTATCATTTTTGCTACGTTAATTACTTCCTGCATATACTCTTCCCTCCTAAAAAATAATCATATTTTGTTTTGCTTCATCAAGCATATAAATAGAGTCATCTGCTAAATTAATTG
>OKRY01000501.1_pt1 | contig 31143 bp, 33 predicted proteins | sample 1601121 | NCBI WGS metagenome assembly OKRY01 (sample SAMEA3541546, study PRJEB24748) | human gut metagenome | biome: human gut; feature: human-associated habitat; material: faeces | place: China | collected 2012
AGATCATCGTTGACCGTCTGCTTCGTGAGTTCCATGTAGAAGCTAACGTAGGTGCACCTCAGGTTGCATATATCGCTTTACAATGTAATATCGGAGATATAATGGAATTTACAGATGATACCCAATCTGTTGAAACAAAAAAATTCTCCACAATCGAACTCTTTGCAGGTGCTGGAGGACTTGCTCTCGGAATTGAGAAAGCTGGCTTTGAAACACTGGGATTAATTGAATTTGATAAAGATGCTGCTGATACACTGAAATGCAATCGTCCTAATTGGCGTGTTATAAACGATGATATAGCAAATATTTCTTGCCTTGATTTGCAGGAATACTTCGGGTTAGGAAAAGGAGAACTTGACCTTTTGTCTGGCGGAGCACCGTGCCAAAGTTTCTCTTATGCCGGTAAAAGATTAGGACTCGAGGATGCGCGTGGCACTTTGTTTTATCACTATGCAAAATTTTTGGAGCAGTTACAGCCAAAAATGTTTCTGTTTGAAAATGTAAAAGGGCTTCTTACTCACGACGGCAATTTCTTTTTTGTCATCCTTAATTCCGCAACACTTTGATTTAACTTTATTTATAAGTACCGGAGCAAGTTCTGCTACAAGTACCATGACATGTGTTGAAGCAACTGTTCATACAACGGTTGTTACATCCTGCGCATGACATTGCATTTGCAGTTTCTGACAAGATAGGACTTGACAGGAGAGCTGCACCAGCCAAAATAGGCAGAGCACCTTTAGCGGCTCTCTTAAAGAACTCACGACGAGACTGAAGTTCTTCATTCTTACCATTTTTCTTCATAAAATAAAAAATTTAAATTAAACAATATGCCTTTCGGCATTATTTGACAATCTCAATAAAATCAGTAGGAATATACGCAGTAGCGACAAGGCACAATCCCGAGATCTCAACAACAATTCTTTGTTGTCCTGCTATTCTGGCAACTTTTCCAACCACTCCCTTGAAGTCACCAGCTATTACTCGTACTTTATCTCCACTTTTATAGTGACACTGTTCCGCTGTAACAATGCGTACATGCTCACTATCAGTACTTGTTGCTTTGATAAAATTTATCATTGCATTGTATGGTATAATAAGCGGAGGATTTTTACCGTTTGCCTCTGGAGGAAGCGTCTTATCCAAATAATATTTTATAAAAGAGATTGGGGCATCAACTGTCTTTTTCACAAAACTGTCTGATTGTTCCCTTGTGGCGTATATAAAAAGAAAGTTGGGAAGAAGAGGCTGTTGTATTCGCTTCTTCTTCCCAGCAATCACTTTTAGTACATAGTGCATCGGCACGTATGTCTTAATATCATTCTTCTTTGCTTTCTCTACGGCTGCATTTACCCTGTTATAAGTAGCACGAAGAACAAACCAGTTGTAACCTTCCTGCTGGACATATTCCGAGGACACCCCTGTTTGTGAGCTTTGGGCTTCGGGGGAGACATTGGAGGCAAATCCAATGTGAGGAGGTGAATCGCAACCTCGTTTGGTATGCGCATTAAGCAATGCGTTCATATCGGCTTATATGTCGTTGCTCGTTAATAGCAATATAGACATAAAAAGAGCGTGGAAACGTCTGTTGTCTATTCCACAGTCTGAGGCTCTAGCAATTGCCTATCATAGTTGAACAGACAACGTCAGAGCCCACGCCGATATGAATAATCATTTCCATTAGGAGACCATAATAAACAATTGTTGTGCCCGAAAAGGTACAATCCGTGCTTACAGGTCTCCGCAGGAGCGATATTATCACACCCGGGACATCTACCGTTGGCTTTGCTCAAGACTATGATAACTGTTAATTTGCTAGATTACAGACTGTCTTAAACAGAGCGTTAGTAAACGCCTTCATTATGTCTGGACTATCTTTCCCACCCAATGCCCGCTTTGTACCGCTTTGTCATTATGACTCCGCCATACTCAGCACGGCGTAGGCTGCCTTGTATGCCATCACGAAAGAACACGTCTAACCTCAATGGCTATAAACATGGCGATAATAGTCCGCTGCAAAAGTACAAAGAAAATCTCAATACAACCTCATTTTGTTATGGAAAAGTATGTATAAACCTTAAATTTAACCATAATTAACTAATTCTTGCTCAAATCTCGTATATTTTGTGTAAGGAAATGGCCTCTTATTGGCGTAAAAAGCAAAAGACAGATGCGAATGTCACATCTGTCATTATTGTTGTCGCACATGTCTTTCTTGAAAGAAAGCCTATGGCTGGTTTATTTCAGAATGATTTTCTCCTTTGCTGGATGACATAAGGAGAATGTACTTTTGCCGTCTTTGTTTGTATAGCAGAAGTCGCATGAATTTATAATATCCATGCCAATCACCACATCATAGTCTGAATTGTCGTTAAGCAGAGCCTGAACATTCAACTCTGCTGTTCCTGTTGGAAGGATAACATGAACAAGGTAAGTCCAGGATTCGACATCACCTCCTGCACTCGAAATAAGAGCCTTGTTCTTCGGTTGTAACCCTAAAGCATTTACAACTTCCTGTGAAATCAATGTATTGGTCGCTCCTGTGTCCCACAATACATTTTCAACTTGGCAATGAACAGGAACAGCCACGTTTGCCGACAAATCTACGGCTGGACAGATAATGACGTTTGTAAGAATAGCCTCTGGCTGGGATTCGTATTCTTTTGTATATACAGCCATTCCTACCTCAACTCAATTTTTCCCGTATATGAAGTTTGTTGAGGAACAGGCTCGTCAGTGATAAGGCGAACCAAACGGACATAACCTGTCCGTGCAGCTCTATTTCCGTTAATGACGGGAGCCTGAACTGCGGTTGCAAAATCTATTGTCTTGTTCTTTATAACTTTCATATACCTACAATTTAAAAAATGTCCCGCTGGGTACGCTGTTCTTATGGGAAGCGAGCGGGATTTGTCAATGCAAAGGTAGGCATTCAATTCCAAAAAACCAAACAATTGGAAGAAAAACTAATCTAACTACCCTAAATTTAACATTTTATCAGGAAAACTACTAAACAATGAATACGTCTTTCAAACGCTATTCTATTGCCGCCGAATTATTAACCTGCGTTGTTTATCAGCCATATATGCCGACTGAGATACAACCAAGGTACAAGACACCCATTTTTGACCCTTTTTGCAGCCTTCTGCATGGCACTCATTTCCCCTCTTTTCCTTTCTCGACCGTCTCACTCTTTATGGATGATGAGAGTGGTACTTTTTATCAAAAATGCGCTCTGTGGATAGCAATCAGCCAAAATCACTCAAAATATTTTCATAAATAATCTTAAATCTGCTTTTTGCCCCTGTCATAGTTTTTTCTCTTTGCCGAGTGCTTTGAATGACTAATTTCCCCTTGTTCAAATTTGTACCGTTTAGATTTTATTGTTTTTATGAAAGTATTGTGGCTCAGGATGTTAGGCTATATATAAAGGCTTCCACATGAACAGCGTCGTCCGCCAGCTCTTGGAGCAGAACACCGACGTGGTCATGGTCGATACCGGCGACAGCTACGAGGGTATATGCCGCTATTTCAAAGGCACTTACATCACCTACTCAAAGGAGAAGCCCATCTCGATGAACCCGTTCAAGATTACGGACACCGAGTATGCCCAGAACTTCGGCGAGAAGAAGAACTTCCTCAAGTCGCTCATCTTCCTCATCTTCAAGGGCAGCGAGGCACCCACGAAGATAGAGGACAAGATCATCAACCAGACCATCGTGGAGTACTACGAGTCCTACTTCTCGCCCTTCAAGGAGTTCACCGACACCGAGCGCGACCAGCTCCGCAAACGCCTTCTCCTTGAGGACAAGAAAAACGGCACCTACGAGAAGCACAGCAAGGAACTCGAAGAAAAATACAAACATACAGAGTATGACTATGAAACAGACATCCCCACTTCCGAAACATCCGAAGATCCATCTGCCTTTGGCGGACAGGATACTGAACACGGTTCTCTCCATACTGCTGATGGCAGTCGTGTGGCCGGTGATGGTCCTCTACATTCTGCTGAGGAGAAGGAAGCTTACGCACGAATCCAGCGGAAGGTGAACAAGCTCCACGACCTCATCAACGACAAGGCCGCTACCGACGGCGAGAAGGTTGCCGCCAACCGCCAGCTCATGCGCCTGATGCCCCGACTCATCGAGGGCAACTATCTCGTCACTATCGAGCAGCGCATTGACCGTATGGAGAAGCAACGCCGGAAGATGCACGTTGACAACCTCAGCTTCAACAGCTACTACGAGTTTGCCATCGAGCGCATCCCGCAGATTATGAGAGAAAAGAGCATCACCTTCGACATCGACAACTTCGCCGCCATATTGGAGCAGTTCTATAAGGGCGGAGAGCTGGAGCACACGCTGAACAACGACGTGGATGCCAGTCTCTTTGACGAGAAGTTCATTGTCTTCGAGATTGACAAAATCAAGGACGACCCCGTGCTGTTCCCCATCGTCGTGCTCATCATCATGGACGTGTTCCTGCAGAAGATGCGCATCAAGAAAGGCCGCAAGGCACTCATCATCGAGGAGGCGTGGAAGGCCATCTCGTCACCGACCATGGCCGAGTACATCAAGTACCTCTATAAAACAGTGAGAAAGTTCCACGGCATAGCAGGAGTAGTAACCCAAGAGTTGAATGACGTGATAGACTCACCTATTGTCAAGGAAGCCATCATCAACAACTCCGACGTGAAAATCCTCCTCGACCAGTCTAAGTTCAAGGACAGGTATGATGCCATTAGTGCCATCCTCGGACTGACACAGGTGCAGAAGCAGCAGATTTTCACCGTCAATGCCCTCAACAACCACGAGGGCCGGAACTACTTCAAGGAGGTGTGGATATGCCGTGGCCAGTACTCCGATGTCTATGGCGTTGAGGAACCGCCCGAATGCTACTGGGCCTACACCACGGAACGTGCCGAGAAGGAAGCTCTGAAAGTCTATGAGCGGCACTACGGAGACATCCAGACCGCCATCACGAAAATTGAGGAAGACCGCAAGAAATTGGGTATAAAGAAGTATCTTGACTTCGCGGTCAAAGTGAACAAACAACAGAAAATCATGCCACTATGGGACAAATCAGACTAAATACCAATAGGACGGACAACAGAAAGAAGAAATGCTGTACCTTGACGGCTGCCATGCTTCTCCTTGCCACCTCGCAAGCCTTTGCCGGCTGGCGTGTGGTCTATGACCCTTGGACGACCGGACAGGTCAGTGCCAACACCACCGCCCAGAAGCTCATCGAGAACAAGCACAACGAGCGTCTTGACACCATCTCTGAAAAGCAAAAGAAAATTTTGCAGTACACCGCCACGATGGAGGGTATCAAGGAACTCTACCATCTGACGATGACCAATGTCCGCGGCTTCGGAGAGGAGTCTGCCTACTACAAGGAAATTTTTCTCCTAAGTGCCGACATCCTCTCCGGCATTCCTACGGTAACGAAGTACATCGCCTCGAACCCTGTGAAGAACTACGTCCTTTGCCTGAACGAGCTCGCCGACATTGTCATTGAGACCGAAGGACTTATCCATGACTTCATCGACGTGGTGAACAACGGCAAGATAAAATTGCCCGACAATCCCATCATCCGCCAGAAGATCCCCAACGGCGGCGGTCGCTACAATATGGGCCAGGGTGACGGTTACAACTTTATGGACCGCTACACCCGTCTGACGCTCGCCAACAAGATCTACTCCCGTCTGTTGGAGATGAAGTACAAGATGGACGTGATGGTGATGATGTGCCAGTTCGGCACCTGGGGCGAGGTGTTCTTCGCCATCGACCCTGAGAGCTGGGCTTCCGTCTATCAGGCAAGCAACATGGTGGACGGCATTATCAACGACTGGAATAACCTTGGAACATGAAAGCAATGAAGTACCATACCACCATAATCTGCATGCTGGCCGTTGCCTACCTCTACCCCTCGAAAGCCCATGCCTTCGACTACCCCAACGACCAGCCGACCATCGAGGCACTCATCTCGCTGCACAAGCTCATCAAAAAAGAAGAGGAAAAGGCACTGGAGAAGGTGACGGCAAGCTATGGCGAGCAGAGCCTTGTGACCAAGGGTGCGACGAAGTTCAACGACGTGCGAATGACCTTGAACTCCAAGCTCAACAACGCCTACAGCTACGTCATCCTCGGTACGGCGCTGGCATCGACGGGCACCGACCTCTACAGGCTTATCGACACCTATGCCAAGTTCACGAAGAACACGGCCAAGTACGCCTTCAAGAAGCCAGCCGTGGCATGGTACTATACCGAGGCCAACTTCGCCTGTGCAAGAGAAATCAAGAACATCAAGCAGATGTACGCGACCCTCACCGCCAGCGGCCTTAACGTGATGCGTGCCAGTATGGACGAGAAACTTGAGCTCGTCAATACCCTCCACAGCTACATCTCCAATATGCTCGGCATCATCGACTCCGCCAATCTCTGGTGCAGCATCGTTGTCATGGGCGGCTTCCACTACGACTACATCTGGGATATCCTCAACAGCGATGTGAAAGATGAGATAGCCACAAAGGTCATTGACAAGTGGTACGGAGCATAATCGCTTCGAAACAACAAACCAACAACCAATTCAATATCAATGTAAAACGAGTAAATAATCAAAACGACAATATCATGAGACACATACTTTCTTCCCTAATTGTTTGTTTAGCTCTCGCTTTCCCCGTCGGGGAAGGCGTGAGCGCTTATGCCCAGAAGATCGTCCACGACAAGCAGAAGGAAAAGCAGTGGCGGAGCATGGAGACCGGTCCCTGGGACTTCGCCCCCGACTGGTACTACTACTTCCTCCACAAGAAATACTCCGGTGCCGAGACCTACTGGAAGTGGTCGGGCTTCAAGTCCGGCTACCGTGTGCGCTTCAAGGAGCACAAGTCCAACGTCAAGACCATCATGCCCCGTCGTGTGGCGCAGGAAGAGACGCAGAAGGAAAAAATCAAGAAAGTCGAGGAAGAGCGTGAAAAAGTTAAGGAGATGCACGACGAGGAAGTAATCCGTGCCGCCGACCGCAACGTCGACCTCGTCTATCACTCCTTCAAGGACGACTTTACACGTATGCAGAAGTCCATCACCGAGGGCCTTACCTACTGCCTGACGAAGAGCAAGGGCAAGATGGCCCCGCAAGTAAATGAACTCCAGCGTCAGAACGACATGATCTGCCAGTCCATCGCCTACACCCACAAGCAGGGCATTGGTAATGAGCTTGAGAACTCCAAACGGCAGGAAGCCTACATCGAGTACAAGAAACAGATGGAGCAGCTTGTCTCCCGTGTGGCACACCTCGTCGGGATAGCACAGCAATACTACTAAAAGGTAAAAAGGTAAAGAGATAAAAAGGTAAAAATCAAAACATTATGCAGAATTAATCAAGTAGAACATCATGATAGACTTACAATTATCTTCACTATTCATCAACCAGTTGCTGACGATGGGACTCCCTGCCATTGATGACAGCCTGATGCGACTGCTGACGGCCATGGAGACCTTCCCCAAGTCCGCCATCCTCGGCAGTGCCATCAGCTTTGCCAAGATGCTCGGTCTGTTGCTCGCCCTTTGCATGGGCGCCTACGAGTGCTGGATGATGATGCTCGGCCGCCGTGGTATGGACGTGATGAAGCTCGCCCGTATCATCGGCCTCTCCCTGTGTATCACCTACAGCAGCTACATCTGCGAGTCACTCAAGATGCCCGGCAAGGGACTGGAGGAGGTAACACGACAGATGGCACAGAGCAAGAACAAGGAAGTGGCGGCACTGGAGCTGAAGGTCGCCCAAAAGCAGGACGACTACCTCAAACGCCTCCGGCAGGTGCAGGATAGCATAGAGACCGCCAAGCAGGTGCAGGCCATCGGCGAGGACGCACATTGGTGGGATAAATTAATCTACAACATGGAGAACCTCGGCTCCACCATCAACAACTACGCCCAGCGTGCCGCCGTAGCCGCCGAGACCAAGGTCAGCGAGTGGATCAATGACGTGATACGGTTCGTCGGCGAGCTCATCTTCCAGATGTCCTACTACGGCATGCTCGTCGCCCAGCGCATCTTCATGACCATCCTTGCCACCTTTGCGCCCATCATGTTCGCCCTCAGTATCGTACCGCCCTGGAGCAACGCCTGGGCCCAGTGGATGGGCAAGTACCTGTCGCTTTCCCTATGGGGATTTGTCGTGTACTTCTGTTTATACTACATCGACTTCATCCTGATGTACAACCTCATGGAGGACATCAAGGCCTACGACACCCTCCTTCGTGGCACGGTCAACTCATGGCAGCAGATAGGTGCGTTGGGCTTGCAGGGCATCGGCTCCAACTGCATGTATGCCATGGGCATGCTCGTGGGAGCCTACGTCCTCCGCTTCGTGCCCGAAGTGGCCTCATGGCTCATCCCCGGCGGTATCAGCTCCAGCGCAGGAACGGCTTCCGGCAGTATGGCACAGACCCTCGTCTTCGGCGGTGCAAGCTATGCGATGGGTGCGGCGACCACGACGGCAGCGGCAGGAGCGGCAGTCGCCACCGGCACAGCCTCCATCATCGGCGCGGCACAGCAGTCGCACAGCGATGGCGGCAATATAGTCCAGCAGACTGGTCGTACTTTCATGGCTCAGACCTCAATCGGCGCGTCCTACATAAAGGGTGCTGATTCAGCCCGCAGTATAAATAATGTAGGCAAGTCCGACTCCAACTATAAGCCGGGAGGAGCCGAGGGGAGTTAGGAGTGAGAAGTGAGGAGTTAGGAGTTGCCAAGCCAACGCGAGGCAGCTCCCAATCTCCAAACTCACAGATGGGAAAATCTGATCCTGTCACAATAACTCCTCAATACTACTTCCTCACTCCTAACTAAAGACAACTCCTAACTTCTAATTCCTAACTTCTAACTCACATAGCGTTATGTTGATACAATCCTTAGAACAGAAAACCAAGCTGGCACTTGCAACCGTCATCCTCACGCTGGCGGCTTGCACTGCCATCTGCATCTTCACGGTCTATCAGAGCTCAAAGCTTGTCAGTGAGGAGCGCAGCCAGATATATATCCTCGACGGCGACATCCCCTTCCTCGCCGAGCGCAGCTTGCAGGAAGCCAACTTTGTGATGGAAGCCAAGGCGCATATCCAGCTCTTCCACCAGTACTTCTTCAACCTGCCACCCGACAATGACTACATCAAATGGACACTCGGCAAGGCACTTTACATGGCCGACGGCACGGCGATGAAACAGAAACAGGCAATGGAAGAGAACGGCTTCTACTCCGACATCATCTCTTCTTCTGCCGTCTGCACCATCAAGTGCGACTCCATTCAGTTCGACGAGCACGAGAAGAAATTCAAGTACTTCGGCACGCAGCTTATCAAGCGCCGAAGCCGTGACCTCAAACGCTCCATCATTACCGTGGGCGAGATAGAGAACGTGCCAAGGACGCAGAACAATCCTCACGGACTGCTCATCACCAACTGGCGTACGCTCGAAAACAAAGATTTGGACTACTAACAAATTGAATACCATGAAGATATTTAAACGCACCAAGGCAAAAAAAGATGCCAAGATAGCAGAAGGCATCAAGTCGCTGACAGACAAGTTCAAGCTCCGCGAGAAGATAGAAAAAGCCAACCAATGGGCAGACAAACACAAGAAGCGAGTGTCCGTCATCACCATCAGCATGCTCATGCTCTCGCTCATCATCGGCAGCTGGCTCACGCTGACCAGCACCTACAACGAGGCCAACATGCTCTCCGACTTCACAGAGGTGAAACCCGACTTCGACGGTATCCGCCGCATCCAGCGTCTGAAGTCCATGCAGGTGGACCAGACCGTGGAGCTAACCAACAAGGGCCAGCAGCTCAAGCACGACCTCGACTCCCTTGTCCGTCTGCCCGTCAAGAGCCACCAGGACTCCGTTGATATCGTGGTCAAGTACCGCCAGTTGGAACTTGTAGTAAAGTATCTCGACAACAAACAATAAACAGAAAACTATAAAAAACTTATGATATGGACTTACAGAAATTCAAGCGTCTGAACCTCAGACAACCCAAGTACATTTTCCCTTTGGTCATCTTCCTGCCCCTGCTGGGGCTTATCTACTTCGGCATGGAAACCTTCAAGGGCAACGGCAAGACAGCCGGGAACATAGTCACCGACTCCATCAACATGAGCCTCCCCGAAGCACGCAGCGAGGGCATGGACGACAAGATGACAGCCATGAACAAGCACTTTGCCGAGGGCGGGGCCTTCACCGCCGTCGATGGCATCGGCGACGACTATGAGCAGAAGGACACCACCGGCAGCGGCTACAACGACAAGGAGCGGCAGAACATCAATGCCGTCAACGCCGAGCGTCTCCGTCAGATGAAAGCCGAGCAGGACCTCCGAGAGCGTCAGCAGGCCAACATGAACCGCATCAACGGCTATAGCAGCAACAGTTACGGCAGCAGCTATGGCGGCAGACGCACCCAGCAGGACGACCTCAACGACTATGCCCGTGAACTGGAACGCATCCAGAACCGCAGCATGGACCGCCAACGCCAGTACTATGCCGAGCAGGAACAGCGTGACAAGGAAGAGGAAGCCGAGGAACGAAAGCAGCAACAGGAAATGATTGACGCCCTCACCGGCAACTCCCGAAAGAAATCAAACAAGAAGGAAGAGAAAACCGAGATCGTCGAAAAAGTCAAGGAGGACAACAGCGAGAAGTTCAACACCGTGGCCAGTACCGAGAATGTTGATGAGCCCCTTATCAAGGCGATGATTGACAAGACCACCAAGGCGCGTGAGGGCACAAGACTCCGATTCAAGCTCCTTGACGACGTAACCGTCAAAGGCATCCGCCTGAAGAAAGGCTCTTACCTCTATGGTATCGTCACGGGCTTCGGACAGCAGCGTGTCATGGCCAGCATCACCAGCATTCTTGTCGGCAACAAGTTCATAAAGGTCAATCTCAGCGTCTTCGACAACGACGGCATGGAGGGCTTCTATGTCCCCGAGTCCACGTTCCGTGAGATGGTGAAGGACGCAGGCTCCAATGTCGCCGCGCAGAACATCCAGTTCGACGTAAACGGCACCGGCGGCGTATCCCCGGAGATTATCGCCCTGCAAGCCTTGCAGAACATGTACCAGTCAGCCAGCTCCGCCGTGTCGAAGAATATCAGAAAGAACAAAGCCAAAATCAAGTACAACACCATTGTCTATCTTATAAACACACAGAACGAATGAAAAAGATTATCATCATGGCACTGATGGCCGTCGCCATCCTGCCAACCCATGCAGAGAACGCAGTTAATAGTAACTGCACCAAGAATGAGAAGAACGATACCGTCCGCATCCGCTACATCCACCGTCTCACGGAGGATGATGCCCGTATCTTCGAGAGCAACCTGCAGAAGACCGTCATCTACGTCAACGACCAGGTGACCACCCATCTCATCATGCCGGAGAACATCCAGCTCGTGGACATCTCCACCGACAAGCTCGTGGGAAACCAGTGCGCCGACAATATCGTCCGCTTGAAGCCTAAGTCCACGCTGATGGACAACGAGCTGGCAGGAACGGTAACGGTCATCGGCGAACGACACATCGCGCAGTTCACCGTCTATTACACCAAAGCCCCCAAGCGTGCCCACTCCGTCTATACCGTCGGCCAGGAAGACATCCGCGACTACACCAACCCGGAGGTGAGCATGACGCAGGGCGACATGTCCCGTCTCTGCTGGTCCATCTTCACGAGCCGCCGCAAGTGCTTCCGTGTGCACGGCAAGCAGTACGGCATCCGTGCGCAGGTGAACAATATCTACACCGTCGGCGACTACTTCTTCATCGACTTCTCGTTGCAGAACAAGAGTAACATCAAGTACGACATCGCTGAGATCCGTCTGAAGCTGATGGACAAAAAGGAGCTCAAGGCCACGAACTCGCAGACCATCGAGCTCACCCCGGTGTACATGGTCAATTATGCCGACCACTTCACCAAGGCGTATCGCAATGTCATCGTCCTCAAGAAACTCACCTTCCCCGAAGAGAAGAAACTGCGCCTTGAAATCACCGAGGACCAGATCAGCGGCCGTGTCAGCTATCTCGACATCAACTACCGTGACATCCTCAATGCCGACAGTTTTGCACCGGAGTTACTGATAAACCTGCAATAGAGCGTTTCAAAGGTTAAGCAAATATGCTGTCCTGATGCGTGGCGGATGCCAATGAAATCTGCGACAAATGCCAACGACTTGCATGGCAAATGCCAGCGATGTCGTTGGCAAATGCTGTGCATCAACAATCCAACCGTGCGAAACTCCTAACTTCTAACTTCTAATTTCTAACTCCTTAAAACCGTGGAAGAAACCCGTGAACAACAGCAGATGTACAACATGTTCCGCTCGTGCATCTACCTGATACTGATTGTAGAGATTGTGATGAACCTGCCCGTCACGACCTCCAACTCCATGATTGCCTTCGTCCTTGAACTTTTCCACCGCTTCAAGGTCTTTGACTCCGTGGCTACCTGCAAGGTGATGGAGCTCATCTGTATTACCGTTACCTGCATCGGCACGAAAGCAAGGAAGAGTCTGAAGTGGAACCTCAAGACGATGGTACTCTATCCTGTCCTTGCCGGAGCAACCATGATAGTTCTGTGTTTTGTTTTCTACGGAATGCCCCTCAACGGCGCTTTTGCCGGTTATCCCCTCAACCGTTGTCTCTATGTCCTCTGTTCCGTTGTAGGTACGATGCTCATCCACCAGGGCTTTGATGCCATCGCACAATACCTGGGCATGAAGATAGGCGATGACAAATGGAATTTTGACAATGAGAGTTTCGAGCAGAGCCGTAACAAGGAAGAAAACGAGTACAGCGTCAATATCCCCATGGTCTATTACTACAAGAAGAAGCTTAACCACGGCTGGATCAACATCATCAATCCCTTCCGTGCTACCATCGTCCTGGGTACGCCCGGCTCGGGTAAGTCTTTCGGCATCATCGACCCGTTCATCCGCCAGCACAGCGCCAAAGGCTTTGCCATGATGGTCTATGACTATAAGTTCCCGGCATTGGCCCGCAATCTCTTCTACCAGTACTGCAAGAACCGCAAACAGGGCACGCTGCCCAACAACTGCGGCTTCCGCATCGTCAACTTCACTGATGTGGAGTATAGCAACCGTGTGAACCCCATCCAGCGGAAGTATATCCCTGACCTTGCGGCAGCCTCAGAGACAGCAGCTACACTTCTATCATCCCTTAACAAAGGTGGTGGCGAGAAGAAAGGCGGTAGTGAGGCGTTCTTCCAGAACTCTGCCGAGAACTTCCTCGCTGCCATCATCTACTTCTTCGTCAACTTCCATCCGACGGGCTACAAGAACGGCAGAAAGCTCACACGCTATGTCGAGTACGATGGTAGAAAACTGAAACTCGTCACAAGAAAGTGGCGCGACTACAAGGCTTTGGACGAACTTGGAAATGTAGTCCTAGACTTCACCGACCGAGAGAGTAACAACGTCTCCACTGATGCCGACGGCATGTTCGTAGACCTCAACGGCTTCAGCTATCTCGACCGAAATCAAAAAGAAATCACCATTACCCGCAGCTGGTATGAGGACGAAGAAGGCAACGAGGTGGAGCCCGACACTATCACGGGCGAGTACTCTGATATGCCCCATGTGCTGAGCTTCTTAGGCCGCAGCTACAGCGAGGTCTTTGACATATTGATGGACGACCCGAAAATTATGTCCCTTATGGCACCGTTCCAAAGTGCCTACAAGAACAAAGCCAACGACCAGCTTGAGGGTATGGTGGGTACGCTCCGTGTCAATGCAGCCCGTCTTGTTTCCCCGGAGGCTTACTGGGTATTCACCGGCGACGACTTCGATTTGAAAATCTCTGACAGGAACAGTCCCAGCTACCTTGTCATCGCCAACGACCCGGAAAAGGAACAGGTCATCGGCTCGCTCAATGCCCTCATCCTCAACCGTCTCGTCACACGTATCAACAGCAAGGGCAACCTGCCCGTGAGCATTATTGTCGATGAGCTACCCACCCTCTACTTCCATAAGATAGACCGCCTTATCGGTACAGCGCGAAGTAACAAGGTGGCCGTTACCCTCGGCTTCCAGGAACTTCCCCAGTTGGAGGCCGACTACGGCAAGAACGGCATGCAGAAGATCATCACCACCTGCGGCAATATCTTCATGGGTGCGGCCCGCAACAAGGAAACCCTCGAATGGGCACAGAATGATGTCTTCGGCAAGGCCAAGCAGACATCGAAGTCCATTACCATCAATGACTCAAAGGTCAGCACCTCCATCAGCGAGAAGATGGACAACCTCGTTCCTGCCGCCAAGATTGCCGACATGGCCACTGGCTGGCTCGCCGGACAGGCTGCCCGCGACTTCACACCCACAGAGCGCAGCTCCTTCAGCAGCATCAACCTTGAGGAAAGCCCTGAGTTCAAGACGACGAAGTATTTTTGCAAGACTAACTTCAATATGGCAGAGATCAAGAAAGAAGAGTCTCAATACGTTGACCTCCCCAAAATCTATGCCTTCAAGGATGCCCGTCAAAAGGAAGTCATGCTCAACCGCAACTTTGCCCGAGTGAACCGTGAGATTGACGAGATGATAAAGAGCCTGCTCAATTCTCAGTAAGTTTTCACAAGTGATTAAGCATCAATAGGGATATTCTCTCAATCTGTAGGGAATATCCCTATGGCTTTTTAGAAATTATTATTACCTTTGTACCATACATCAACAATGTATCTTATGCACAAAATCATTACGCTTATCATGTGTGTGGCTTTCTCTGCCACGGTGTCTGGACAGACAATAAAAGTAGAAGACCGTGTCAAGACACTTGAAGGAGATGTCAAGACCTTGAAAGGTCAGTTAGGAACGCAGTACAGTCAGATTGCTTCCATGCAATCACGTCTTAATGAGCTTGCAGACCGTAATGCTGAGTATAAGAAGGCATTGGACATCAAGCAGACGCTGAACACCACCGATGCCGATGGCTATCAATACAGTTTTGTGTCAGCTGTTGGAGACAAAGCTACCGGGAAGTTGACAGTAACACTTAACCTGTTCAACCCCGGCGAAAGCAGGGAGAAGCAGATGGCGCAAGCTCAATTTACCGACTATGCAGGCAATGCTTACGAAAGCAGCGAATATCAATTTGGTAATATGGAAAATGTCAAACCCACCATTGACAGCAATACCAATATCAAACTAAAATTTCACTTTGCTGATGTATCGACTGAAACTAAGCGGATAGCATCGCTGACAATAAAGGCCTATTCTTCTACATGGGGCAATAGTGGCATGTCGTTCAACTTCCGCGATCTCCCTGTAAAATGGAAGTAAACCATACAGTTGCCCGCAAGAGAGACGCAGAAGATACTATTGGCTTCGGCCATAGGAAATGCCTTACCGCTCTCTTCGGGCAACTGTTCTATATTGTAATTTTGTCCAAAATTGCCTATATTGCTTAGTACTTCCACCCGTATCTGTTGAGGAACATGACAATAGACCGTCCCAACCAGGTGTGGAGTACAGACATCTCCTACATACCCATGAAGCATGGGTTCATGTACTTGTATGTTGTAATAGACGTTTACAGTCGCTTTATTGTCGGCTGGAGACTGAGCAACACGCTATCTGCCACAAACTGCTATGAGCTGGTCGAGGATTGTATAAGGGTTTGGGGAGTTCCTGATATTATCAACTCTGACCAAGGCTCGCAGTACACGACAAAGAAGTGGGAGGACTTTCTGACAAGCTACGACATAAAGGTCAGCATGGACGGCAGAGGGCGCTGCAAGGACAACATATTGATAGAGCGGTTCTGGCGCACCATAAAGCAGGAATACATCTACCTCAATCCTGCTGACACAGTAGATGAGCTGCGCAGCGGAATCGACAAGTTCATAAAGTACTACAACTACAAGAGACCGCATCAGAGCTTGTCAATGGTTATGCCGGCGGTGCAATATAGCATAGCGGCATAAAAAGTCGGATAATAGCTTTGCGGAATGGATAAATGTATGTAACTTTGCGGTGACCAAAACAACAAAGTCTTGCCGTCAAGCAAGCGAGGGCAAGGCAAGGGTGAGTTCCGACTCTCCTTCCTTGTTCTGAATTATATATTTAACCAGAAGTTAAACCCTGTCGAAAAAGGGGCGTAGTATATCATATCAAAAGAAAAAAACAATTCAAACAATAAAGTTTATGAGTTATATTTTTGCATTTATAATAATTGCTGCACTCTGGAAGACATTTAATTCATGAAAGCACCTTCCTCGTGCACGCTAACTCTCCGTATAATATTGGTATGGAGTAACAAAGTATTGCTCACATTTCTCACATTTCCAAGTAATAGGTGTGACTACGCTACATAGAAAAGGCGCACAAGTGCAGCTTGCTGATTGAAATCAAAAACATTGATAAACATCAATAATCAAGGACTGAATATGAAACTCACAAAAGAAACGATGGAGCTAATATGTGAATTAGAACGCATAATTGGGAATGAATGCTACAATCCAAATTCATATAACGGCTATACATTGGAAGAAGGGTGCGAGTTCAGATACCCTGTCTGGTACGAAAATAAGGCCGGTAACGATACCAAGACCTACTCTCAAATTAATAATATTGATAAGTCAAAGATCAATACCATAAGGTACAAGTTTGGCTCTAACCACCTCTACATTGGTCTTGCCATTAAAGAAGTATTGGAAAGTTTGGAGGCTAAGTTCGGTCTTGACTTTAACGAATTGACCAAGGGAAAGACATGTAAACAAAAAAAATCAAACAATGGCATCCTGCGGGCTAAAATCGCAACGGATTCTTCTAAGATCATCGATAAGTTTAAATAGTAGATGAGGAAGAAAGAGAACAATAGAATTGTGGCGCAACGATGAGAACCCTCTGGAGGGCGACGCGCTTATCATCGACGAAAGCTCGATGATCGACATCGTACTGATGAACTCCCTTCTGAAAGCCGTTCCAGCCGACATGCGCCTGCTGCTCGTCGGTGATGTGGATCAGTTGCCGAGTGTCGGTGCAGGCAACGTGCTCCGCGACATCATTGATTCGGGTGTCGTCCCCGTGGTGCGTCTCACCCGCATCTTCCGTCAGGCACAGACCAGCCGCATCATCATGAACGCCCATGCCATCAATGCCGGACGCATGCCCGACATTCGCAATGGCAAGCAGTCCGACTTCTTCTTCATGGAGTGCGAGGAGCCGGAGCAGATAGCCTCTACCATTGTCGATTTGGTCAGCCACCGACTGCCCAAGGCCTACAACATACCGCGGAGCAGCATCCAGGTGCTCACGCCCATGCAGCGCAGTGTCATCGGAGCCAATAACCTGAATATCTCCATCCAACAGCGTGTCAATCCCACGGGCAATGGTCTCACACGTGCCGGCTTCACTTTCCGCAAGGGCGACCGCGTGCTGCAACTCAAGAACGACTACACCAAGGAAGTGTTCAATGGCGACATCGGACTCATCACAGCCGTCAACATGGAAGACCGCACACTCACCGTCAGCTTCGATGGTAAGGAGGTGGAATACGAATCGACAGAGCTCGACGAGCTCAGCCTTGCCTACGCCACGACCATCCACAAGAGCCAGGGCAGCGAATATCCCATCGTCGTCATCCCCGTCCACTTTACCAACTACGTCATGCTCCAGCGCAACCTTATCTACACAGCCGTCACCCGTGCTAAGAAAGTCTGTATCGTCATCGGCCAGCGTCGTGCCCTCTGGTATGCCGTCAGCCACGTCACTGTTAAAGAGCGCAACACGAAACTCAAGGAGCGCTTGAAGGGCAAGACAATTCCGTTGAGCTATACTCGGCAAGACGAAGAGAGTCAGATGGACATGGCGGCCGAGGACAACCCACAAAGCAAATAGAAGTCTATGAACTACGAGAACATCTGGCAGATACAGGACGAAATAACGTCAGCGGTCAACTCCCTAGGCTTTTCCCTTCGGGACTTGCACTATGACCGGCAAGTTTTCTCCTTCTATTTAGAGTTGAATGAACATCTACCCGACGATGCCTTGTCATCCTTTTGCTCACACATGCCATTAACCACCGACTATGACGGCGAGGGTGGTCACGGCTCTGCCTTTACGCTTTACCCTTAAAATTCGTTTGGAATTCGCTTATTAACAAAAGGTCTTTCGCTGCGTAGGTTTCAATCATTTTCTGCCTAACGAAAGACCTTTTGCTATAGCGTTACCATAAAGGGAAGATAGCTTCGACCCCATCAGAGCATAGTTTCGACCCCGTTAGAACGTAGCTTTGGCCCCATGAGAACACAGCTTCCCATAACAGCAAAGTCGTTAGTACATAAAAGGTACAAGTGGGACTTGAACTGTTACTCTTCCTTCCAATATTCTTCGTAGGCATCCTCCATCATGTCGGGGAAGCCATAGCCGGAAGACTCGCAGTTGGCCAATATCTTGTCAACCCGCTTTTGGAAATGAGACTGCAGACCTTGTCTTGAGATTTCTTTTAGGGCATTGACAAAATTGTTGTAGGCAGCATCATAGAACGACTCCCACATGTCACCCCAATCGTCAGCTATCTCACTTGCGCATTCGGGTATGTAAAGCATGAGGTCGCACAGCAAGACTGGATCTGGATCAAGCGACTTGAAGTCCTTGACAGCTTTCTTGCACACGGAAAACCTCAGTTTCGCGTCTCCACGTTTTGGAAAGAACTCCTTTGTGATAATCTCTTTGTACTGCTCATACTTCGCGTTGTCATTAGGATGAACGGCATAGTCGAGGAACTCTTTGGCCTCCTTGCGTGCCGTGTAAAGGTCAAGGATGAGTTGCTCAAGCCCTTGGCGATCAAGCGATTTTATGTACTTCTTTACTTCTGCTTTAGACATATTCCTACTTTCTATAGTTCGTACATCAGATAGTGGCTCTCATGCATACCAAGCGACTGGTATACCTTTTGGGCACTAAAGTTGTTGCGGTCAACATACAGACGCAGCGCACCGGCACCCTCTGACTGAGCGATGGCCTTGGCAAAATCGAACAACTCCTTGAAGACTCCTTGGTGTCGGCTTTCCGGGCAAACATACACGCTTTGGATCCAATAATAGTTGCAATTGTTCCAATCACTCCATTCTGTAGTAAGCTTCAACAAGCCGAGAACCTCATTGTTGTCATTCCGTGCCACGAGGTAAGTTGCCTTGCCGTCATCAGCAATGCCAGCCTTAACGCCCTCCCGTACCGTCTCATAGTCCAGTTCCGTTCCCTCGGATTCCTTCGCCATCGCCAACTGGAACTTAACTATGGTCTCAGTGTCCTCAATGCTCGCAACGTCAATTTTATATTTGTACTCCATTACACTGTAAGATAATTCTTTTATAAGTTATCAAAATCCTTCAAATCAGGATCTTCTGAAGTTAATAAAAATTTGATATTGTTATTCGTCATCAATGATTGAATGCTAATCCCTATATCTTGCAAATTCATCTTAATATTCATTTTGCTTTCCTCATCATAAGTTACAAAAGTAATATTAAAGTTTTTCCTAGTATTATAGTCACCGCCTAAAGCTGCTCTTTCAAAAACATCTTTGAAATATACAGAATCAATGAATCCCATTGAGACACCAAAAATAATTATTTTACTGGCATCCATAAGTGCAGGTTTAAGAGATGGTGGCGCATAAGTATCATCCATCGCCTTTTGAATATATCTATACTTACCCTTAATCTTATTGTCATCAAGGAAGCCAAAGATACAGTTATTATTTTCTATAGTACCATGAATAGGATAATAATTGAAATTAGCATTTGGTGAAATTATTCTTGCGACTTTCTCCAAAGGTGTATAATTAAATGAATACAATTTGGGTATCATATCATTTGGTAAACTACGTTGATTAAGTTTCTCCATATAATTATTCAAGAGATGAAAGGCACATGAGTTCCTGCTTACTGGGGATTTACAACGATTACTGACAAAGTTTATCAGCTCTTGTTTTAGGCCTTCAAAATCCTCCAAATCATTATCAATTAAATCTTTTGGAGTGTTTTCTGTTGATTTCTTTAGACAATAATCATAGATAGTTCGTTCCAAATCGAACCAATTTTCACCAATATGGTTGATAACATAATTATAAAGACAGTCTTCTTTCGTCAATAGTGTATTCCATTTTGATATCATACTTTGACAAAAATCTTTATAACTGGTATGCCAACCCAAATCTATATCAAAACCATTTCCTATAACAATAACAGTTCTCATATCCATTATTCTATTCTTTATTAATTAACATATAGATAGGATTACCATCCTCTATTTCCCAATACTCTTTACCATTACGAGAGCCATGAAGAATGAGAGAGGCTGTATTGGACAACGCAGTACCACGATTTGACGTAAACAAATGGTCGTGCGCAAAGACATATGTATCACCAATATCCTCAATAACACCATCTTCTAGGAGTTCGGTACGTTGTTTCGCAACATCTACATACTTGTTGTCCATACTTTCATTCTTATCAACAATAGAGCCAGCAAGAACTTTTACGCTTCCATTGTCAGGAAAGAAATATGCTCTAGCCAAAGTTCTATCTTGCTTAGATAAGAATATCGGAATTTTTTCCATTGCCTCATCCTTAACTGCATAGTATGGATAAAGACGTTTTATGTCATCTATCAGTTTCTTGGTGCGATTGTCTATATCTTGTAGAGTCCAACTATCTTTCTGTAGTAAGTCTTGATTAAGTTTCAAGTGACTTGTCGAACTTAGAATCTGCTTCTTATATTGCCAACTGTTGTTACTCATCTTGCTGTTATCTGATTTTGCAGCAAAAGTCAGATTGCCCAAGCGATTGACATTCTCTTCATAAGTAGGACGGTCTGTGTCAAGTGCGGCAAGCCACTGGACTGTAGGTGTTTGAGGCATTAGATGTTCAATGCTGAGTTTCGAGAAATCAACAGGAGCCTTGTTGTTATCAGATTCCAACTTCTGGAAGAACACATTAACCCAATTGTAGATATTATACATATTGGCATTGATGATTCTTTCTGCCAATTTCTTATCGTCTAGCATTTCTTGTGCGTTTCCTCGATTCTCATTTATCAAGCATTTACGGAATACGCTAACAAGACCAGAGTAATTGCCGTCACACTCTTTTAAGGTCTCCTTTAAAAGTGATGGGAAATAACGGGTAATACTACTCGTGTCCATATCACAAAGAGATCTGCGCATAAGATATGAGTTAAGAGTCTCTATTATTGTTGCTAATTGCAGATTAGTAATGCCACGCTTAGAAGTATTATCTTTGTCATTAATAGAAAAATACTCAAGTAGTAGTGGAATAGGCATCTCTGACTTTATCATTCGATATTCTTCTATCGGCTTTTGCAGTTCTTTAGGCAAAGAAGTTATATCGACATTGAATATCTTACTGTAATAAGATGCATATCTGACTATTTCCTTAAAAATGTTTTCAACACTTGTGCTTTTCTGCTGTGCTTCAAACCACTCTACGAAAGCAGTATAAGTAGCATTCTTGTTGACCATTGTGCCACGTTTTGCCATTATGAAGAAGCGAAAGAAAGATTCTAATTTCTTAGAATCGGCAGATATAAGAGACTCAAGTTTACGCCAATACTTATTATAGTACTCGTCCTGCTGTTCACTTGGTATTGGCATAAGAATGTAATTGCGAATAAGGTCAGAAGCTGTCAACTTTGCACCTGTAGCATTAATACTCTCAAAGATCTTTTGAGGATAATCGTCTATACCAATAGGTATACATACTATATAAAGATTGGAGATAGCCTTAAAAACATCAGCAATAGAATAATAATTCAGCTTATTCTCAAGCCAATTCTTGATATACTTGAAGTTAAGGTAAACATGTGAATGTTTATCTTCTATTTCATCATACTCTTGCTTAACTATACGTTGATACACCACATCATCAGAAACTAATGGCTTCAACTTATACCTATCTGTTTTTTGAGTTACATTGATAAGGAAGTTGTTCTCCAAAGACTCAGCATCATCTTTAAAGCCTTTCTCTAACATAACCTGCTTCAAGGCATAAAGCAAAAGAAAGATTGTCGTTAGACGCTGCTGTCCATCAATAACAGAGCATTCTATTCTGAACATACCTGAGGATTGCTGCAGATATATCATTATGCCAAGGAAATGCTTTGACTGTTTACCTACAAGAACAGAATCTATATCATCCAGCAACTTCTTAACTTCAACGTTTGCTTTCCACGTATAGTTTCTTTGATATGCGGGGATAACATATTGAACAGAAGTGCTGTTTCTTAGCATTTCAAGTATACCAGTCCTTATGGGTTGCTTTCTTTCTTCAGCCATAGTCTTTAGCTTTTATAAGTTGCATTCTAATGACAAAGTTACTGAAAAAATCCGAAAAGTGTAGTATGTCGTACAACTTTTTATCTGATACTTTCGTCATTCTCAGGAAAAAGGCTTAAATTTGCATTCAAGTAGTTTAGTAATAAAGCATGAGATATATAGGCGGTAAGAGTTTATTACTCGATGATATTGGAGCAGCTATCAATGATAACATGGAAGATGTCAATTCTGCGATTGACATTTTTTGTGGCTCAGGTGTTGTGTCTCAATATTTTAAGCATCAGGGCTATCGTACTTCCACAAACGACTATTTGTACTTTTGTTATGTAATTCAGCGAGGTACAACATCTTTAAATAGAAGACCATCATTTAAAAAATTGGGAATTAAGGATCCCATTAAATATCTCAATCAACTTGAAATTTCTGATACAAACATTTCTCTTAATAATTGTTTTATATACAACAATTATTCTCCAAATGAACACTGCAATAGAATGTACTTTCAGCCACAAAATGCCCTTAAAATAGACATCATAAGGTTGACTATAGAAAATTGGCATAATCAAAATCTTATAGATGATAATGGTTATTTTTATTTATTAGCAAGTCTAATAAATGCAGTTCCCTATGTATCTAACATTACAGGTATTTATGCTGCATATCTTAAGTTTTGGGATGTCAGAACATACAACAAACTAGAACTTAAAGATCCAAAAGTTGAAGGACTAATTTTTTCTAATGGTAAGAAAAACCGTAGTTTCAATGAAGATTATCATGAGTTGCTTCATCTAAGAAGCGACTTGCTTTACGCAGATCCTCCTTACAATGAAAGAGAATATCTCCCTAATTATCATATTTTAGAAACAATAGCTAGATATGATTATCCGGAAATTAAGGGGAAAACTGGAATGAGAAACTATAAAGATAAGAAATCTCTATTTTGCTCAAAAAAAACAGTTGCACGTGCTTTTGAAGAATTAATCGCAGGAAGTAATAGTCGATACATACTTATTAGCTACAATTCAGAGGGTCTTATGTCAACAGAAGAATTATCTGCTATATGCAGACAATATGCAATAAATAATTCTTTCAGATTAATTCAAAGAGACTATAGAAGATATAAAAATAAAATTCCGAACAACACTCCAGGTTTAAGGGAACAATTGTTTTTTTTACAAAAAAGATAAACATCAAATGGCTTATAAAGCTCCTTTTAATTATATTGGCAATAAGTATCGCATAATTGACGATATAGAGCAATATTTTCCACATGACATAAATACATTCGTAGATTTGTTTTGTGGAGGTTGTGATGTGACCATTAATACAAGAGCTAATCATAAGATAGCCAATGATATTAACTTTTTTGTAATTAATATATTTCAATGGATTAAAAATCATACTATTGAAGAAGTTCTCGACTATATTCAAAACAAAATTGACGAATATGGTCTTAGTAAAACAAATCAAGAAGGTTTTCTTGCTTTGAGACAAGACTATAATGCCCTTCCACCTAGAGAAAGACATCCAATGGATTTATATGTTTTAATGTGTTTTGGTTTTAATTATCAATTTCGATTTAATTCTGCACTCGAATTTAATAACCCGTTTGGTAAAAATCGGAGTTGTTTTACAGGTAGGATGAAAGATAATCTTATAATGTTTCATGAACTAATTCAAAATACGGAATTTACAGCAGAAGATTACCATAATATAGAATTTGCCAACTTAAATGGGAACGACTTCGTTTACGCTGACCCTCCATATCTCTTAACATGCGGGAGCTACAATGACGGCAAAAGAGGTTTTAATGGCTGGAATCAGAATGATGATCACGAATTGATGTTTATATTAGATGAACTAAACGAAAGAGATATTCGCTTTGCTTTGTCAAATGTAATAGAACACAAAGGTCAAAGAAATATAGATTTGGAAAATTGGGTAGAAGGCAATGGCTACAATTTACACAATATAAATTTAAACTATAATAACAGTAACTACCATTCTCATAACAGAGAAAACAGGACACAGGAGGTTCTTATAACAAACTATTAATATGACTAGAGCATTAGGATGGATCCAAGATGGATCTGACATTAGTAAGCTAAAGAATATTGTAGAGATATTCATACCCAACTCTTATTGGAATAAGGAGTTAAGGGAGAATATTGTGCCTAAGTTAAAGCCTGTCATTAATAAAAAGGCCATGTTCGAAGAACTGTCAGAGGAAAAGATTGAGATAGATTTTCCTCTCTTAGTAGGACGAGGGCCTCTTAAAGGTGAAAATCGCTCCAATGCATCATGCTCAGGAATAGCTCAAGCTGTGTTGCCAGCTCAAAATGGTCGTCCTTATCAAAGTGATTGGGCTACCAAATCTTTCATAATTTGGGCTATCGCAATAGGCTTCTTAAATTATGATAGTGATACTGATAAATGTACCCTATCAGATTTAGGGGCACAATACGCTAAAGCAACTGGTAAAGAAGAAAAAAATCTCCTAATAAAAGCCCATTTATCTTATCCTCCTGTTTGCAGAATACTTAATATCCTAAATGAAAATCCTACAGAATATTTCACAAAGTTTGAAATAGGAGGAAAGTTTGGATTTACAGGAGAGAATGGCTTCACTAGTTATGGTATACGCTTTATTATAGATGGTTTACGACAATGCGAGAATAAGAAGGAACGTACTAAATTCCTTTCTAATACAGAGGGAACATCCGATAAATATGTTCGTACTATCTGTAGCTGGCTTAAACACCTCGGATTGATAGAAACAGGAAAGAAAAAACTTACAGAAGAATTCAATGGAGAAAAATTCAGTTATGAGCTTAACGCCTACAGACTAACCTTGGAGGGAAGAAAAGCCCTTAACTTGGCGAATGGTAAGAGCAGACATGAGCGTTTGCCAAAGATAGTTTACTATGAAATGCTTGCAACAAAAGCGAGTGATGCCAATTATCTTCGCCATAGACGTGCTTTATTAATAGACTACCTTTCAAGAGGATTTAAATCCGTCAACTCTTGTGTAAGATACCTGAAACAACAAGGATTGGAAGATGACGCATATGCGGTAAGAGATGATATAAATGGATTCGAGAATCTAGGACTTACTGTAATAAAGAAAAAAGATGAGGAGTTTAGAATATCGGATACAATTACTCATCTCAAACTCCCGGTAACAGACGAGGCTGTTAACACTAAGTCTAATATCGAGGTCATAAAGGATAGCATTCGTCCTTACCTAAAGACCGTCAATCATAAGTATCTTGCTCTTATTGAGTTAGGCTTTGATAAGGGTGTCAGCGCAAATCGAGATTATGAATTTATGACTGCTGATTTGTTGACCACAGAACTAGCATTTAAAGGAGCTCGTCTTGGTGATACTCGTAAACCTGATGTGTGCGTTTACTACAAGACGAATGGTATTATTATTGATAATAAAGCATACGAGAAAGGTTATCCTTTACCAATTAGTCAGGCTGATGAAATGAGTAGATATATAGAAGAGAATAAAGAACGTTCTTTATCTCGAAATCCTAATCAGTGGTGGGCTGTTTTCGATTCAAAGGTCAATCATTTTAACTTTGCCTTCATTTCTGGTCGTTTTGTTGGCACCTACAAGGATAGACTTGATAACATCTATCAAAGAACAGGGGTAAAAGGAGCCGCTATTAACTCTGTAAATCTAATTTACTTGGCCGAACTAATAAAATCAGATCTGATTACATATGGAGAAGCTATTAAAAAATTAGATTGCAACGATCAGATAGTAGTCTTCCACTTCAACAAGTTGCTTAATGTAGAAGATGATCAGGATGTTAAAAATCTCATTTATAACATCTATGCATTCAATAAGAAGGCAGACCCTGTTTTAGCTCAAACAGAAGTACAAAAGCAATTCGGTGAGAGATACAGTGGAATGACAAATCAAGATTGGTATAACGTTATCAATAATTATTTGAGTTTGCCTCCAACATTTGGACCAGATAATGGTGGTGGTAATGCACCATCTTCTCCAACAGACACATATCAGATGGCAGCTGAAGATCTTGATAACAGTAAATAATGTCCAATTATGCTACTTGTAAAAACTGATAAAGATATTAACAAGAACATTGAAACAGTAGAGTTTTATCTTGAGGAATCAGAAGACTCTACTGATAGAATTGAGATGCTTCGCCTTATTAAGCGTGGTCATGTTTTTGTCTGCTACAAAATTGACGACGAATTTCATTTCGTTCCTTCACGTTTTGTTGGATATAAAGATAATTCCATCATCAAGCATAAAAGGAATGAAAGCAAAGATGGTAGGATTACCAATAAAGCATTAGAAAAGATCATAGGGAAAAAGTCATATACCGAAAAGATAGAAAAGCAATTCCTTGGTTTTTGTAAAATTCTTGGGATAAGCCCTGATAAGAACAAAAGAAGCTACTGGCTTTTTAATTTTAATGATCCTATTTTTATTTCTCAAGAGAACCACCTTGAGGGAAAAGTATATTTAGCAAAGCATAAGGCTCGTGAAAGAAACGCCAAAGTGGTTGCAGAGGCCAAGCAGTTGTTCAAGCAAAAACATGGTCATCTTTATTGCGAGAGATGTGGCATAGACATGGGTATAGTATACGGTGATGTAGGCAAAGACTATATAGAAGCACATCATGCCATTCCTCTTTCAGAATATAATGAGGAACATGAAGTGAAACCAGAAGACTTTATTATGCTTTGTCCTAACTGCCATACTATGGTTCATAGATTAATAAGAGAAGGCAAAGACATAAATGAATTAAAAATATTAAGAAGTCGAATTATTTAAAATAATATTTCTAAATGTTTGAAGCTATCATTTACATAAAACCATTAATTGATGATGTAAAGTATACAATTGGAACTTCAAATCTTGCGTCATCTGTTTTTTTGAATTTTTGCATTAAAAACGGTTTTGCAGAATTATGGAATAATTGCTTAGAAAAAGCTAAAGAGGAAAGTATGTTCGACGGACTTGGAGATAATGATTATAACGCTTCAAATGCTTTTACACTAATTTGTAATATCTTATACGGTAATAACAAAGACATAGATAATCTATATAATTTTATAGTTTTAGCACTTGAATGGTATATTGAAGATTCAAATGAAAAAATAGATATAAAGAAATTAGAACAGGATTTCTTGATTCTTGGAAAGAAGAATCGCCAAGAAATGAATAGACTAAGCATGGAAGTTACAGAAGACAATTTTCCTGACACCATAATTGAAGACGGATCTCGGTATAATGAAATAATAAAAAAAATTGATCATTATATTTACATTAAGGATTATACTGCTTGCATTACATGCTGTTATACTTTATGCGAAGGAATACTAAAAGGTTACTGCAAGAATTATAAGGTAGAAGATGTTGCCCAAAATGATGAAATAAACAAATTAATGGTAATAGTGAAGAAAGACCTTAGAGATAGATTTTCAGAGCTTACATTAATACAAAATAATGTTTACAATGTTTTTTCCGCTATTACTAATATTGTTCGTTCTATAAGGAATAATAATAGTGATTCACATTATGCTGAAAAATCTGACTATATTACAGCTTCAACAATTAGATATATGGTAATAATGGTGTCCAATTTCTTTTTGAAGTTATTTGAGATGAAGAAATAAAAAAATAATAGCATGACATTAAAAGATTTAGCAAATAAGCGGTTCGCATGTCGGAAGTACACTGACGAACAAGTGAGTAAGGAGGATATTGAGTATATCATGGATTGTGTGCGGTTGGCACCGTCAGCACATAACTTCCAGCCATGGAAGTTCCTGGTAGTTACTTCAGAAGAGGGCAAGGAGAAGGTGCGGCAGTGCTACAAGCGGCCGTGGTTCGCAAACGTGCCGATGTTCGTGCTGTGCTTCAAAAGTATGAACGACGCTTGGGTGCGCACAGACGACAACAAGAACCATGGCGACATCGACCTCGGTATTGCCGTGGAGCATCTCTGCCTCGCAGCCGCTGACCGTGGCCTTGGCTCTTGCTGGGTGTGCAACTATGACGTGGAAGCCGTCAAGCGGTTGTTTCCAGTAGAGGGTTACGAGGCTGTGGCTATCATTCCCATTGGCCACATTGCTCCCGACTGTTCGCATCCGGAGAAGAAACGCAAGGAGATAGACGAGATATTCAAAGAAATCTAATGCACAAAAGCTATGAGACCATATACCATTTGCCACATGATGGCATCGCTCGATGGCAGAATAGACTGTGACATGACCGAGCAGATTGATGATACCAATCATTATTATGAGGCGTTGGAGAATCTGAACTGTCCTTCAACACTTGAGGGTAAGACAACTCTGAAAATGCACTATGCACTTCCCGGATTCTATGATAACAGGTGTGAGTACAAGGCAGCTGGCAAGCAAGTTTACAAGGCTGAAAATGCCAAAGGATATGCTGTGGGACTCGATACGGCTGGCACTCTCCTGTGGGGTGACCATACGAAGGAATTGTTTGGCAAGCCTTTGATCATGATTCTTTCTGAATGGGCAAGCCAGGACTACCTCGACTACTTGAAAGAACGGGGCATCTCATACATAACAATTGGCGATGAAAGCCCTGTTGAATATGGCGAAATAACAGGGGCTGGAGTGTCCAGTGGCCCCTATATAGACTTGGTAGGCGCAATGGAGATTCTCCGTGGCGAGTTTGGCATCGAGCGTCTTGCCGTCGTTGGTGGCGGGCATGTCAATGGCTCCTTGCTTGACCTTGGGCTGTTGGATGAGATTAGTATGATGTATGGCTATGGCATTGACGGTAGAGAGGGTATGGCGGCTGCTTTTGATGGCCGTCCAAAGAATCGAAAACCAGTGCGTCTGCAATTCAAGTCGGTGAAAGAGCAGGATGGTATCGTATGGATGAGGTACCTCGTTAATAACGAGATCAAGAAAGAATGATGAAGCTATTTTAGTCCTATGATACAACAAATAGAATTTACACTTCAGGCGCGGCCCCGTGGCTTCCATCTGATAACAGATGAGGTACTCCAGCATCTGCCGCAGTTGCCGAAGACGGGTCTACTCTGCCTTTTCGTGCAACATACTAGCTGCGCATTAAGTATATGTGAGAACTGGGACCCTGATGTAAGAGGGGATATGGAGACGATTTTCGACAGGCTCGAGCCTGAGAGTATGCCGGACTATCAACACGTTCTCGAAGGCTCGGACGATATGCCAGCTCACGCTAAGTGCATCATTACGGGCGTGAGCATCAACATTCCCATTACTGACGGGCGACTGAACCTCGGAACATGGCAAGGCATCTATCTCTGTGAGTTCCGCAACGACGGCGGAGCACGGAAGGTAGTGGCGACGATTGTTGGATGAATAAGACTTTTACAAAAATAGAAATGAAGCTTGCATATTACACCCGCATAAAATCCAGGTACCCAGTATTATGCACAATCATACAGAGAATGTTTTACTGTTCTATGATTGCCGTGTTACTTAATCCAACCTCATGGCTATTCTTATCCACTCCAATTACAATAGTGACAGACCCACACCTTCTTGCGTTCTGTTTCTGTTTTGCCATGCTGTACATGATTCCATATCTTGTAATTGGTAGTGCAGTATGGTATTCGCTAAGGAAAAGAGCATGGTCGGTGCAGACTATGGCGATATGTTTATCAGTGAATATAGTCATTCTTTCAGTCATATTACTTTTCGTTTACAAGACTATGATGCCAAGTGACAATGGGCCTAAATGCTTGTCCCCAGTAGTTTTCATCATACCAGTGGCGTCTGTTGTCGGGTCGTTGTTGTCTGTTTTTCCAATTTCGTATTTTTGTATACATTTTCACCAGAAACTTACACAAATGCATCTGAGCGATGAGGATGAAGTGCGAGTACATCAAAATAATTGAGACAATGAGATATAGAGACTTGTTCATAGACTTCGACGACACGCTGTATGACACGCACGGCAACAGTATGATTGCGCTGAAGAAGCTTTTTGACGAGCGGCATTGGGAGAAGATCATGCCGTCCTATGAGGCGTTCCGCGATGCGTACTTTGCCACCAACGTTGACGTGTGGGCGAAATATGCACACGGCGATATCGACCGTGACACGCTGATCGTGGAGCGATATCGCAGACCGGTGACAGAGATGGTGAAGGCTTGTGGCGGCGACACATCGTGGATAACGCCAGAGTGGTGCGTTGCGGCCAGTGACCGCTATGGAGACATCATCTCCCGTGAGCCGGGAATCGTGCCTGGCGCTAAGGAACTTTTGGACTATCTCAAAGATAGGGGGTATCAGCTGCATATCTGCAGCAACGGCTTCCATGAGGTTCAGTACCGAAAATTGAGGTCGGCAGGTTTGGTGGACTATTTCTCCACCGTCATTCTCAGTGAGGATGCCGGTGCCAATAAACCTCGCAAGGAGTTCTTTGACTACGCCTTCGCCAAGACCGGTGCTCAGCGTGAGACGACCATCATGATTGGCGACCACTATGACACGGACATTGCCGGGGCAATCAACGCAGGGCTGGACACCATCTTCTTCAACCGATGGAATGTTGACCCAAAGACTTTGGACCGGCAACCAAACTACATCGTTGACAAGTTAGTGGAGATAGAAAAGATATTATGACCATAAGGCCTCACAGCATATTACTCGATCTTTATTTGATGAGTTACACAAATGTTTCCAAAGATTAAACCGAGGTGATTCCTTGTCCCTCGCCCCAATTTTGTCCCACGGGGGACAAACTGGGGACAAAAATAGGG
>OKRY01000503.1_pt1 | contig 31113 bp, 38 predicted proteins | sample 1601121 | NCBI WGS metagenome assembly OKRY01 (sample SAMEA3541546, study PRJEB24748) | human gut metagenome | biome: human gut; feature: human-associated habitat; material: faeces | place: China | collected 2012
AACAATGAGACGGAGGATTCCGCCGCCGCTCCCGTCATCCGCTTTGTAGACCTCGTCATTACACAGGCCATCAAGGAAAAGGCCTCCGACATTCACTTCGAACCTTTTGAGAAGGAATTCAAAATCCGCTACCGTGTGGACGGCGCCCTTTATGAAATGCAGCCTCCCCCCGTCCACCTGTCCGTGCCGGTCATTTCCCGCGTCAAGGTCATGGCAAACATGAACATTGCGGAACGCCGCATTCCGCAGGACGGCCGCATCGTCAAGCAGATAGGAAACCGTTCCGTGGACATGCGCGTTTCCTCCCTTCCCACTCAATACGGAGAATCCGTGGTGCTCCGCGTTCTGGACCGCTCTTCCGTCAACTTGAACATGGACAACCTGGGGCTTCCCGCGCATATCCACGAATATATTCTGGATACGGTCCACAAGCCCAACGGCATTTTCATCGTTACCGGCCCCACCGGCGCCGGCAAGACAACTACGCTGTATGCCGCCCTGCGTGAAATCAATACCATTGATTCCAAGGTGCTGACGGCGGAAGACCCTGTTGAATACGATATTGACGGCATCATCCAGATTCCTATCAATGAAGCCATCGGCCTGGATTTCCCAATGGTTCTCCGCGCCTTCCTGCGGCAGGACCCGGACCGTATTCTGGTAGGGGAAATGCGAGACATGGCAACAGCGCAGATCGCCATCCAGGCATCCCTGACGGGCCACCTGGTTCTCTCCACCCTGCACACGAACGACTCTGCCGGAGCCATTACGCGACTGGTGGACATGGGGTGCGAACCTTTCCTGGTAGCGGCCTCCCTGGAAGGGGTGCTTGCACAGCGCCTGGTGCGCACCATCTGTCCGGACTGCCGCACCCCGTATGAACCCTCATCCACCATCCTCTCCCAGCTTGGCGTATCTCCCTATGAATTGGGGGACAAGCACTTTTTCACGGGCCGCGGCTGTGATAAATGCTCCAATTCCGGCTACAGGGGCCGCAAGGGGATTTATGAGCTTCTGGATATTAACGACACCCTGCGTGACATGATTACGGATCGCGCTCCCTCCGTGGTGCTGAAACAGAAGGCTATTGAAATGGGCATGTCCACGCTGAGAGAAGACGGGCTGAGAAATATTTATGACGGCAACACTACTATTGAAGAAGTGCTGAAATATACTTAATGGACAGCCGGACGCCATTGCTTCCCCACTTATTTCAATCACCAAGAAAAAACACTTAAGAAACAACATATATGCCTAAATATCAATACACAGCACTTGACCATAAAGGCGACCAGAAAACAGGCTCCCTGGAGGCCAACTCCGAAGCGGAGGCCATGGAAGCCATCCGGGCGCATGGCCTGTACCCCACCCAGATCGTAGAAGCGGGCAAGGGCAAGATTCAACAGACGCCTGCCGCCAAGAAAAAGGCCAAGGGGGCCAAGAAGCAAAAAGGCAAACTGGGAGGCAAAATCAAGGCCAAGGCTCTGTGATTTTCAACTACAACCACGGCGGAAAGGTCGTCGCTCGCCTCCGAAACAAAACGCTCGCGCTCAACATCGACGAGCGCGGCGTAAACATCGACGCAGACCTCGGCGGAACGACTGCCGGGCGCGAGCTTTACGAGGAAATCGACGGCGGGTACGTCGATAAAATGTCCTTTTCTTTCACGGTGCGCGAGGCATCCTATGACTCCGTTACCCATACCCGCACTATCACAAAGGTCAAAAAGCTATACGACGTGTCGGCGGTGGACATTCCCGCCTATAATGACACGTCTATTTCGGCTCGGAGCTTTTTCGAGGAGGAGCACTCGAGGGAGCTTGCGGCTTTGGAGCAAGCCCGGAGGCGGAAGAAACTCGTAGCTTTGACATACTAACCGACCACACAACAACTATCATTTTTGGAGGTAAATTATGAACATCGAAAAGAGACGCGCAGAAATCGCCGCCCGCAAAGCTGAAATCCGTAAGCTCATTGAGGGCGACAGCGAGAACAAGCTCAACATGGACGACCTCGAGAAAGAGCTCCGCGAGCTCAACGAGGAGGACGAGAAGCTCGAAAAGAGACAGGCTATCGAGCGTATGCTCAACGGTGGCGCGGCTCCGGCCTCTCCCGCTGGCCTCTCTAATCCCGTTGCTCGCTCCGCAAATCAGCCCGCGCCGGAGAGCACCGAAAAGCTCTATCGCTCCGCATGGCTCAAGACTTTGCAGGGTAAGCCGCTGACCGACGACGAAAAGCGCGCATACTCCACGGCGGCAAACTCCGGCCTCCCCATTATCCCGGAGACGACCGCAAATCAGATTATCAAGAAAATGTACGAGGTCGCGCCGATTTTGCAGAGATGCAAGATTTTCCACGTCCCCGGCAATTTCAAGTTCGCTATCGAGGGTACGAACGACGAGGCCGCGCTCCACACCGAAAACGCCGCCATTACCGCCGCGAGCGACTCCCTCGGCTCCGTCTCTCTGACCGGCTACGAAATCGTGAAGCTCGTCAAAGCCTCCCGCGCTTGCTCCGAGATGGCGCTTTCCGCGTTCGAGAGCTATATCGTCGAGGTTATCGCCGAGGCCGTCGCCCGCCGCATTGAAAAGTACATTTTCACCGGCACGGGTACAAATCAGCCCGGCGGCGTTAAGACTGCCGGTAAGGGCGCGAGCGGCGCGTACACCGACGGCACCGACCAGATTACCGTAGGTAAGACGGCCTCTCTCACCGAGGAGAACGTTATCGCGCTCTACGGCTTGCTCGGCGACGGTTACGAGCGTAACGCCGTTTGGTGCATGAACAAGGCGACGTTCTTCTCCGACTTCTTCCCGCTGATGAACAAGAGCAAGAACAACGTTATCGAGTTCGCAAACGGCAAGTATTACATCATGGGCGCGGAGGTCTACTTTACCGGCTCTCTCGCCGCACATGAGGCGTATCTCGGCGACTTCTCCTATATCATCGGCAACTATTCGCAGGATATTACCGTCGTCCGCTCCGAGCACTCCGGCCTTGCTACGAACAGCATCGACTATCTCGGTGCTTGCGTGTTCGACTCCAAGCCGGTCGCGGGCTTCGGTGCTTTCGTGCATCTCGCAAAGGCGGCGGCTTAATAGGAGGGCTCGAGTATGGCAGTCGGTGACGAATATCTCGCCTCCGTCCGCCATAGCGTGAGACTTTCCTCCACCGTCCACGACGGGGAATTGACCGACCTCATTAACGCCGCTCGAGCCGACCTTGTGCTCGGCGGCGTTCTTGAGGAAAAAGCGAACGACGAAACCGACCCGCTTATCAAAAAGGCGGTGACGACCTACGTCAAGGCGGAGTTTGGGCTCGACAACGAGGACGCGGACAGGCTCCGCGCCTCGTATAAAGAGCAGAGAAACGGCCTCTCGCTATCGGACTCCTATATCGCGGCGGAGGGGGGATAGCTCATGTACTGGCGCGACGTTGTGACGCTCAAAGCCGTTACGGAGGAACGCGACGCGGACGGTTTTCCGAAAGAGGCAATCACGGAGACGACCGTTTTCGCCGACGTGTCCTCTACCAAGCGGAGCGAGTTCTACGCCGCCCGACAAGCGGGTATCTCGCTCGCGCTGACGGTAAAGCTCCGCGCCGCTGACTATGACGGTCAAGAGCGGCTCTCCTATGAGGGCAAAGAGTACAAGGTCGAGCGCGCATACACGGAGGCGCGGGAATACTACGAGCTTAATTGCTCCGAGTTTAGGGAGGCGAGCGAATGAACGTAAACGCTCTTTTAGTGGATACGCTCGATAGCCTCCTCCCTACCGCTGACAGCGTGTATAAGGGCGCGGCGACCGAGTATATCGTTTTCAACTATACCGAACTCCCGGCGGACTTCGCAGACGACGACGCGGCACATTACCGCTATCTCGTGCAAGTCCACCTATACGCGCCGCTCGAGAAGAATACCCGCACATACCGGCGGGAAATCTCTCGGCGGCTCGTGGCGGCGGGCTTTACCCGCCCGACGGTGACTCCGGCCTCCGATAAAAACGGACAGCATTACGCCTTTGAGTGCGAAATCGCGGGAGGCGTTGACGATGGCTAATCTATCCACGAGCGGGCTCGAGGAGCTCGTCGGCGGCTTCGACGCTATCGCAGAACTCCCGGACGAGGTAGTCCTCGAAATGCTCGTCGCGGAGGCGGAAGTTATCGCCCCGGCACAGGAGGCCGAGGCGCGCGCTATGCTCTCCGGCGAGTACAGCACCGGCGAGACGGCGCAAAGCATTTCCTACGATAAAAAGCTCAAGAAAACAGCGGACGGGCGAGCAATCTACGTTTACCCGAAAGGCACTCGGCGACACGGCAACAAGCGCCGCGCCGCCGAGGTCGCTTTCGTGGACGAGTTCGGAAAACACGGACAGCCCGCCCGCCCATTCATCCAAACAGCAAACGAGAAAGCGGCAGACCGGGCAATCGACGCGGCGGCTCGAGTGTACGACGACTTTCTCAAATCGAAAAACTTTTAGGAGGTTTTATTATGGCACAGTTTGGCGCAAAGCGTCCTATCTTCGCCCCAACGAAAACCACGCCGGACGGCGCGCTCCCTACCTACGATTACGAGAAAGTCGTAACCGTGGGTAAGCTCGTCAAGGCTGACCTCACCGTTACGAACGCATCCGGCGAGCTCTACGCCGACGACGCGCTCGCCGAAAAGGTCGATATGTTCGCCTCCGGCTCTCTTGCGCTGGAAACGGACGACAAGACGGACGAGGTACACGCCGCTATTCACGGCGCGACCAAGGATACGCAGTCGAGCGAGGTCACGGACTCCGACGGAGACGTAGCTCCTCGCGGTGGCCTTTGCTATTACAAGGTCATTATTCGCGGCGGAGTCCGCTATTTCAAGGGCGTGTTTCATCCGCTTGTCAAGGCCATTCTCGGCAACGACAGCGCGGCGACAAAGGGCTCCTCTATCACGTTCGGCACGAGCGCGACGACCTTTACCGTGTTCCGTTGCAACTCTGGCGCATGGCGCATCACGAAAGAGTTCACGACGGAAAGCGAGTGTATCGCGTGGTGCGATACCAAGCTCGGCAAAGTGGGAGGCTAATATCAGCACGGACGGGAGGCGAGCGAGAACGGCTCGCCTCCCGCTTTGGTAATTGGAGGGTAAAGACATGAAAACGGCAAAAGTGACGCTCGCGGACGCGACGTATTACCTCGCATTTGACGGCGAGGCTATGTTTACACTCCGGGACGATTTCGGCGGGACACAACTTGCACTCGAGGCAATAGAGCAGGATACCCGCGAGAGCTTCGCGGCGACGTGCGCTATCGCCGCGGTACTGGCAGAGCGCGGCGAGCTCCTCCGTCGGCGGCTCGGATACGACCCGGGCGCTATCCCGGAAAAGGACGATTTTCTCCTCATGGTGAGGCCGTTTGAAATCGTGACGCTCAAGCGCGCAATTATGACGGCTATCGAGCTCGGCTATGGTCGAGAGGTAACGAGCCCGGCGGACGACGAAATCGACGAGGGGCTCGCGGAACTTAATCAAAAAAAAACAAGATAAGGCGGGCGGAATACTACCGTATCGCCGTTCTTTGCGGAGTCTCCCCGGCGGAGGCTCTTTTTATGGCTCCCGGAGAGGTTTTCGACCTTTGGGAGCTATACCTATCCGCACACGGTAAGAACAGAGGCGAGGAGGGCGTGTAATGGCAAACCGTGAGATAAAAACGAAAGTCGCTATCGACGGCGAAAAAGAATACAAGGAGTCTCTCAAAAACATAAACTCCGCCCTCGGAACGCTTAAATCGGAATTAAAGCTCGTAGAGAGTCAATATGCGGGACAGGCGAACAGCTACGCGGCTTTGAGCGCGAAAGGCGACGTGCTCTCCCGTATGTACGACCAGCAGAAAGAAAAGGTCAAGGCGGCGGCGGAACAGCTCGAGAAAGCAAAAAAAGCTCAATCGGACTACGCCGAAAAAGTCTCCTCCGCGCAATCCGAGATTTCGCGTTGCGAGGCCGCTCTCGCCGCGCTCGGCGACGAGACGGGCGACACGACCGAGGAGCAAGCCAAGCTCACGGCGGAGCTCGAAAAGGCAAAGGGCGAGCTCTCCGCCGCTGAAAAAGGATACGAGTCTACGACTCGCTCCGTCAATTCCTATCAAACACAGGTAAATAACGCCGAGGCGGAGCTTAACAAGCTCGGCTCGGAACTCGATAAAAACGCCTCCTATATGGACGAGGCCGCGAAATCCTCCGACGGGTGCGCCGAGTCTATCGACGAATACGGGAAAGAGGTCAAAAAGGCCGGAGAGGACTCCGAGGAGGCCGGGAAGAAGTTCGACAAGGTAAAGACTGCCGCGACTGCACTCGGAACAGCGGCGGCGGCGGCAACGGCGGCACTCGCGGCGGCGGCAATAAAGCTCGGAAAAGAGGTTATCAGTGCATACGCTGATTATGAGCAGTTAGTCGGCGGCGTTGAGACGCTCTTTAAGGATAGCTCCGGTAAAGTAATGGAGTATGCGAACGACGCATACAAGACCGCCGGGCTCTCTGCAAACGAGTATATGAAAACCGTGACCGGGTTTTCCGCGAGCCTTATCTCCTCCCTCGGCGGGGACACGGAGAAAGCCGCGAAATATGCGGACATGGCAATTACGGATATGTCCGACAACGCCAACAAAATGGGCTCGGACATGGCCTCCATTCAGGACGCATACTCCGGCTTTGCAAAGCAGAACTATACAATGCTCGATAACCTCAAGCTCGGGTATGGCGGTACGAAAGAGGAAATGCAAAGGCTCCTCGAGGACGCGGAGAAGCTCTCCGGCGTAAAGTACGATATTTCGAGTTATTCGGATATTGTAGACGCAATTCACGTCGTACAAACGGAAATGGGTATCACGGGGACGACCGCAAAAGAGGCGGAGGCGACTATCTCCGGCTCTATCGGGATGCTGAAATCCTCGTTTCAAAACCTCATTACCGGCCTCGGCGACGCAGACGCAGACATAGACAAGCTATGCGATAACGTCGTAAACTCCTTTAATTCCGTCGTCAAGAACATTACGCCGGTCGTTAGAAACCTCGCAAAAACCGTCCCGAACGCATTAGAGGGCATCCTCGACGCTATCGCGCCTCTCCTGCCGGAACTCCTCGAAATGGGAGTCGGGCTCTTTGAGGCGCTCTTGAGCGGGTTTACATCGGTGCTCCCGGAGCTTATGAACACGGCGGCCTCGCTCGTGACAACGCTCGTACAAGGCATTATCGAGGCTTTGCCGCTCGTCGTAGAGGCGGCGGCACAGTTCATTACAACGCTCGTGCAGGGTATCGCGGAGGCACTACCGACGCTCATTCCGGCGGCGGTGGAGACGGTGACGACCATTGTATCGACGCTTATCGAGAATATACCCTTGCTTATCGACGCGGCGCTCCAACTCATGCAGGGGCTCGCGGAGGGCGTTCTCGAGGCTATCCCGGTACTCCTCGAGGCTTTGCCGGAGCTTATCGAGAGCCTCGTAACGACGCTCCTCGACGCTATCCCGCAAATCATCGAGACGGGAGTCGAACTTTTAACCGCCCTTGTGGAAAACCTCCCGGAAATCATTACGACGATATGCGAGGTTTTGCCGCAAATCATCGAGAGCACTATCTCGACGCTCCTCGACCATTTGCCGGAAATCGTAGAGGCGGGCGTAAAGCTCTTGACGGCGCTTATTACCAACCTCCCGCAAATCATTTTGACGATAGTACAGGCGCTCCCGCAAATTATCACGGCGGTAATTAACGCCCTCGTGAACAATATCCCGAAAATCATCGAGACGGGCGTAAAGCTCTTGACTGCCCTCATTACCAACCTCCCGCAGATTATCGCCGAAATCGTCCGCGCTATGCCGCAGATTATTACCGGCATCGTGAGCGCGCTCGGCGAGGGCGTGTCGCAGGTCGCGGAGGTCGGTAAAAACCTCGTCCGGGGCTTGTGGCAAGGCATCCAGTCGCTCGCCGGGTGGCTATGGGATAAAGTGTCCGGGTGGATTTCCTCCATTTGGGACGGCATTACGGACTTTTTCGGCATCCACTCTCCGAGCACAAAAATGGCGTGGGTGTCCGAAATGAACGTCGAGGGCGCAGTCGTCGGCATCGAGAAGAACAAGAGCAAGGCCGTAAAAGCCTATGGAGCTATGGGCGAGGAAATGCTCGCCGAGGTAGACTCCGGGCTCGCGGCGGTAAACGACAAGCTCAAAAGCTCTATCGGGGAAATCGAAACGGGCTTTTCCGCAAAGGCGACCGTCGAGGCCGTCTCCGCATCCGTCCCGGCGGACTTGACCGGGCGCGGCGGCGGTGTGACGACCTCCGGCGGCGGAGATACAAACGTCGTAAATCATTTTCATATCGCGGAGCTCGTCGTCCGTGAGGAGGCGGACGTAAAGAAGATTTCCCGCGAGCTCTACAATATGCAGAAATCGAAATCGCGGAGCAAGGGGGTATCTATGGCGTGAGCATGGGTTTTATTTTCGACAACAAGCATAGCGGGGATATGGGAGTCGTGTTCAAATCCACAGACCGAACACTCCTCCCCGCGAAACGGGTAACGCAATACACGATACCCGGCAAGAGCGGCACATACGACATAGAGGACGGTTACGAAAACCGTGAAATCGTATGCACGGTCGCTTTCGTCGGCGAGGGCTACCATTACGCGGGCGTGAGAACGCGAGCGCGCGCCGTGGCGGAATGGCTCTCCGGCGAGGGCTTGCTCGTATTTGACGACGAGCCCGAAAAGGCGTACTCCGCAAAGGTCGTCGGCGGTATCTCTATCGAGCAAATCGCCGTTACGGGGACGTGCGAGGTACGTTTCTTGTGTAAGCCGTTCGCCGAGTCCTTGCGCTACAATCAGCAGGACGTGAAATCCGTCTCTCTGCCTCACACGGAGGCGGTCAACGTCCGAGGGACGCAGGAAACGGACGGCTTAATCTATATCACGGCGCGCGGTAATATCCAAACGCTGACGATAACACGGCTCAAGGTAAATTAAAAAATTAGGAGGTTTCTACTATGAGCGCATTATCTAACGTCCACGCATCCACTCTCTTGAATACGTCCTTGCGGAGCGGGACGTACTACCTCGCTCTTTTCCTCACCGACCCGACGGCATCCGGCACGGGTACGGAGGTATCCGGCGGCGGATACGCGAGAAAGATTATCAACTTTAGCGCGCCGTCCCTCGTGTCCGGCAAAGAACAGGTTTCCAACTCCGCGCCCGTTGACTTCGGAACTCTGACGGCAGACCTCGGCACGGTGGCCTATTGGGGCATCTATGACGCGCTGACGGCGGGCAATTTGCTTTGGTACGGCTCCTTTACCCGGAGCAAGAACGTACTCAACGGCGACGCTATCACGGTATCGGCGGGGGCTATCGTTTGCACTTTGGCATAACGAGGAGGCGAGCAAATGTATAACCGCACTCCGTACAATAAGACGACGTACAACCGAACAACGTCCATTGTGTTCGAGTGGCTCGCTACGGCGAACGCGGAGACGGATACCTCGGCGACGCTGAAAATCATTCGATACCTCGGCGGCTCGGCGGCGGCGGTCGCTACCGCGTCCGGCGTGTTCGTCCGCGTCCTCCTCCCCTCCGCGCTTGCGGAGGCGGAGGCCGGGAGCGTCGGCGACTATATCCGCACTCTCTTTTTCTCCGCGCTTGCGGAGGCCGTAGCAACGGCGAGCGGTACGGGCGTTTCGACCTACGGCTCCGTCACTATGGTAATTGAGGGCGTGAACATGGTCGCCGGAGACGAGCTTATTATCGACACGGAGCACATGACCGTAACGCTCAACGGCGCGAACATCATCGACCGCGTGAGCGACGATAGCGCATTTTTCAAGCTCCAACCGGGCGAGAACGATATTATCGTCGAGGGCGGCACGACCGCAGACGTTAAAATCTTGTGGAAAGATAGGTGGTTATAATGGCAAAGCCGCAGATTTTCAACCGCGATATGAAGCGGCTCGCCTACCTCGACAACGCGCTCGCCGTCGGCTACGGCCTCGAGACTAATTCCCTATGGACGGCGACCTTTACACTCCCGGCGGACGACCCGAAAAACGCCTATTGTGTGCCGCTGAACTTCGTCGAGATTTTCGACGGAGACGAGCGTATCGACCTTTTCCGCATCATCGGGGAGGATATGGAGCGGAGCAACGGCGCGACTCGCTATTATGATTGCGAGCACGTCCTCGCTACGCTCCTCTCCGACGTTCTCTTTCAGTATCATCAATGCGGCGGCTCCGGCGTAAAGACTGCCGACGTTCTCAATTACATTCTCGCCCGGCAGACCCGGCAAAACTGGAAACTCGGGGCTTGCGATTTCAAACGCTATTTTGAATATAATTGGGAAAACTCGACGCTCCTCGCGGCGCTCTTTGCCGTGCCGGAGTGCTTCGATAGTGAATACCTTTGGTCGTGGGATACGACCGTCTATCCGTGGACGCTCTCGCTCACCGTGCCGACGGAGGCACTCAAAAGCGAAATCCGATACGCAAAGAATATGACGAACATCAAAAAGACGACGGACGCGACCAGTATCGCAAACCGCGTCTATGCGCTCGGATACGGCGAGGGCGTAAACCAACTGACGATAGAGTCGGCGAACGGCGGCGTTCCGTACGTCGAGGACGCTTTAAGCATCGAGCGATACGGCTTGTGTTCGACTATCCTCGTAGACTCGCGGTATCAAGTGGCGGAAAACCTCAAGGCATACGCCGAGCAGATACTCGCCGGGCTCAAGGAGCCGTATGTGAGCTATGAAATCGGCGCTATCGACCTCCACCGGCTGACCGGCGACAAGTTCTCAAAGTTCCGCCCGGGCGAAATCGTCCGCGTCGTGGACGAGGCCGACGGAATTAACCTCCGTACCCGCATCGTCCGCGTTGAGAAAGCGGATGCAGAGGGCGACCCGGGAAACGTCACGGTAACGATTGCCAACAAGACGCAGGATATAGCGGGCAGTATTTCCGACTTGCAGAGCCGCGCCCTCATTTCCGAGACATACGCACAGGGCGCGACCAACCAACAAATCTATAATTTCTCGGATAACGCCGACGCAACGCATCCGGCGAAACTGCAACTCTATATCTCCGACTCGGTGGTACGCATTAACAAAATGCTCCTCAATATCGAGTTCGAGGCGTTCCGGGCGTATGAGAAAGCTATCGGCGGCGGCGGTGGACAGACGACGAGCTCCGGCGGTGGACAGACGACGAGCTCCGGCGGCGGACAGACGACGAGCTCCGGCGGCGGCTCTACGACCTCCTCCGGCGGCGGGCAGACCTCCGGCGGAACGGCGCTCGAGTCCTCGAACGTGCTCCCGAGCGAGACGAACGGACAGGCCGTGCATAACCACGGTATTTCTCAACACGCCCGCCTTGCAACGACAAGCGACGGGAAAACCGTTGACGGATACGAGACGTTCATTTGGTCGGGCGCGCATACGCATCCGGCGCACACGCACAGGATTTCCGCACATACACACGAGGTCTACGACCATACGCACACGGTAAGGGCGCACACGCATACGGTGAAAGACCATACCCACACCGTAAAAGACCATACCCACGCTATCGAGTTCGGCATCTACGAGGGACAACGAGCCTCGAAAGCGACTATCAAGGTAGACGGCAAAGAGATACCAGCGCCGTCCTCGTATAGCAATATCGACATTGTGAAGTATCTCGCCACGGACTCGAGCGGGAAGATACGCCGTAACTCGTGGCACTCGATAGAGATACTCCCCGATAATATGAGTCGTATCGTGGGCGCGGTATTCGCTCAAACATTCTGTAATTCTCGCGGCGGCGGGGACTACTAAAAGGAGGAAAGAATATGTCCGAATTAGTGACAATGTACCCGGCGCAAGCCAACTCCCCGGAGACTTCGCTCTCCGGCGCGCTGACGGCGGCGGGTACGACCGTAAACGTCGTTGACGGCTCCGTACTGCCGGAGGCTCCGAACTTGCTCACGATTGGAGCGGACGGCTCCACGGCGGAAACGGTGCTTATGACCGCAAAGAACGGGAACGTGCTCACCGTCACGCGAGCGCAGAACGGCACGACCGCCCGGGCATGGTCGGCGGGCGACGTTATCGCCCGATATTTCACGGCGGCAGACCAAACCGCTATGCAGGAAAATATTAAGAAGCTCAACGAGGGCAAGGCCGAGAAAGCCGCCTCCCCGACGGCGGGACACTTCGCCGGGCTCGATGCAAGCGGCAATCCGACCGACTCCGGCAAAAAGCCGGGCGACTTCGCCGCCGCGAGTCATACCCACACAGGCAAGGCGGACAAGGTGAGCTCCGCCACGGCGGGACACTTCGCCGGGCTCGACTCCTCCGGCAACCTCACCGACTCCGGCAAAAAGCCGGGCGACTTTGCCAACGCCTCCCACGCTCACGCGGGATACGCCGAGGTAAAGATTTTCTCCGGCGTGTCCGTCGCCGCCTCTGCATGGGTGAACGACAGCACATACGCGGCGTATCCCTATGCCGCCTCTATCCCTTGCTCCGGCGTGACGGCGAGCCACGTCCCCGAGGTCGTGTTCGGTGCGACAGAGGCCGCGAGCGGAAACTTTGCGCCGGTCGCTCTCTCCGGGAGCGGGACGGTCAAAATCTACGCCGCGACAAAGCCGACGGCGGCTATCACGGTGCAGAGCATTACTTGTATTAAGGCGGTGGGTTAAAAATGATTGGTAGAACAAACGCAGTCAGCAAGCCCGGAGTCGAGCTCTCCCTCGTGGTATCCGTTACGAGCGGAGCGGCGGTCACGGCGACAAAGGGCTCGAAAACGGTAAACGGCACGGCGGCGGGCGGCTCGTGCGTCCTCTCCTTGCCGGAGGCCGGTACATGGAGTGTAAAGGCCACACTCAACGGGCAAACGTCCGACACGAAAAGCGTCTCCGTCGTCGATAGCTACGCGGTGGCGCTGACGTTCTTTTCAGCGACGATTACCGTCAACGTAGACTCCGGCGCGACCGTCGTGCTAAAAAAGGGCGGTACGACCGTGCAGAGCAAGACCAGCACGGGGACGGCGGTATTTACCGTCACGGAGACGGGCACATATACAGTCGAGGCAACAAAGAACGGGCAGACCGTGAGCGGCTCCGTTAATGTCGTTTCGAGCACGACCTCCTACACGCTGACGCTCTCTTTCGTGAGCTCTACGCTCAACAATAACGAGTGGAGCGTTATCAAGTCCGTTTCGGACAAAGGACAGGGTGCGAACTATTGGAGCATCGGCGACCGAAAGGCGGTCACGCTTAACGGGACAATGAGCAAGCTCTCGCTATCGAACTTTACAACCTATGCTTTCATTATCGGGTTTAACCATAACGCAAGCGTCGAGGGCTCTAACCGTATTCATTTCCAAATCGGGAAAACGGCGCTTTCCGGTGGTACGGATGTTTGCCTCGTGAACGGGTATAGCGACGACTCCGATTTTTACATGAATACATCAAACACCAACTCCGGCGGGTGGAGCTCGTCCTATATGAGAACAAAGATTTTAGGGACGAGCCTCTCGAGCTATTCCGGGACGTTTATCGGCGTTCTACCGGCGGCGCTCCGTGCCGTCCTCAAGCCCGTTACCAAGTATACGAACAACACGGGAAACAGCACATCCGCGAGCGCGGTCACAGCGACAACGGATTACGCTTTCCTCCTCTCGGAATATGAGGTTTTCGGAAGCATTTCCTACGCGAACTCGAACGAGTCGAGCAAACAAGCGCAATACGCCTATTACTCCGCAGGAAATAGCAAAATCAAGTACAATCATAGCGCGACGAGTACCGCCGTCGGTTGGTGGCTCCGTTCCCCGCGTGCGAGCACCTCCTCGAGCTTCGTGATTGTGAGCGACGACGGCACGGTCGGCAACAACCACGCGAGTTTTTCGTATGGTGTCGCGCCCGGCTTTTGCGTATAATTCGGAAATCGAGACTTGCGCCCTCAATGGGCGCATAGTCGGCGAGGAGGAAAGAAAATGTCCGTACCAAAATCAAGACGCGGCGAAAGCCCGGCGGAGTATATCAACCTCGCCCGCGAGATTTATGTATTCACATATAACCGCGTCCGCATCCTGCCGAAAAGCTACACTTTTTATTTTTCTTTGCCGCTCTACAACGCGGCGCGAGAGGCTTATCGCATGATAAAAACGGCAAACCTCATTTACGTTGACGAGAAAGCGCCGGAGGAGATACGCCGCCGGAACATCCAACGGCGGAAAGAGTATTACGAAACGGCACAGGGCTATTATAACTCGATGCTCGATGTGCTCGACCTCGCGTATATGACCGTCAACCATGAGAAGATACCGCCGAACGTCCTCAAAGAGTGGGTAAAGCTCATTACGGACGAGCTCTCGCAAATCTCTAAAATCAAACGGAGTGATAAGGCGCGAGCTTAATTCTCCGAGTGATTAGGTTATATTCCGTTTCGCCGTCAATTGGTGGCTCCGTTCCCCGAATGCGAGCAACTCCTCGAACTTCGTGAATGTGAACAACGACGGCACGGTCAACAACAACAACGCGAGTAATTCGAATGGTGTCGCGCCCGGATTTTATATCAACATGGGGCAGACCGAATAACTCCTCACGGAGCGAAAGCAGTCCCCATATAAAAGGGGAATATAACCTCTCTGACGGCCTCGCGCCGTCGGACAAACATATACCGCGATACGGTTAGCCGGACGCTCCTTGCATGGGTGCGGAGTGCGTGTTTTCCGTGCTTTCATGGCTCGCCGTTACGCATTTTAGATAACACGCCGAGAAAGAAATGTACGAGGTATTTTTATTTTATGAACAGCACAGAACGACGCGAGGCGCGGTATCAGCGTCGCAAGGCCGCACGGATGGAAAAGAAAGCCGCCGCGCTCCGGGAGTACGGAGATTTCGAGACAGTTTTCTCATTCGAGCGGCTCTATGAGAGCTACCGCGCCTCCGTCCGTGGCGTTGGATGGAAAGCGAGCACACAGCGATACAAAGCCGCCTCGCTTGCCAACGTCACAAGGACACACGAGGAATTGATAGCCGGGAGATACCGCTCCAAGGGCTTTTACGAGTTCGATATTGTGGAGCGGGGAAAGCCGAGGCATATTCGGAGCGTCCATATCTCCGAGCGCGTCGTACAACGGTGCTTGTGCGATTACTGCCTCGTGCCGATGCTCTCCCGGTCGTTCATTTACGACAACGGAGCGAGCTTGCGCGGCAAGGGATACGATTTCGCCGTATCCCGGGTGACGCGCTTTCTCGCGGAGCATTACAGAAAACACGGACGGGAGGGCTACGTCCTCGTATTCGATTTTTCAAAGTATTTCGATACGGCACAGCATGAGCCCGTTTTTCGAGAGTTCGAGCGGAGCGGCATCGACGACCGCCTCGTCGCGCTCTCGAAATATTTTATTCAGAACTTCGGCGACGTGGGGCTCGGCCTCGGGAGCCAAGTCTCGCAGATTGCCGCGCTCGCTTTGCCGAACAGGATAGACCACTATATCAAGGACGTGCTCGGCATGAAGTATTACGCTCGCTATATGGACGACGGGTGTATCATCAGCGAGTCAAAGGAAAAGCTCGAGCTATGCCTCCGGGAACTCCGGCGGCTATGCGCCGAGCACGGTATCCGCCTCAATCCGAAAAAGACGCAGATTATCAAGCTCACGCGCGGATTTACATTCGTTAAGGTGCGCTTTCGATATGGCACAAACGGAAAAGTCGTCCGCCGGGCAACGTACAAGGGTATCCGGCACATGAGGAAAAAGCTACGCATTTTCCGGCGTTGGGTGGACTCCGGCAGAATGACGGCGGCGGACGTGGAAACGTCCCTCGTGTCATGGCGGGGACACATGAAAAGATTTCACTCGTACCACATGGAGCAGAGCGTCGAGCGGCTCTATCGTGAATTATTCAAGGGAGGGTAAGCTATGGAATATGTCGTTTATCGGCGCTTTAAGGCCGAGGGCATCGACGGAGCCTTTAACCTCCGATACGGGACGACCGTAACGGAGCGGGACGGCTTTCTCTTTGCCGCTGACGGGCGGAAGATTTGCGCCGCAACGTCTGAAAACGGATGGGAGCATTTTAGGCCAAACACGCCGGAGGGCGCGTATCGTCAAAAGATGCTCGACGGCCTCTATCACTATTACGGCAAGCACGAGGGCGCGTCGGACTTCGACCCGGAGAAATGGGCGGGGGCGGAAAATCTGTATTGGAAAAACCTCCTCCGCACGATGAACACGCAGGAACTCGAGGAGTTTTATAAAAAGCGGCTCGGAGAGCTGCCGAAAATGGAGGGATAACGTATGTATGCTATCAAAAGCGGCGGAAAGGTCGTCGGCTACTCCGATACCGTTGTCTATGTCCGCCTACACGAAAACGGGTGCTATGTCCCGTGCGACGAGGCGGAGGCCGGGGGCTTTTGCATCAAGACGGCAATCGACCGCAAGGACGAGGAGACGGGCGAGACGACGACATATCTCGAGGACTTCGTTTACGCTTTCGCCGACGGCGGGCTCCTCGGTATCGAGCCGGTCGGCTCCGTGGAAAATGTGAGCGGTACGCTCATGCTCGCCGAGAACGATAAAGTTCTCGATATTCTGTTAGGGGGTGCGGCGGAATGATTACCGTTGAAAAGGCGAAAAAGCTCCGGGCAATCATCGAGCGAGCAGTCGCCGCGCTCGAGCTCGACAACGAGGCCGCGCTTGAGTGCGTTGAGCTTTTCCCGGCATGGGAGAATGGCAAGGCGTACACCGTCGAGACGAGAGTACAGTACGGCGGAAAACTCTATCGTTGTGTGCAAGCGCATACGTCACAAAGCGACTGGACTCCGCCGGTCGCCGCCTCTCTTTGGAGCGGCGTAACGGTAGACCCGACAACCGGCTATGACGAATGGAAACAGCCGACCGGCGCTCACGACGCATACAAAAAGGGCGACCGTGTTCTCTTTAACGGCTCCGTGTATGAGAGCCTTATCGACGGAAACGCATACTCCCCGACGGCGTACCCGGCGGGGTGGAAGCTCATCGAATGAGCGCGGCGGTCTACACGGTCGAGCTCGACGGCAAAATCATAGCGCGGCGGGAGTCTCTCTTGTGGGTGAGGCTTGACGCTCCCGGCCTCTATGTCGTATGCACGGAGGCGGAGGGCGAGGGCGTTATCGTTGACGGGGAGATTTACCACGTTCGGGGGTGTCCCGTATTGCCGGGAAAGCAGACCGTTAAACTCGATTATTACGAATTATAACGGAGGTTAAAAATGGACTATGTAGGAGCGATTATCGGAGTCCTCGGGACTATCCTCGGCGGCGTGTTAAGCTATGCCGCTTTTCATAGGAACTCGAAAAAGGACAGCGAGGAGGAGGGCAAGTCCTCCGGCACGATGCTAACCGAAATCGGGTACATTAAAGGCGGCATCGACCGTATCGAGCGAAAGCAGGACGCGCAGGACGCGCGCTATATCAGCATGGCGGAGCGTATGTCGGCGGTGGAGAGCTCGGCAAAGTCGGCGCATCATCGTATCGACAGGCTCGAGGGGCGCGAGGCGCGGGAGGACGAATAATGTCCGCCCGCAAAGGCGCGGCGCGGCGGCGGAAGTTCAAAAAATGGGCGCTCGAGGTATGGAGCTTTGCAAAGGGGTATCTCTCATTTTCAAAGCTCCTCGTTTATGCCGTCCTCTATATCGACTACAAATCGACCATGACGACGCTCGACCTCTGCCGGATTTCCGTAGCCAACAACTACACCGGCTCGCTCCCATATTTGACCGCCCTTATCGCCTTTTTACAGGCCGCGACCGCTACCGTGCTCTCGTTCTCGCTCAATAAGAGCAAGGCCGAGAACACGACCGGCGGAATTACATACGACACGGCAACAAAACGAGATTGCTAAAGGAGGTAGCAAAATGAAAGAAATCATCGTAAAGCGGCTCGGCGCTCTCTTGAGCGTAAAGAGCCTCGTCACGCTCTTGCTCTCCGGGGTATTCGCGTACCTCGCCATTACCGGGCAGACGAGCCAAGAGTTTATGACGGTCTACACGGTCGTTATCGCGTTCTACTTCGGGACGCAGACGCAGAAAATCAGCGACGCGGTAGACAAGACTCTCAAGGGGGAATAATTTATGCTGACGGTCGAGAAGCGGATTATTTCCCGAAACTTCACGCGCGCCGGAGCGGGACGGAAAATCGAATATATCGTTATTCACTATTTCGGCTCGCTCGGCACGGCGGCGGCGGTGGCGAACTACTTCGCCGGAGCCGATAGGCAAGCCTCGGCGCATTACTGTTTAGACGAGGGGAATATCGTTTATCAGTGCGTCGAGGACAACAATATCGCGTGGCATTGTGGAACGTCCGGCGGATACGTTCATCCGAGATGCAGGAACGCGAACAGCATCGGGATTGAAGTCCGCCCGTATAAGCTCGATAAGACGACCGCCGGGAGCGCGGCGGCTCGGGATTGGTATTTCACCGAAAAGACCGTCGATAATCTCGTAGAGTTTACGCGGGCTCTCATGGAGAAATACAATATCCCCGCCGAGAACGTCGTCCGGCATTACGACGTTACGGGGAAATGGTGTCCGCGCCCGTGGATGGGCGACGACATGAACGCCTATTACGGCACGAGCGGAAATGAACAATGGGCGAGATTTAAGGCTCGCCTCTCTGGAAACGAGGAGGTTTTCGACATGGATATTAACGAGGCAAGAAAGCAACTGACCTCTTGCGCCGATACCGGCGACACGCCCTCCGCATGGGCGAAAGAGGCGGCGGAATACTGCAAGCGCAAGGGCATTTTCAACGGCGACGGAGCCGGTAATTTCGGATGGCAACAGCCGATTACCCGCGAGGCCGTCGCTTGCATCATCTACCGCACACTCGAGGCGGCGGGCGCTCTCGGCAATCTTTCCGACGTATAATCGTGCAGAAAAAGCGGGCGGGGCTCTATGGCCTCGCCCGCTTTTTTGTTACGCTTTTAGTGCTTTGCGTGCGTTATTTCTCCTTTAATGCACGTATATAGCTTTTTCGCTCCGATTGCCGCATACTTGAGCACGAGATAAAGGCCGTAGAACAGGCCGTAAAGCATCCATCCGCAAGCCAACACGGAATACCAACAGAAATAGAAACAGCCGACAAGCATCAAAACGAAAAGGAAGTACCAACAATTACGCCGAGTCAGCCGGAGGCCGACTCCGAGCCGGAAACCGCTCATTGACTTTAGGCGTTTCGAGAAGCTGACAAACATAGCTCACCGCCTCCCGCTTTTCGCTTTCAGATACGGCACGAGCCCCCACGCGACCAGCGAGCCGCCGATAACGAGCCCGCACACGAAAGAGGAGATATTCCCTTGTACGGCGAGCGAGACGGCGGCGAACAGGAACAGAACACCGACGACAATCTTTACGAGCATAGCGGCCTTTGACTGCCGCATACCCGTAACGCGCTCGCGCTCGTCTGCCTCTGCCTTGCGTTCCTCCGCCTTGCGAGCTTTTTCTCTATCCGATTGCTCGGACTTCTGTTTATCTACACAACGCTTGCAGACATAGCGGCGGGACTCGGGATAATAAGCGCCTCCCTCGTTCGCGTCGAACTGCCTCCCGCACTTCACGCAAGTAACAATATGCTTTTTCATGGTATGAGTAACTCCCTCCTATTTTTTCGGTCTGCTGACCTTTAACACAATTATGCGTTGCGTATGTGCTAAAGTCAAGAAAAATGCAGAACATTAACACATGGGAGGCGAGAGCTTGCGGATATATGATTTTGAGGGAAAGAAGAATATAAGCGGCGAGCGCATCCGCGAGGCACGGCTAAAGCTCCGGCTCTCACAAAGCGACCTCGCGGCGCGGGTGCAGGTCGAGGGCGTAACAATGGAGCGGGACTCAATAAGTCGTATTGAAATTGGGACGCGGTTTATTCCCGATTACGAGATACCCGTCTTTGCCCGCGTCCTCGGCGTGTCCGCCCTTTGGCTCCTCGGAATAGAGTAAATCACCGGCCTCCTCGCCGGGGATTATTTTTTGCACTTTTTTGAAAAAGCTCTTGACATACTGCGAGCAGTATGCTATTATAATAGACAGAAAGGAGGTAAACGCATTGAGCAAGCGAAAAAAGAAACGCGGCAACAAGGCCGAGCCGGACAGCTACTTAAACCTTGTTACCGCAATCCTTAATCTCGTGATTGCTATTCTACTGCTGATAGAAAAGCTCACCGAGTAAAGGGCAGGGGGAGAAATCCCCCTTGCCCTCCAAGGATAACACGAAATGCGCTCAATGTCAAACGACCATGACGACGGTTATCTATGTTTTGTGCGGGGTAAGCATTACCCTATCCGCAATCTCTATTTTCATCAACGCCAAAAGGAGGCGGCAGAATGGCAGAGGAAAAAAGAAAGACTAAGACCTCGACGGCAGTCAAACAGAGATATATAGATAAAACGTATGATATTATCTCCGCGCGAGTGCCGAAAGAGCTCGCGGCGGCTTTCAAGGCAAAATGCGCCGCCGAGGGCATACCGCAAGCGCAGATTATCAAAAAGGCGATAGAGGACTTTCTATCGCAGTAACGAGAGGGCGGGACTTTCCCGCCCTTTTTCTATATCTTGAGGGAGGGCGCGCTATGGGAGAGCGGACATATAAACAACTTAATTGGACGAGCCGTATCAAGCTCGAGACAATGCTCAAGCATGGACACTCGAAAAAAGAAATCGCCGAGGAATTGGGCGTACATATCAGCACCGTTTACCGCGAGCTTAAGCGCGGGACGTATGAGCATCTAAACTCCGATTACACGACCGAGGAGCGGTATAGCCCGGAAATCGCCGAGGCGAGGTATCAAGAGGGGCTCTCCGCGAAAGGAGCTCCGCTCAAGATTGGGAAAAACCACGCCGCCGCGCAGTTTATCGAGGATAAAATCGGGAACGAGGATTACTCCCCGGCGGCGGTGTGCGCTCTACTCAAGCAGGAAAAATATAAGCACTTCGGAATAACCTTTTGCCGTGCGACGATTTACAAGTACGTTGAGGACGGCGTTTTTCTCACGCTCACAAATCAAGACCTCCCGGAAAAGGGCGACCGCAAGAAGAAGCACAAGACCATACGGAAAAAGCAGTCTCGCGCATCCAGCGGGACGAGCATCGAGCAGAGGCCGGATTATATCAACGAGCGGCAAGAGCCGGGACATTGGGAAATGGATACCGTCGTCGGAAAGAAGCGGACGAAAGCTCGTCTCCTCGTCCTCTCCGAGCGGGTAACACGGCGGGAAATCATTATCCGCATTAAGGACGGGCGCGCCGAAACGGTCGTCGCGGCTTTAGACCGCCTCGAGCGCATTTACGGAGCGGCGTTCTATGAGATATTCAAAACGATAACCGTAGACAACGGCTCCGAGTTCGCGGATGCTGACGGCATCGAGCGGAGCGCTCGCCGCAAGGATGCAAAGCGGACGACGGTCTATTACTGCCATGCGTATAGCTCTTGTGAGCGCGGCACAAACGAGAATATTAACCGCATGATACGGCGGCAGTTCCCGAAAGGGACGGACTTCGACAAAGTGACGGCGGCGGAGGTTAAGCGCGTCGAGACGTGGCTCAATGATTACCCGAGAGAAATACTCGGCTTTATGTCCTCGGCGGAGGCTTTCAAGATAGCGTTTGACCGGGCGGCGTGAACGCTCAAAAATTTATTCTATCTTTTTCGCACAAAATACTTGACATCTGCGTTAAATCTTATAAAATGATGGAGATTTCAAAATTGAACATATGAATTGCGCTTTTAGCATATGTTTCGTCATCTCAAAATTGATGGATAATTCGCAATGCTCGTTAGGACTTGGGTCCTCGGAACAAGATAAGGTACAAGTCGGGACCCAAGTTAGGGTGCAGGTCGCGGTGCAGGTCGCAGTACAAGTCGGTGAGTCAGATCGTGTATGCAGCCGATTCAACGCGAAATAATTTGTAAGCCGTCCGTTATCAAACATGCAAGCCGTTTCCTTGCGCAGCGGCAATGCCGCGTGCTATACTGAAACAAAACGAACACAAAGGAGGAGCAGTTATGAACGCACGTGATTTCTACCCTGCATTTGTCCGCACAGCAAGGGAAAGCACGCTGGTAACAAAAGAGATGCTTCCGTCCTTTCCGGAAGCGTGGGGAACGGCGACATTCCTCGACTTGTACCGAAATAATGAACCGGCGTACACGGAATTGGTCAACAAGTATATTGTCCACAAGATCATAGAAGATGCCGGAATGACGGCGCAGCATGAATACTTCCGCATTGATACAGTCGGCTGGATAACTCGTTATCAGGAGATGGCCGAAGAGGCACATAAACTTGACCTCAGCGCACACCTGTGGGATTTGGAAATTGCCGTTGAACACGAGAACTCCAAGCAGGACTGGACGGATGAGGTCATCAAGCTGATTCACGTCAAGTGCCCGCTGAAAGTGGTCATCAGCTATAGCCATTGCGATGAGCGCGATACGACCGAGTGGAAGAAGCTCAAGTTCATCGCCCGCTGGATGCAGGAGGTCAAGGCTTTTGCGAAAGGCAGCGACGAAGAATACCTGCTCATCTTCGGAAACTGCTTTAACTCGAAAACGAAGGCTGACTACGATACTTTCGATTATCGTGGATATCTGTACAACCGCCAGACACGGCGCTTCGATAGGATATAGACAGCAGAAAAGGATACAGACGCAGCGCGGGATGATTCTCAGACAGAACCATCTTGTGCCTTACTATATATTATAGAGATGCCATGTCAATGTTCGCGCGATTCTTACAGAATACGTTCACCGCGATGAAAAGAAATAGCCGAATATGACCGAACATGAGAAGCACATGACGAACGGAACGTATGAACGTGCGCGGGAATTCGGCACAGAGCAGAATTACGACATGATAGATGGCCGCGTGAACAATGTGCCGAAGAAGCCAAGGCGCATCGGCGGCAGGGTATCGGTGCTTGATCGGCTGCCTATCAAATTAACAGAGCGAAAACAGAAAGAGCAGAACCAGCAGCAACAACGGGAGCGAAGCCGTAAAAACTAAAAATCCGTTATGATGCGGAGTGGTGATTCCTATAACAAGGAGTCACCACTCTTTTTTTGTGAAAAACAAAGATGTCTTGATATTTTTGAAAATCACGAGTATAATAATAACAGAATAGAAAGTCAAAAACACAAAACTGTGAATGGAGGGCAGTATGGAAGCATTATACGAGTATCTTCTAAGAAACTACAAACCAAATGAGCCGATTTTCCTTGCTGATCTTCGAATCGAAGGTATGAGTCGCGCAAATCTTCGACAGCAGATAAAGAAACTTACCGATGCAGGAAAGGTAAAACGGTTTGACAATGGAGTTTACTTCTTGCCGAAAAAAACGATTTTCAAATCAGGGTCACAACTTCCGCCAGAAAAAGTATTGGAATGTAAATATCTAAGAGATAAGGATAAGCGATGCGGCTATATGAGTGGTTTGATGTTTTTTAACCAGATGGGGCTGACTACGCAGGTTCCGATGCTGTATGAAGTCGTATCAAATAAAGCAACAAATGAATACAGGGAGACATCTCTGGCAAGGTCGCGGGTGATTGTTCGTAAGCCGAAAGTGCCAGTAACAGAATCCAATTATAAGGTGCTACAATTCCTTGATTTGCTGAAAGACGTGGATGTGTATTCCGAGATTACAGGAAAGCCTTTGCAAGAAAGATTGTATCAATATATGAGCGATGCAAGTTTGAGCCTTTCGGAAATGGAACCGTATTTTTCTTATTACCCGGATAAACTGTACAAAAATCTGGTAGAAACGAGGGTGATTTATAATGGCATACTTGCACAGTGATAGAGAACAATTCCGGGATGCGATTGACTTGGCCTATCATCAGACTGGTGTTATGGTACAGGCAATCGAAAAAGATTATTATGTTACGATGTTGCTGAGACTTTTGGCCCAGAAGATGCCGTATATCGTTTTTAAGGGTGGTACATCACTGAGCAAGTGCCATAAAGTGATTTGCCGCTTTTCTGAAGATATTGATATTACGATTGATACGCTGCTGTCACAAGGACAAAAGAAAAGGATAAAGCAGGCAATCGTAGATTCGGCAGAAGAACTTGGAATGACGATTGAAAACTTGGATGAAACTAGAAGCCGCCGCGACTATAACCGCTATGTGATTGCATACGATTCAGTCATTCCGATGGCAAGCGATGCGCTGAAAGCGGCGGTTTTGCTGGAAACGTCTTATACGGCAGTATCCTTTCCGACTGTTTTGCTGCCTGTCCATAGCTACATTGGCGACATGATGGAGCAGGAAGCCCCAGATGCGATTGAAGAATATAATCTAAATCCGTTTGAAATGAAAGTACAGGGAATTGATAGAACACTGGCTGACAAGGTTTTCGCGGTCTGTGATTATTACCTGCAAGGGAAAGTCGCAAAACATTCTCGCCACCTCTATGATATTTATAAACTGCTACCGCTTGTGCCACAGGATGAGAATTTTAGAGAACTGGTAAAAGATGTAAGGGCGGTTCGCGCACAATCGGCCATTTGTCCATCTGCATTGCCGGAAGCCGATATCCCGGAATTGCTTGAAAAAATCATAAAGGAAAATGTATACAAGCAGGATTATGATAACCTGACTACGCAACTTTTGGAAGAAAATGTGCCGTATGATACAGTGATAGCTACATTGAAGCAAATTGCTGATGGAGCAATGTTTGATAATACTTATGGAGGTTGAAAGTTATGGGAGCGGATATTGTTAATCAAGCAATGAGTATGGGAAGCATGATTCAAACGGCGATGGAATCACTGGTGTCGCCAACAATTACCGCTGTAACGACAGCTTTGTTTACAGCAATGTTCGTTGGAAAAAAGACTGAACACAAAGGACTTGCAGGAGCAAAGACAACCATCTTTGAAAAAGAAATAAGGACTCTGTTGGATAATGGAAGACTTTCTTACAGAGAACTTAATCAGATGAAAAATTATTTAGAAGTGGTAGAAAAAGCGGATGAATTTCATAAGGAGTGCGGTTATGACAAAGTAGAACCCAATACACAGTATGATATAGACTGGTTTATTCGTTTCTTTGATGCGGCTAGCAATGTAAGTAATGAGGATTTGCAGAAAATTTGGGCCAAATTGTTGGCAGGAGAAACAATTTGTAAAGGGTGCTTTTCGCTGAGAGCAATTGAAACACTGTATAATATGAGTCCCGATGAAGCACGGCTGTTTTCAAAAATTGCGGATATAGTAATTGACGAACAGTACATTTTTTATAAAATGGGAAGTGTTGGTGAAGAAATAAACAAGAAATATGGATTCGATGCTCCTGCGCTGCGGTTGTTAGAAGAAGTAGGCGTTGTAAATGCCTTGATCGCAGAGGCAGAAGATGTTATTGAACCTGATGAATGTGCGGGTTTTCAATGTGGTCAGTACTTACTGCTTGTAAAAAGCGAAAGCAGTACGGCACTTCACTATAAAATGCTTCTTCTCACAAAAGTTGGAGAAGAACTCTATCTGGCTTTTCACGAAGAAAAAGACAATTATGCCTATTTGTATGACTTGGGAAAGACAATGGAAAAGGAACTAAATGTAAAAGTGGGACTGTACAGGATTACAGGATACAGTGATGCAGACATAGTACAGTATGACGAAACAGTAAATTTGATGGACGAGTAAAAAACATAAAAGGCCAGCCATAGGACTTTGAAAGTCTTGTGGCTGGTTCTTTTCTTCGTGCTATTTTTAAGAGAGCAGGTTCGTGGTTGCGCTTGGGATAGGTACGGCTGTGTTGCTGCGTATGTTCCGTTTAAAGGATCTATCTACCCTGCAAGCAGTTTGCAGTTCATACCATTGTTTTTTGAAATCCCAAAACCTGCCCTCTTGCTTCAATGAGATCAAATGTGCAATTTCTTCAATAATAGTTGGTTCCTGCCCAATAAAATCCATGACAATCTTCTTCTCATCTGTGGCTAAATGTGTGGTCGTATTGTCTCATCTTAAACTCGTCCCCGCTGTGCGGACTGCGGCAATGCAGAAGAAACTACCGCCCCTTTCTTCTGCATTGCCGACCAAAAGGAAGTCTGTGCCATGCACCCGTGCAGGCTTCCTTTTGCATTTTCAGAGCAGGCATTGCAAGCTGCATTTTGGCAGTTTGTATATGCACCTGCGAGGAAAATGAGGGATTGCAAAGGGAACATCTCTTTGCCGCTGGGTTTCCAATAGGGGCGCGCAGCATCCCTGTTGGCACACGATTTTGCTTCGCAAAGTCTAGCGTGTTATACCTTTGCTTCCGTCTGACGCGGGAAAGGGGTTGGCGGCGTACTCTGCGGTGCGGCAGAGTGTGGCAACAAACGCTTTTTCGCGGCAGTAGGACAGGCGGATTTTGTGATGTGAGCTACAGCACAAATGCAGGATTTTTGAGAAGCAAAATCCGACTGGCCGGAAAAGGAAGCAGAGGTATATAAAGCCCCCGTCCCGCCGCAGCGACGTTCCTTTGTCTTACGGCATCTCCTTCCGAAGCGCATCCAGCGACTGTTCCTCCAGCAGCTTTGTCCGGTTCTCGCTCAGATGAAAATGTATCGCCGCACCGATCAGCGTGTGCTCGATATCATCTGTGAAACCGAAGCGATACAGAAGATACGTCTGCTCCCGCGGCTCCAGCTTGTCCAGTGCCGCATAAAGCTCCCACAGGTTTTCCGCTTTGATGAAGGCTTGCTCCGGAGGCAGGGCATACGGATCGGCAATCGCCTCAATCCGCAGCAGCCGCTCATCGCTGGGTAGAATCTCATCGAGGTACACTCGCTCAAGGCCAAGGCCTTCAACACCGTCTTTCACTTTTACAGTTGCCATGCGATACTCGAAGGACATCTGCGCTGTATGTACGAGGTCGAGCATGGCGTTCTTGATGGCAGGTGCGGCATAGGTCAGGAACTTGAGCTTTCGCGCCGGGTCGAAGCCATCGACCGCGCGCAGCAGCCCAATGCTGCCCTCCTGCACCAGATCATCCACGTCGATGTTTAGGTCGCTGCCCTCCAGCGACGAACTCCGGTACACAAGGTCAGCCGTCTGAACGATGAAGCCCATATTCTTTTCAACAAGAATCTCCCGCGCGGCCTCATCGCCCTTCCGAGCCAGAGTGCAAAGCCGCTCATTGGTCATGCCGGTCGGATTCATCGCTTGCCGCCGTTCCGGTTATGGAGAGGAACAACTTCCTGACCTGTACCGTGTCAATACCGGGCAGATGGGAAACAGAGGCTGCCACTGCGTCCGCAACCTGCTCCTTCGCGATTTTTCGGTTCAGCTTTTGACCGCCCTTGGTCAGCTCCGCATAGATGCTCTTCATCGCCTGCGCCGTAAGCTGGCGCGTGGGCGGCAGCTCTGCCTCTGCTTCCTTTTTCACGGCGCGAACGGCCTTCATGAAGGAGTTTTGAATGGCGCTCAAATCTGCCTGATCGATTGGCGTCCGCAGGCTTTTGACCTCATCTGCGGCCTGCGGCGCTGTGCCCAGCATGGACGAAACCATCGAATAAAGCTGATTCTGCGCGGCAAATCCGGCGGTCAGCTCGTTGTCCAGATATCGGGCGATCTGGTATGTGGTGTCGGCAAACTGCGGGTTTTCAAGAAGGTAGCTGACGATTTGGGGATTGACCTTCTGCGTATAGAGATTCCGTGCCGCCTCGACTGAGAGGCCAAGCTCTGAGATGTCATAGTTTTTGCGATCCGGCTCATCCACCTCGCTCAGCAGGAAGTCGGTAGACTCCTCAAAGGCGCGGGCAATGCGGATGATGCTCTCGTCGCCCAGTTTGTCTGTCTTGCCGCTGATGAAGCGGCTCAGCGCACTTTCAGAGCAGCCGATTTTCGCGGCCAGCTCTGCCTGCGTGACCTTCCGGGACTTCATCAGGTCTTGGATGCGGTCGCGGATCTTTCCGGGGAGATATACGGTTTCGTTGTCCATATGGCATACCTCCTTCATATAATTCGGCATATCAAGATTTGCTAACATGGTCGATACAGTCTTCAACGCTCTTTTTAATTCCCTTTTTTACGGCGATATCGCAAAGAATACCGTAGTAATCCTGCCACAAGTTTGCCTTGCTTGGAGATTCACCTGCTGCCGCAGCCGCGCATTGAGACGGCTGTACCGGCAGAGAATTTGCAATTTGCAGCATAGTATCAATTACGGGATATTTTCGCCGCAATTCCAAATCAAGATGCAGGGCATCTTCATCTGTTCCAATTGCGATGGTCCTTTGAATTCTGATCAGGTCGTTTGCAACTTCTGCACAATCATGTGCTTCCTTGATAACATTCAGAGTTGTGTTTTCCATATCTGCCTTGAAATAAATCTTCCCCATCTTTTGCGTTCCTTTCAAATTTGTTTCTCCATAGATCATTTTGTAAAAATAGATTGTCTTCGCACTATTCCTTCCCATTCCAAACATACGCCGTGTATCGCCCGCCGCTGAGTTTTGTGATCTCTCCGTTTTTCAGCAAATCTGCCAGCGCCCGCTGGACGGTGATCTGGCTGATATCCGGGCACTGTGCCACGATCTCGCTCTTGGTGATCTTGCCGAGATGGTTCCTGATGATCTCGCGCACCCGGTCTGGCTTGGAAAGCCCCTTTGTCGTCAACCGCTCAATCCGACTTTCAAAATCCCGATAGGCCGCTACCAGAATGCCCAGCATATAGGTCACGAAGGGTGCATAATCGTTCGTCCCTTCGTGCCAGTTGTAGGAGCTGGCCTGTAAGGCTTCGTAATAGGTTTCCTTGGTATCGGAGATTAGCTTTTCGATACTGATATACTTGCCCACGATATAGCCGGAGCGGTACAGAAGCAGCAGCGTCAGAAGTCTGCTCATGCGTCCGTTGCCGTCATTGAAGGGATGGATGCAGAGAAAGTCCAGAATGAAAATGGGGATCAGCAGCAGAGGATCCAGTTCTGCATCCTGCATCGTCTCTTGAAAGTCGCTGCACAATGCCGTGATGGCCTCCGGCGTTTCCCATGCAGGGACAGGCTTAAATCGGACGATCTGCTGGCCGTCCGGCAATTCTTCGGCAATCACGTTATCTGAATTCTTGAAACTGCCGCCGATGGACTTACCGCTGTACTTGTACAGATCCCGATGAAGCTGCAAGATGACGGATGGCCTAGGCGGAATATAGTCATGGCTCTCATGAATCGTCGCAAGCACATCGCGGTATCCGGCAATCTCTTTTTCACTGCGAGTTTGGGGCATGGTTTTCTCGCGGACGATCTTTTTCAGGCGGTCATCCGTCGTAATAATGCCTTCAATGCGGTTGGATGCCTCGGTACTCTGAATCCGCGCAACCTCCAACAGGCTGGAAAGCGCGTCGGCTTTGGCCTCGATGAAGAGGTTCTGCTGCCCCTTGTACTCATGAATCTGCGTGAGATAGGCCACGATCTCCGGCGTCAGAAGCTGATTGTATTCTGCTTTGAAGTGAAAGGCTCTCATTCAAGTTCCTCATTTGCGTTTTAATTTCATCATAATCGCCTCGATGATACAATTATAGTATACCCATGCAACAACATCATGTCAACCTTAATTTCATCATTTCCGCGCAAATGATGAAATTAAAAGAAAAATGATAACGCAGCGCGTTTCAAACTCTCGCCCTCCTGCTTGCATTTCTGCAAGATTTCAGGAGGGCTTTTTTGTTTTCTTGAACATGCGCCGGATTTCACTGGTCTACGCCGCTTTCTCCGTATATTCAGGTGACAAGGAAAAATTGTCAGAAAATCTGAAAGGAGAAACTGCCTATGAACCTATTTGATACCGTGAAGGCCGCCGTCACCCCGCGCATGGCGGCGGAGCGGTACAGGCTGCCGGTCCAGCAAGGCAGCATGGTCTGCTGCCCCTTCCACGCCGACTGCACGCCCAGCATGAAGCTGAACGAGGATTACTTCTACCGCTTCGGTTGCGGGGCAAGCGGCGACGTGATCGACCTTGCGGCAAGGCTCTTCGGCCTGAGCAGCTATGAGGCGGCAAAGAAGCTGGCGACAGATTTCGGCATGACCGAGCAAAAGCCGTCCATTCTCGCAAAGCTACAGCGCGGCAAATCGCAGGCGGAAACCGAGCGGCAAAGCTTCCGCGTATTGCAGGATTACCTGCACATCTTGCAGGGCTGGAAGGAAACCTGCGCGCCGCGCTCGCCGGAGGACGGCATCGACCCGCGCTATGCGGAGGCCTGCCATATGGTAGAGCGCATCGGGAATATGCTGGACATTCTGGCCTGCGGCACGCCGCAGGAGCGCGCCGAGGTGGTGGCTGACTTGCAGAAGGACGAGCGGCTCATGCGGATGGAGGCGCGAAACCGGCAGCTCAGGGAGGACGAACATGGAACGAAATGAACCGCCGCGCTGGATGCAGGACAAGCACTTCAACGAAGTTCTGTTCTGCGAGGACTTTCTATCGGCGCACCCGATGGTCTGCGTTGACGGCAGCTTCTTCACGGTGGAGGGCCGCGTTGCCGACGAAGAAGGCATCCGCAAGCAGATCTACGAGATGCTGCGCCCGCATATCACGAGCGGCACCGCCCGCCGCGCCTCCACCCTTCTGGAAACGCTCAGGCTGGAAGCCTACACGCCGGAGCTGCCTCTCCACGAGGATCGGATCCATGTGGCCAACGGCACGCTGTTTCTCAATGGCGCGTTCTGCACGGAAAAGGAATTCTGCCGCAACCGGCTTCCCATCCGATATGACCCCAGCGCGCCGCAGCCGGTGACATGGCTGCGGTTTTTGTCCGACCTGCTGGAAGCGGAGGACATTTTGACCTTGCAGGAATACCTCGGCTACTGCCTGATTCCGACAAACCGCGGGCAGGTGATGATGCTGCTCAAGGGCAACGGCGGTGAGGGCAAGAGCCGCATCGGGGTGGTGATGCAGAAGCTGCTCGGCAGCAACCTGAAAAACGGCAGCATCGCCAAGGTGGAGCGCAGCCCCTTCGCCCGCGCCGACCTGGAACACGAGCTGCTGATGGTGGACGACGACATGAAGCTGGAGGCGCTGCAATCCACGCACTATCTCAAGTCCCTCATCACCGCCGAAATGCCGATGGACTTGGAGCGCAAGGGCGAGCAGAGCT
>OKRY01000512.1_pt1 | contig 30883 bp, 23 predicted proteins | sample 1601121 | NCBI WGS metagenome assembly OKRY01 (sample SAMEA3541546, study PRJEB24748) | human gut metagenome | biome: human gut; feature: human-associated habitat; material: faeces | place: China | collected 2012
TGTCTGCGATATCCACACAGCATCTGATACGCATGCTCATCAAAGTAACCGTGATTTTGAGTTCCGCGACGGAGGAATGTTTTTCTACCGCACCTGGGACTGGTATGACATGTATATCCGCAACTGGTCTCCTCAGCAGACGCACACGCTTTCGGTGAATGGCGGAAACGGAAGGACCAGCTATAACATTGCACTGGGATACATCAATCAGGAGGGCATGATGAAGGTGAATACCGATGAGTATACCCGTTACAATGCGAATGTGTCACTGAATTCGGACCTGAACAAGTACCTTTCGCTGAGGGCCGGAGTGATGTATACGCGTGCGGAGTATGACAAGCCGTTCAACTACAGCAGCGAGCTGTACGATCCGTTGTATTATCTGTATCGCTGGCAGCCGATTTATCCGTACGGTACTTTCGAGGGTAAGGATTTCAGAAACGTGCTGACCGACCAGCAGCATGCGCCCAAGACGACGGAGATACAGGAGTTTTTCCGGTTGAGCGGGGGACTTACGCTCCGGCTGTTTACTGATTTCACGCTGGATGTCGATGCGGTCTACACGCACGACGATACCCGGTTCAAGAAAAACGGTACTCCTTCGTGGGTGAACGGATATAATATCTTTTCTCCGGTCAATACGCTGGAGGAACTGAGAAAGGGGTATGGCAACTATCAGACGGAGGCGTACGATTATGTGCACCAGGAGTATGGGCTGACGGAGAATCTGACGGCCAATGTGGTGGCTACGTATTCGCACAACTGGAAGGGACATGAACTGAAGGTGATGGGCGGTTCGAACATCGAAAAGAGCAAGTTCGAGTTTTTCAGTGCACGGCGGATGGATCTGCTTGAGCCCGACCGGCCTGAGCTGAATCTGGCAACGGGGCTGCAGACGAACAACAGTGAGCACACCTGGTGGGCAGTGGCCGGTTTCTTCGGCCGTATCAATTATTCGTATAAGGATAAGTACATGCTTGAGCTGAACGGCCGTTACGACGGTTCTTCCCGTTTCCCGTCGGGACAGAAGTTTGCTTTCTTCCCTTCGATGTCGGCTGGATACCGTATTTCGGAAGAGGCCTTCATGCAAAAACTGAAACCGTACCTGAGTTCGCTGAAGTTCCGTGCGTCCTGGGGAATGATCGGTAATCAGGATGTGGGAACCGACCGGTTTATATCGACTTTGTCGACCACTCAGGACAACTGGGTTATCGACGGCCAGAAAGTGCAGTCTACTCAAATGCCGACACTGGTGTCTTCCCGCCTGCGCTGGGAAAAGGTGACCACACTGGATGCCGGAGTGGATGCGCGTTTCTTTAACGATGAACTGGGGGTTACGTTCGACTGGTATAACCGCCGGACGAGTGATATCCTCACTACGGCGAACTTGCCGTGGGTACTGGGGGCGGAGGCTCCGTATGAGAATCTGGGAGTGATAGAGACTCCGGGATGGGAGATTGCGGTCGACTGGAGTCATGTGTTCGGCAATGGTTTCCGCCTGGGACTGAACGCTTCTTTGTCGGATTATATTACCCGGGTGACCCGGTGGACCAATAATACGGGTATCCCGACTTATGGTATGGGTGACGGATGGTGGAGCTCGGCTTACTATAAGGAGGGCATGACGCTTGGGGATATCTGGGGACTGCAGTTTGACCGTTTCCTGACTGCGGACGATTTTAATGCCGACGGTAGTCTGAAAGCCGGACTGCCCGACCAGACGGAGGTGTTCCCCAGCGGATATCGTCTGGCTCCGGGTGACGTGCTGTACAAGGATGTGGACGGAGACGGTGCGGTGACCAAGGGTACGACGGTCGACAAACCGGGCGACCTGCGTGTCATCGGTAATGCGATGCCCCGCTTTCAGTTTGGCTTCGGCGTAAATGCTGCCTGGAAAGGGGTGGATGTGAACCTGTTCTTCCAGGGTGTGGGCAAGAAGGATCTCTGGGCTGCCGGCAACCAGGTATTGCCGGGATTTACCAGCGGAGAGCCGTATTATGCGGGTGCGGAGGATTACTGGACACCGGAGAATCCGGGGGCTTTTTATCCGCGTCCGATGGTCTACTCGCAGACTACCGATGGAAATTATCAGATCAACGACCGTTATCTGTTGCACATGGCTTACGTCCGCCTGAAGACACTGACGGTGGGCTACAGTTTCCCGCAGGAGTGGATGAAGAAGCTCCGGGTGCAGGGCTTGCGGGTGTATTTTACCGGAGAAAACCTGTTTACCTTCGATGGCGTGAAGCCGGCGATTGACCCGGAAATCGAAATACGTACGGTGGGAACCCGTTCGGACCAGCGTAATTTCGGACGGAGCTATCCTTTCCAGAAAACCGTTTCGTTTGGTGTACAACTGAGTTTATAATCTTAAACATATGGAATTTATGAAAATACGAATGATATTGTGTCTTTGCTCGCTGGCTGCCTGCTTGTCGGGCTGTGAAGATTTTCTGACCAGAGAGCCTTTGGACAAACAGACTAACGCGACTTACTGGCAGACGGAATCGTCTCTGCGTTCTTATGCACAGGATTTTTATTCCGGTTTTTTCCCGGGATATGCCCAGGATTACCGTACTTTCGGCGGTTTCTTTTCGGGGGATAATTTTACGGATGATTTCCTGAATCTTTCCGGAGGGGAACTGTATTTCCCGACTTCGGCAATTACGGACATCAATGCCTCTACTTCGGTGTGGGAGGAGAATTATGACCGGATTTACAAGGCGAATGTGATGATTGAGCAGATACCGGAAATGGATCTTTCGGAAGAGGTGAAGAATCATTGGATGGGGATTGCACGTTTTTTCCGGGCCATGGCTTACAGTGCGCTCGCCAAGGTTTATGGCGGTGTGCCGTATATCGATAAGGTAATCCGCCCCGAGGAAGACTCCAGTGAGTTGTACAAGGACCGTTCGCCTTACCCTTTCGTGGCACAGAAAATCCTTGAGGATTATCTGTTTGCGGTGCAGAATGTGCGTACCGAGGACGGTCGTCTGCAGGTAAACCGCTATGTGGTGGGAGCGTACATGTCGCGTGACCTGCTGTATCATGCTACCTGGTTGAAATACCATGGGACGACGGTCGGACCGTCGTCGAAGCCGGTGGACGAAAAGGAAATCAGGCAACTGCTGGACGGTGCCATCCAGGGAGCGAAGACGGTGATGGATTCGCAGTTGTTCCGGATAGGAAATACGTATACGGAACTGTTTGCTTCCGAAGACCTGCACAAGAATCCTGAGATTGTGTGGTACCGTGAATATGCCGACGGAGTGTACTGTAACGCACTGATGTCGTATAATGCAGGCGAAAATCAGTCGCAGGGAGGGATTACCCAGGATGCAGTAGAGAGTTATCTTTGCAGCGACGGGTTGCCTGTCGGTCAGTCGCCGCTGTATAAGGGAAAGGATCATCCGGGTATCCGGGAGGCTTTCCAGAACCGTGACCCGCGTCTTTACCAGACGGTAGCCGATTCGCTCCGGGTATTGAGTGCCATGGGAGTCTCTTATACCGCAGGGGCTTCTCCTACCGGATATGCATCGAAAAAGTTTCTGAACGATGCGTGGTTTGCTGCAGGCTCTCCTTTCTGCAAGAACATCCAGAGTCCGGCCGATGCTCCTTGTTTCCGCTATGCGGAGGTCCTGCTGAATTATGTGGAAGCCAGATACGAGGTGAGCCGGGTAGGGGGAGAGGCCTTTTCTCAGGCCGACCTTGATCTGACCATCAACCGCCTGCGCGACCGGCAACTGGTGAAGTGGGGAGAAAAGACCGGAAAGAAAATGCCTCCTGTCACGCTTTCGGGAGACGGACTGATGGTGAACGGGGTGCGCATCAACGATCCGGCACGCGACCCGGAGGTGGCACCGGTCTTGTGGGAAATACGCCGGGAACGCCGTGTGGAACTGATCCTGGAGGGACGCCGTGGAGAGGATCTCCGCCGTTGGGCCAAGTATGAGTATCTGAATTCGGGGACTCCTGAGGGATATCCTTCAAAAACCTTCCTGGGGGCTTATCTGGCTCTTGCCGATTATCCGGGAATGAAGGCTACGGACGAGAAGGGAGAACAGGTGCTGGTGCTGTTTGACCCGAAGGATCCTTCGAACAAGCATTCCGAAAAAGGGTATATCGATTATCTCCGTAATCCGAAGGCCCGCGTTTTCAAGAAGGGAGAACTGGCTTCCGAGCGTTGTTACTTGCGGGCGGTTCCGGTATCTCAGATTGGAGTGTACAAGGATAAAGGGTTTACCCTGACGCAGAATCCGGGATGGGAATGACCGGTGGATTTTAAAGAAGGAAGGGTCGGATAACCGGCCGTTCCGCTCCCCCGATAGGGAACTGTAATTCTTTATTTTACGGTTCCCTGTCGGGGGATTTCTGTTTTTTCTTTCTTACAACCATTTTTTTCTTACATATTCATCGGATTGACAGAAAAAAATGGCGCAAAAAATGTGGCCATATGATAAAACTCAGTAACTTTATACTCAGGGAAACAGGAGAAAGACCATGGACAGGTTGGCAGTCGGATGTGGCTTTCGCTGGACCTGGATGAATTGATGTATTAACCTGTTAGATTGGATTCGCGCCGAAGAGCCGAAGTGTGATACGATGAAAAAACTGATTTGTATATTATGCCTGATGACCGCGGTATTTGGAACAGCCTGCGAATACAGCGGAGAGGAAGTGGGAACCGTTCAGCTACAGGGGCCTGATTCACCGGACGGTGTCTCGCAATTGCTGTTGCCCGAACGTCAGACCAAGATCTGGAAGGCTTCGGATATACATCTGACCAAGGAATTATTGTACGACCGATATACGTTGAAGGACGAATATCCCTACAAGGATACGGTGAGAAGCTTCAAGTGGAAGGCCATCAAGAAGTGCCTGGCATTCATAGAGAACATGCAGCAGGATACGACCTTGCAGTGGGCCGTGCTTTCGAATTACAAGAACCTGAACGGGGAGGCTTCTCTAGTGCGCCGTTACGTACGGAACGAATACAAGCGGGTTTCGGATACCTTGGGAGTGGAACGCTATCAGTCGGTTCCTCTGTACCTGCCGTCCGACACACTGATGCCCGAGCGTTACGGAAGAGACGGTACGCTGGTGCGGATTGCGGCCGAGTACGGCGGATTCTACAAGGTGTATCCGGTTGCGATTCCGGGTAAGTGGATGATTCCGGTCCGCTATGTCAACAAACTGCCTTTTAATGTGGTGTTTCATCATGTGATTATCGTCGACCGTGCCGACCAGCACATTGCTACTCTAGAAAGGGCCGGTGACGGGGAGTGGAAGATACGGAGCATGAATCCGGCAACCACCGGACAGCATCGTCCTCCTTATGCACAGGAGACACCGCTGGGCATGTTTCTGTTGCAGCAGAAAAAAGAGAAGATGGTGTTTCTGAAAGACGGCGGTTCGCATGTAGGAGGCTATGCACCCTATGCCAGCCGCTTCACGAACGGTGCCTATATACACGGGGTGCCGGTGAATGTGCCTGCTACCCAAATGATTGAATACAGTTGGTCGCTGGGAACAGTGCCCCGCTCTCACATGTGCGTCCGGAATGCGACTTCTCATGCCAAGTTTGTGTACGACTGGGCCCCTACGCGCAAAACGTTAATTATCGTAATTGGCTAAATTTTAACTAATTATCGGCTGATGGATTCTAAATAAATGTGTAACTTTGCGGCTTGAAAAATTTTTAGCACAATAGTTACATGAAGAAATTCTATTTATCCTTCCTTTTTCTGCTGGGCTTATCCGTATCGGGACTGTCTGCTCAGGTAGTGGAGAAGGTACTTGATATCCTGGGAAAAGACAGTTTGCCGGCTTCGGCAGCAGCGGTTACGGCCGATTCGGACTCTGTGTCGCTGGCGGCTGTGCGACAAGAGCTGGCAGCAGCTAAACTGAATGAGGCGAACCTCCGGATGGAGATTGAACAGATAAAGCTGGCTGCGTATGCGGCCGATTCCCTGAAATTAGCCGGTCAGAAACAGCGTATTGATTCTTTACGGCAAGAAGTTACAGGGGTGCCGGTGGTGGTAGAAGGTGATACCCTGTTCTATTTTTATGCCAAGCGGGGAGGACATACGCCCCAGCAGCGCGCGGAGAATGTGGCAGCTGATATTGCGGAACTGGGAAAACTGCTCAACTTGCAGCCGGACTCTGTGTACGTGGAAAGCAGTGACATCGTGACGGATGTGATGTACAAGGGAAAGGTGCTTGTCTCTTTCACCGACATGGACGGCTTATGGGAAAACTGTACGCGCGACCAGTTGGCTGCAGACAAGCGTCTGGTCATCATGGAGAAGTTGCACCAGATGAAAGAGTCGCACGGACTGCTGCAGCTGGGCAAGCGGATTGTGTACTTTATCCTGGTGCTGGTGGGGCAGTATCTGTTGTTCCGGGTTACCAACTGGTTGTTCCGCAAACTGAAACTGCGCATCGTCCGCCTGAGAAATACGCGGCTGAAGCCCTTCTCGATTCAGGATTATGAATTGCTCGATACCTTGAAACAGGTGAAACTGCTGGTCTTCCTGGCCAGTCTGGTCCGTTATGTCATCATGTTCCTGCAGCTGTTGCTTACCGTACCGCTGCTGTTCTCCATTTTCCCTCAGACCAAGGATCTGGCATATCAGTTGTTCTCGTATATCTGGAATCCGGTGAAGAGCATTTTTATCGGAGTGTAAACTTTTCCATAACTGGCATCCCACTCTTCACAGGAAAGGTCATTGCAGCCCATCACCAGGTGCTGATCCCGTTCTTCGCTTCCATCTCCCGGGAAATGCTTAGCAGCACAGGCCAGACCTTTTTTCTTCATTTCTTCCATATAAATTTGGGATAATTTAATGATCTGCTCTGAATCATTGCCAAATGCCCTGGTATTGACGATGGTATTTCTCCAATTAGAGACCACATCACAGACCGGTGCAAAGGTCCAGTTGCAGCCCACAGCTGCAGCTTCCGCAGCTCCAACAGCTGCCATATCACGGACAGTATCTGTCGTCTGGCTGGCTCCACAAGCAGCCCCGGTTGCCACAAAGGTTCCTTCGCCCACTGCCCCTTTGCCTCCATTTTCACAGTTGGCAGCAATCAAAAGCGGAATCCGGTTTTGTTCCTGAAACATCCGGTTTTGTTCATACACCTCTTCTAATGTGCCTCCCTGCCACCTTGTACCTCCAATATGATACTTCTGACATAATTCCACAATGGACGCTTCATCTCTTTGGAGAGTCAGATTGATAAACAGCTGGCCAATCTTTTCCTCCTCTGTCATAGAAGTCAAGGTATCTTCCACCCATTGGATCTGCTCACGATCCAGATAGAATGGTTTTTTACTCAAATCTACCATATTTTATTTTTAGTAGCAGACTGTATCGTACGTATGAAAGTATTGTAAAACAAACATTTATCACTTCCTTTACATAAAATACTGTCTACTACGTTCTCCTTTCCTAAAATTATTTTTCATCCAACAACTCTTGACAGATCATTGAGATGAACACACCAAACTTAATCAATTCATTGAGATGCTTTTCTGAAAGATCAGCATCCTTTCTCATAAGTTTTGATATTTCTGCACTCAATTCATCTGCCTGTTGCTGTATATAATAAATCTTTTCTTTATGTTCATCATTCATAAGCGTACCTCTATTTCTTAGCTAACTGTTTCTTCAGTCGTTCATTCTCGGATTTTAGTTCCTCATAATCGACTAACTGAACAATCAGTTTCTTTTTGTCATCCTCTAACTTTTTAACCTGCTCTCTGAGAGATGCAATCTTATCATCCTTGAGCTGTATTTTATCCTTTTTAACAGCAACCACATCATCTAAAGGACTTGCCTTTGAGATTGCTCTAAGGCTTAAAATACGCTCTTTAAGCTGTGCATTATTGTAAAGAGTTGCTCTTGATACGTCTGCCTCCTTACAGACAATTTCAAAGTTAATAGGTTTGTTCTTCCTTTTAAGCTTATCTATAATCTTCCAGCGTAACATCTGCAAAGCTATGAATACCATTTGTAGAGCAGTATTCGATAAACTGTGGCAATGATGTATTTATATAATCTCTAACAGTCTTAGGTTTAATTTTACCAAGTTTAAAGTAGGCATACTGTTTTACAGTTTCCTTCATATCTGCGTCATATATATATTCAAAACGGACATATTTCTGCGATAATTCCTTGCACAAACTCTCTGTCTATTGCTATTTCTTAGCGCATATGATATTCGAAGACGTTAAACCGAAAAAAAAACAGAGCGTTTTGACTGACTGCCGAAACGCTCTGTTTTTATATTTTTGGATAGTCCCAATCCCTATTCATTTTAATTTTCGATAATAGGCATAAAACATCAGTGAGGTGGTGCAAACAGCAATGGTGTCTGCAATCGGCTCTGCCAGATAGACACCAGTAACTACGTCCGGACACAGGTACGGTAGCAGAAAAATGAGCGGAATGAGCAAGATAATTTTCCGCCAAATGGTGAGAAAAATCGCTTTCGGAGCTTGATCTATACGCTCTCTCCTCTATTGTTCTACTTATTATCATAAAGCAGATACAGAGAGAGCGGAAGATGTTGGTCAATTTATGAGTCACTTATAAATTTCATAGTATAATCCGAACTATATATATTGGCATATTAAAAGAGCCCTTGAGAAAATAGTCTCACAGGCTCTTTCTGTATTGCTCCGGGTTCATGCCCTCGACTTTCTTAAATACTTTTGAAAAATAGGTGCTGTTTTCATAGCCGAGCAGATCGGAGACCTGATAGACCATCTTTCCCTCCGCAAGCAACTGTTTTGCCCGTCGGATTTTCTGGCGATTTACATACGGGATAAAGTTCTCGTTCATCACGCGCTTGAAAAAGGAACTCAGATACGGCTCCGACACGCCGATATAGCGCGCAACATCGGTAAGCTGAATCGGAGAGCTTAAATTCTGTTCAATGTAATTGAGCGCCATCTCAATGATGTCGGACTCTGATTTTTTCTGTCTCGTAAAATATGCCCCGGCAAATTGTTTCGTAAACTCTTTCCACCAGATGCGAAGATCTTCAAGGTTTGCCATGTTCACAATCTTCCGATAATGGCGTCTGCTGTCTGCGACCTCAAGTTCATCGATCGACCCGCCAAGCTGGGCGGACTTATCTGAAAACCGGCTCAGAATCTCAATCATCAGCCGTTTGATGTACGACACTGGATAATTTTCTGCCGTCTCGATCTCATCAAAAAGCTCGGAGATGTTTTTGTCCATCTCTTCGAGTGACATTTTCTGGATTGCGCGCTCAAGGCGCTCCATATATTCCGCTCCGCCGAGAGTCTGATGTTTTTCAAACGTAAATGGAGTCTCGAGGTCAACGATCTCTTCCCGATTTCCATAAAATCCATACGCCTCGATGCTGTCCGCAAGACGGGTAAAAAATCCGGTCTCATGATCCCGGTCGCTGTACGGCGTAATTCCGATATAACACCGGTTTGTGATGAAAAGTTCAATCTGTCGTTTAAGCGATTCAACCTCCGCTTTCTCCGTCCCCTCACGGATCAAAACAAGGAGTTTGCCCTCCCACATCAGGGCGAGTGTATGCCTCCCGAGTCCCTGATAATACTGGGTGGCGACCGTCTCGATCAGCTTCATGTCCGTCATCTCTTCCGCATATTTCCACACCATATAGAAACTCAGACAGCATCCGCTCTGGAATTCTTCAGGTATGTTGCGAACCCGCTTTCGCATCTCATAGCCGGTCTGGGCAGCGGATTTCTGTTCTGGTACAGATTTCTCCTCAACTTCCATCTCAGGAAACGAGTCTCTCAGATGTTTGAGAGAGGTGAGAAGCTCCTCCTTCGAGAGTCTGAATTTTCGGATGTAGTCGACTGCCCCGAGTTTCATCGCCTCCTTCACGGTGTCAAAATCATCGTAACAGCTGACAACAATCGTCTTCACCGAGAGATGACGACTGCGGATGATTTTTAAGAGTTCCAGACCGCTGATCTCCGGAATATTCAAATCCAGAAACATCAGATCCGGATGACCACTCTCAATCTGTTGCAGAGCCTCCCTGCCGTCGCACGCATCCTCAAGAAGTGCGATTCCAAGCTCCTCCCACGGAAGCAGGGAACGCATTCCAACTCTCGCGAGAAGCTCATCCTCAACAATCAGCGCTTTCATTTTCATCCCCCTTTTCCTCAATCGCCGGAATCCGTAGCGAGACTCGGAATCCACTCTCGATCTCTGTGTCGATCGCAAGGCCGTAGCCCGCTCCGAACAACCCGGTCAGTCTCTTGTGAATATTAGGAAGACCGATTCCGGTCAGTCCCCGTTTTCCCGGCTCTTCGCGGTTTAAATCAAGCGTTTTTCCCCGGAGTCCCTCGCCATTATCAATCAGCGTCAGCACAATATCTGTACCCTGCATTTCCCCGCGAAGCGCAATTACACCGCACTCCACATGAGACATTCCGTGAATAAACGAATTCTCGACAAGCGGCTGGAGACAGAAACGCGGAATCTGGTACTTTCGGATATTTTCCGGAATTGAGAAAAAGAACTGAACCTTGTTTCCAAAGCGGATCTGCATGATTTTTACATAGGCATTCAGGATGCGCACTGCATTTCCAATGCTCTCCATCTCCTCATCGCTCTTATACGTCTCGCTCAGAAGAACGCCAAGCTCCGACAGCACATCTGCGACCTCCTCATCGTGATTCATCGAAGCCTTCCAGCGGATCGCATTCAGCGTATTAAACAGAAAATGAGGATTGATCTGTGCCTTGAGCGCATCGAATCTCGCCTTCTCCTTCATCACCGCTTCCCGTCTCACGTCCTCCATCAGCTTTGCGATTCTGCTCTGTGCGCGGATCATCCCGTTCTCAAGAGCCTGCGTCTCAAGGAAACGATTTTCCTCGAGTGTCAGCTTCTTCGGATCGTTCTGCTCAATCCAGTTAACCTGTCGCGCAAAGAAGAGAATCGGGTTTGTGATGTACCGGCTGATCATCAACATGATTGTGACAATGGCAATGCCTGCACCTGCCATAAACAGAATCACGACCAGCTGAATCTGCTCACTCTGTGCAAAAATTTCATGATAATTTCCGACGTAAACAATCTGATTGTTGCTCGAAGTCAGATTTGATGAGAGCACATAGGCATTGCCGATTTTTCCCTGCTTTTCACCGGATTTTCTCCAAACCTCGATCGTCTTCTCCGCGATCTCCGGCGAGAGTTCCTCGGGACCGGATGTGACAATTCTGCCGTTCTGATCACACATGAAGACCGTTCCGCCTCGATAAACCGAATCGGACGAATTCTTTGCATTTCCGAAAAAGACATCTCTCGGAATCCGCACAAGTGCATAGCCGAGCGCATTTCCACGATAGCGCATGAGTGCGCGCCCAAAGCTCACATATCTTCGATTATCCTTGTAATCAAAATACGGCGTCATCGCACTGTCCCAGTACGGAATCTGACCACTCTTTTGCATGTTTTGATACCAGTCAGTCTCCTGATATTTTTCCGGAATCTCAGCAATCCTTATGGAACTGATCTTTTTTCCGTCGTTCATAAAAATCATCAGCTCCGCCTCAATGCTTCCGAGGGTCGAGACATTCGTATTGAGGATCATCCCCTCGATCTGTCCGACCGCGCGATTTTTCGCATACTCATTTTTCGCATTATAATAATTCTTCAAAAACCGGCTGTTCTCCGTGTAGGTAATCATCGTACTGCTCGCATAATTTGAAAGCAGAATCGCACTGTCAATCTCCTGCACATTCTGCGCAAACATCATCTGCATCGCTTCCTCAATCCCGGAGTCCGTCTTTTTCTTCAACAAAAAACAAAGGACAGTCAGAGCGAGAAAGAGGGGCAGCAGAATGTATAGCGTCACACTCTGAACCATACTGCGCCAGATACTCGGCGCAACCTTCCTCTCTCTCATCTCTAACTGCCTCCTGAAACGTCAATCTATTCGGTCTACTTATTCTGTCTGTAAATCCACTGGTCTGCTCAATCGTTTTTCTTTGCCACCCCGATCAAAAGCTCTGACTGAAAACATCTATCCTCGGATGGGATGTTCTCTTGCAAAAATCTCATCCCTTAACGGCTCCGGCAGACAGACCACCTACGATGTTGTCCTGAACGAAGACGAAGAAGACGATAACCGGAATCAGGCTCAGGATAACAGATGCCATCAGCGGTCCCCAGTCGGTCGAATACTCTCCGATGTAATCGCGAATACCAACCTGAACGGTCTTTTTCAGCGTGGAATTGATGAACGTATTTGCATACATGAACTCATCCCAGGACATCATGAAGCAATACAGCGTCGTCGCGGAGATACCCGGTTTTGCCATCGGGAAAATCACCTTGATAAACGACTGAAATCTGCTACATCCGTCAATCAGCGCCGACTCCTCGATCTCCCACGGAATCTGGAGGAAAAACGTACACATATTCCAGACCGCAAACGGAAGAACGAACGAGCAGTAGATGATGATCAGACCGGTATGCGTATTAACCAGTCCCATATTTTTCATGATAACATAGTAGGGAATGGAAAGCAACACGCCCGGAAACATTTTCGTGAACAGGATACTCAGCTTCATTTTCTCCGCTCCGACAATGTTGTAACGGCAGAATCCATATGCCGCCATGACTGCTAAAATCATCGAGATCACAGTCACGACAACGGAAATATACGCGCTGTTTAAAAAGTAGCGCACGAAATTCGACTGAAACAAAACTCGCTTAAAATTGTCAAATGTAACGTATTTCGGTATGATCTGATTCATATCATAAATCTGCTCCGGCGACTTTACAGAGGTCATCAGAACCCAGATAAATGGCAATACCGAGCACAGGGCAATCAATGATGCCATCACATACAGAAACGTCCACTCACCCTTTGTCCGCTTCATCTCTCTACCTCCTGCCTTCCCGATCTGAGGAAATCATCTTTACATAGATCACAGTCAGAATCGCAATCACGATGAAAATCACAACGGAAGTCGCCGCTGCATATCCAAACTTGTGGTCCACAAACGCCTGACGGTATGCATATGTATACATAATTTCAGTACTGTCAAGCGGACCTCCCTTTGTCAGAAGCCAGATTGCATTGAAGTTGTTAAAGATGGAAATCAGATTCAAAATAACCGCAACTGCCATCGGCTCCTTGATGTTTGGAAGCGTGATGTAGAGGAAGCGTTTCAGCTTTCCTGCTCCGTCAATCGCTCCGCTCTCATACATATCGTAAGATACGCCCTGAAGGGCTGCAAGAATAAAGATCATCAGAAACGGCGTGCTCTTCCACACATTTGCGACGATAACCGCCGGCATCGCGCTCGTGACATTTCCGAGAAAAGAATATCCCTCCTTCAGGATTCCGAGGCGAATCAGAATTGCATTGAAGACACCAATTTTCGTATCGTAGAGTGCGCTGAATGTCAGTGCACTGATCGCTGCCGGGATCGCCCACGGCAGAAGTGCCATTGTACGGAATACACCGCGTCCCTTGAGCTTCTCATTGAGAATCAGCGCTACTCCCATCGCAAGTGCAAGCTGGATCACGATGTTCACAAGTGTCCACACAACTGAGTTCATCACCGCATTGCGATACTTGGAATTTGCAAACACAACGAGATAGTTCTTGAGTCCGGCGAATGTCCCGAAATTCGGGGCATTCGCCTTTGTCATATCATAGTTCAGCAAGCTGATCCAGATTCCCTGCAAAAGCGGGTAAACGCTGAGAAGCAGGATTGCGAAGATTGCCGGTGCAATCAGCAGATAACCGTGAATATTTCTCTGAAACGAGTACTCATCGGGTCTTCGTTTCTTTGTCTTCTCTCTCATAAAAGCACCTCTATCATTCTTAACCGTTCTAGTAGTTTTCGTTGACAAAGTCATTCAGTTCTGCTTCCAGCTCATTCAGTGCTTCCTCAGAAGTCTTCTGATCGAAGAACACTTTCTTGAACGCATCTACAACCTTCTGATCAACAGAAGCGGAATTCTTTACGCGCGGTCTCGGAACGGTGTAAGCGGACTCGTCGATGAAGACCTGATACTCCGGATTCATCTCCAGAATCGGGGTGTAATCTACATCACTTCTTCCAGGAATTCTTCCCTCCTCCATCAGGACATAGTCACATTCCTTGCTCGTCAGGTAGTCAACAAATGCCCATGCAAGATCCGGATTTGCGGTGTTTGCATTGATTGCCATATTGTATCCGCCAAGGCAGACAGCCTGTACGCTTCCCTTCGGCATCGGAGCCAGACCAAATTCCATATCCGGGTTGCCCCTCTGGATATTCACATAAGCCCAGTCACCGCAGACAAAGAAGAGACAGTCATCAGAGACGAACGTCGTGTATGCGGTTGACCAGTCGCTTGCATCCTTCATGCCCTCCGGGAATGCGTGATACTTCGTGTGAAGACCAGTCCAGAATGAAAATGCTTCTTTACCAGACTCGTTGTTGACGGTTACGACCGGCTTCTCTCCGGTTGTATCGATCACATCGTTTCCATTCTCAAAGAAGATGTTGAAGAGTGCGTATCCATCGAGACGGGTGGAAATTCCGGAATATCCCTTCTCTGTTGCAAGTTTGATATCCTCCTCAAGCTCATCCCAGGTCGTCGGTGCGCTGTCCTTTCCGATCTCGGTCAGGATTCTCTTATTGTAATAGAGTCCGGTGTTGTTGTAATACCACGGAACGGAATAGTAATTTCCCTCATAGAGTCCTGACTCGAGCGGTCCCTGAAGATACTTGTTGTCCGATGCTTCGATCTTGTCATCGAGTGGCATGATCAGTCCCATTGCTGCCAGATCAATCGGCCAGCCGGAGTTGTCGAGTGCCACGACATCCACTCCGGAACCTGCCATTGCGGTCGTCGTGAACTTGCTGAGCAGCTCCTGACCTGTCAGTCCCTCAATCGTGACTTTTGTGCCCGGGTTCTGCTCCTCAAATGCCTTCACCGCTCTCATGATCGCCGGATCGTCCGTTCCCGCCGTGAACGCACTGCTTACCATCACGGTAATCTCTCCGGATACGCTTCCGTCTGATGCCTCAGCCGACTCTGATCCGCCGTTCTCTGCGGACGACTTCGCTACTTCCTGTTTCGTCTCCGGTGCTACCGCCGATTTTCCTGCGCTTGCTCCCACACAACCGGTCAGTGCGCTCACTGCCGTCAGAGTTGCCATTGCCAGTGCCAGATGTTTTTTCATACCAACTTCCTCCTGTCATTTTCGCTCCCGGAATCTGAACTCTCTCATCTCAGATTTTATTTCTTCCAAATCTGATTTATCTGTTTCAGATCGTATTCGTTTCAGATTCCGGGAACTTTTTGTTTCCACCGTTTTTCTATGTGCCTATTATAGAAAAATCTTTCGGCAAAAGGAATGGCGGTTTTTTTTCAATTTTTGCTCGCTTTTATGAATTATTTTCTGTATGTAATTTTTTCACCAGTTTTCTGCGTTTTGTGATTAAAATTTAGCCGATCAGCATCTCGGTCAGCACAGCCTTCCAGCTCTCCGGAAGCTCAAGACCCGTAAGAGATGCCAGAATTTCTTCTTTCGTGTAGTCTCCTGCAAAGTACTGGTAGACATTTTTCTTCTTCACGATGCTTCCCTGAACCTGATCAAGGAACTCAAAGACTCTTTCGTTCAACTTCTCACGCGATTCTTTTGCAGTGCAATCGTCTGCTCCCGGAAGCGTCACACTCACACTTCTTCCTGCCTCCAAAAGCTCTGTCGTCAGTGTCAGCGTTCTCGTCTCGGAATCATACTCGCTCTCCATCGCCTCACTCGAAGCAGTCAGCTCTATCTTTGCAAATCCACGCAGACGAAGAACATAGCGGCGTTTCTTAGGCACAACCGAGAGATCTCCCGACGGACGAACTTCAAGTGTCACTGCCTCATCCTTCCAGCTTAAGGAAATCTCTGTTCTTAAGCACACACCATTCTCATAGTCAAATCCTTCTCCGCCATCCTCAAACAGCGTGTAGGTGTTGTCCTGTCCCGGGAAAACAAGAATCTCAAGCGTCTCCGGATTATCGATGCAATTATCCCCGGTATCCGGTGCCATCGGAACAATCGCGCCCGCCTTTGCGAGAACGCCCTGACGGTCAATCGGTCTGCTGATCGTCGTGTAATGTCCCTTCGGACCTCCGTGGCAAACTGCACCATTGTCAAAATCATACCAGTTTCCAGCCGGAATCCATGATTTCTCCGTCGTGTATCCGGTCTCGTGATCAGTCGGATGAACCATTGGCTGAACGAGAAGTTCCGTTCCGAAGAAATACTCATTTCGACAGACGTAACTTCCCTCCTCCATCGGATAGTAGTAGTAGGCCGGAACAACAACCGGAACCATCTTTTCATGGCACTGTGCGTTCATCGTATAGATGTACGGCAAAAGGCGATGACGCAGACGCAGTGATTCTCTTGCAAGATCATCATACGGCTTCGGATAACGCCACGGCTCTTTTCCGCAGAACGGGTTGCTGTTGCTGTGAAGGCGGTTGATCGGGGAGAAGACACCAAACTGAATCCAGCGCACATACAGCTCATTATCCTTGATTCCGTTCATGTGACCGCCGATGTCATGGCTCCACCAGGTGTAACCGACGTTCGATGCCGTCGCCGTAAAGTATGGCTGATACTGAAGTGCATTCCACGTCACATGCGTATCGCCCGAGAATCCGATCGGATAGCGATGACTGCCGAGACCGCTGTAACGCGACAGCATAACTCCGCGCTTTCCGGTTCTCGTCAGATCAAAGTGATGATAGTGGTTCAGCATCCAGATTGGGTCCATTCCCTCGACTGCCGAGATCTTACCCTGTTGCCAGTCCATCCACCAGAAATCAACTCCGTTCTCCTCGTTCGGATGATGCAGGAAATGGAAGTAGGCGCGGATAAATTCCTGATTTGTAAAATCAAAGCGAACCGGATACTCCGACTCCGGATCAACGCCCATCGCCTTTGCCATCTCCGGATATGCCTCCTCAAACGCGCGCACACCGTCCGCCGGATGAAGATTCAGCGTCACGCGGTAGCCGTGCTCATGAAGCCATGCCATAAAGCCCTCCGGGTCCGGGAAGCATTCGTTGTTCCAGGTATAGCCCGTCCAACCCTTTCCGAATTTCTCCGGAATGTCGACAAGATGCCAGTCCATATCCATGACAACGACAGAGAACGGCACATGCTCTCTCTCAAAACGCTCAAGAAGCTCGCGATATGTCTCCTCGGTGTACTTCCAGTAACGGCTCCACCAGTTTCCGAGCACATATTTCGGAAGCATCGGCACAGCACCCGACAGGCGGTAAAAATCATGAATCGCATGGAAATAATCACGCCCGTATCCGAGGAAATACACATCGACACAGCCTTTCTTTCTCGGCGTTACCCAGCCGTCCTCCTCCATGATCAGGGACTCGCTGTCATCAAAGAACGTACGTCCGCTCGTATCGCAAAGGCCCATGCCGAGATCGACATCTCCATCCTCGCGATTCGTCTTTCCCCCCGTCGTGCGCATGCGCTCAAGCGGACCGGAGCCCACATACCACTCACCGTCACAGCGGTCAAGCGTTCTCGCCGTTCCTTTCAAATTATGCTCTCTCGCCGGATCACCATAGTCAGTTCTTCCGTAATACCATCTTCCGCCGTAGTTCGTGAACGCATACTTCACATCAATATAGAGATGGTTCGGACTGAACTCCTTTTTATCATACACAAGATGAAAATACTCGGTATCTATCTCAAGACAATTCTCCTGATCCCTTACCGTAAATTTCGGAGTCTCAAAATCACGGTTCCACACGATCTGAGTCGGGCGATCCTCAAACTCTCCAGTCTCCGAGTACTCCATACGAAGCATCTGGGAAGTCAGCACCGTAAAACGATACTTGTCCCCCTGCACGACCGATTCCGGACGACATTTTCCATTCAGTTTCAGACAAAATTGTTTTTCCATAACGTTCCCTGTCTCCCTTCTTTTTCATTCAGCCTTATCGCTATTACTGTTCATGCGTTGCACAAACGATAATGGATTTTGCAAAATCTCCCTTTCATATTTCTATAAACTTTCCCATAAAAATCTAATCTTATCGTACCACGACTCCCCCAAAAAGTCGCCATTCATTTTTCACCTGACCCTGCACTTTTTTCATGTGCAAAAAAATTTTCACAACAAAAGCTGGCAGGATTTCTCCCACCAGCACGTTTCATTTTCTATAACTAATACACAATGATTCTGATTAGAAGATTTCAACAAAGCTAACCAGAATTACGCGCCAAATTTCCGCGAGCGTCGACTTGAATGATTTGATACACCTGGCACAGCGACAAGGCGAATAAGTCCATGCAAACCCGTGTGAAACGCTGGTGTTTAGGTCGCGTAGTCTGCGACCTTATGCACCATTGCGTTGAACCCGGAGCGAGAGCGCGTTTGCAGGACTTTATTCGCCATTGGAGCTGTCTGAGATACTGTGAGATATTTTTATTTCTCAATACCTCTATCGCTCAGCAGTTCCTCGACCGTCAGATACGGCTTCTCATACCCAAGCCGACTGCAAAGCTGCATCACATACGGCTTCTGGAGACACGCTTTTTTAAGCGCCTCCTCCTGCTCAAAGACTTCCTCTGCTCTTCCATCTGCAAGCACCGTTCCATGCGCCATGACAATCACGCGCTCGAAATTCTCTGCGACGAAATCCATATCATGAAGAATCGCAATCACAAGTTTTCCGCGCTCCGTCAGACTGCGGATGATCGACCCGATAATCCGTCGTCCGCGCCAATCCTGCGCGATCGTCGGCTCATCGAGAATCAGCACATCCGTGTCCATCGCAAGCACGGACGCGATCGCCGTCATCTTTCTCTCATACATCTCGAGATCGTAGGGATTCTCCCCCTCTTTCCCGGAAAGCCCGGTCAACTCAAGCGCCTTTTTTGCCTCGCTCTTTGCGCGCTCCGGCTCCATTCCAATGTTCAGCGGTCCGAACATCACCTCATCGAGAACGTTGTACTTGAAAATCTGATCATCTGGATTCTGGAACACATAACCGACATTTCCGGCAAGCATTGCAACAGTCTTTCCCGCCATGTCCTCCCCGCGGAAATAAATATTTCCGGACACCGGCTTTAAAAGTCCCTTGAGCAGTTTGACAAGCGTCGTCTTTCCTGCTCCGTTCTGTCCGATGATCGCCGTCGGCCTGCCGTCAAGATGAAGATTCAAATCCTTGAGAATCGGAACGTTCGCAAGATACGAGAAATCAAGATGCTCAATCCGAAACATTTCCATGCTCTTCTTCACGGCATTCTCTGCGCTGTTCGCCCCATCTAATCCATTCAATCCACTCAATTCACTCGATGCATTTGATGCATGTTTCGCCTGCATCACACCGACGGCTTCCTCAACCGTCACCGGATATGTGCCATCCGGAAGCGTGACATTCTCTGCACGGCAGATTCTCGTAAATGCCGGTGCCTGAACACCGTAATCCTCAAGATTTTCCATCGAAAAAATCTTCTGTGGCGTATCAAATGCGATCTGCTTCCCCTGATGCAAAAGCAAAATCCGACTGCAATATGCCGCCAGTTTCTCAATCTTCTGCTCAATCATCAGAATCGTGATTCCCGACTTTGTCAGCTTCTCAACCGCCCGGAAAACTTCCTCGCTTCCCTCCGGATCAAGCTGGGAAGTCGGCTCATCAAGCACCATCACATCCGGTCTCATGACGAGCACACTCGCGATTGCGACACGTTGCATCTGACCACCTGACAGATCAAACGGATTGCGGTCGCGGTACTGCCAGATATCGAGAAGTTTCAGCGCCTCTTCGGCACGCTTGTGCATCTCCTCCCTCGGCACGCCGAGATTCTGCATACCGAATGCAACCTCATCGTACACCGTATCCTTTGCACCCGAGAGCTGATTAAACGGATTCTGAAACACAAGTCCGACATTTCCACACATCTGCGCAACCGGTGTATTCCCCGCTTCCTTGCCATTGACGATGACTTTTCCACCGTAAGCACCTTTATAAAACTGGGGAACAAGTCCAATCAGTGCCTGACTGAGCGTGCTCTTTCCGGCTCCGTTTTCCCCGATAATTCCGATGAATTCTCCTCTTTCCACAGAAAAAGTGATTCCATCCAGAGCGAGTTTCTCTGCGTGCGGATACTGATACCGCAGGTTTTCCACTGTTATCACAGACATTCCATAACCCTCCAAATCACGGCTACCAGAATCAGCACACCGAGAAGAATCGTGATCTCCCGATCTCCCTTATGTTTCGGTCTGTCCTGAAGCCAGGTTTTCTTTCGGTTTGCACCGAAGCCACGCACCTCAAGCGCGATTGCACGCTCTCTCGTGTTGATCAGAGAACTCATGACAACCGGTGAGATCAGCGGAAGAAAGGCTTTCGCACGGGTGCGCAGATTTCCCTCCGTCTCAAGTCCACGACTGCGCTGTGCATCCATGATCGTATTCATCGTTCCCATCATCTGCGGGATAATCTGAAAGACCGAGGTAACGATATATCCGAACCGCGGAGAGAAGCCCCGTTTTTCAAGCTCATCGACAAGCTCGGACGGCTTTGTGGAAAGCACAAAGACCGCAAAAGAGAGAAGCATATTTAAAATGTTCAGCCCGATTCGCAGTGCATAGAGCAGACCCTCCTGGTAGAACTTGAGCGGTCCGATCCGAAACAGCACATTTGTATTTTTCTGGTTGAAAAGTCCGTGAATCAGGAAAATGGTCAACAGAATCGTGAAAGAAAATGCAATCAGCGGAACCGTTTTTCTTAGAATCTTTCCGCTCGCCAGAATACACAGACTGACGGCAATCAGAACACCAAACATCCAGAGCCGACCCGTGATCAGCGGAATGCTGATCGCGGTGGCAATGTACATCAATTTTGTAAAGGGATGAATCTTTGTCAGATACGTCCCGTTGTCCACAAAAAGGCTTATACTTTTCATTCTTTATTTCCTAAATTTTTTAACTATTTTGATCGATTATCGATTCGGAATACTAGATTTTGTCCAACTTTTAATAGCTTTTAATGGCTTTTAATAACTTTTAATCCAGCGTCTTAATCTCGGAATCTGCCTCGTAAAGGTTGGTCAGCTTCTTCGGAAGTCCCTTTAAAATAAAGAATACAACGATCAGAGTGATCAGCTTGTCCGGAACATCCACAACAACCTCATCGAGCAGAGAGCCGAGCATAACCGGCATATTGGAAGCCTGCGTTACTGCAAAAACGGCATCGCCCCAGACATTTCCGGTTGTACCACCCCAGAAAATAACGTTTAACGGAGTCGAGATTGCAACAGCCGTCAGACCGGCCACACATGCAGTCAAAATTGCCTTCGGGAATGACTTCATAAATCCAAGACGCGCCATAATTCCGACCGCAACACCTATTCCCAAACTTGTGAGCGCATAAACCAACGTAATGTTATCACCGGCTGAAAAACCATAAATCAGGTTATTTGCCGCACCACAGATCGCACCGATCAGCGGACCGCCAAGACAACCACCGATACAGGTTCCGATGGAGTCCAGCCACAGTGGCAATTTCAGCACACTTGCAAACAGTTTTCCTAAATAGTTGATTCCGATGCATGCCGGAATCAGAACGATCGTAACCGCATCAAATTTCGTTTTAAACAGATTGTTCATATTCACCCGTCCCTTCCCATTTTTGCATTTTAATTTTCTTACTCTAATTTTCTACTCTAATTTCTTTAATTTCTTACTCTTATTTACTACTTACTACCTACTACTTACTTATCGACTTCATGTTTGGCATGCTCCAGACACTCAAATGCCTCAAACGCCGCCAGGATTTCATGCTCCTCGCCGAGCGCGGTCAGTTTTTCCCCATCCGCATAGCGCCCGATATCCTCCGCGACATCACTCTTGCATCCTGCAACGACATTCAGAATCGATGCCGTCTTTACTCCACGGACCCTTCCGACTACATACAGAGACGCTGTCTCCATGTCGGATGCCATGACTCCCCGACGTGCCCACTCCTCATAGATCTGCGGATTCTCGTCGCGATACAGACAATCATGGCTTCTTCCAATTCCCATATGCCATGAAAATCCCTGCTTTTTCGCACTCTCTTTGCATGCCGAGAGGAGTTCAAAATCTGCGACAGCCGGATAGCTTAACGGAGCATATCCGAGGGAGGTTCCCTCATCGCGCACCGTGGCCTCCACAAGCACCAGATCGCCGACTTTTGCCTCCGGCTGAAGTGCTCCACAACTTCCGATCCGAATCATCGCTTTCACTCCGGCTTTCTTTAATTCCTCCACCGCAATCGCTGTGGACGGACCACCCATGCCGGTCGACATCACAAGAACCGGAATACCATGCCAGGTTCCTCGATAACTCTTGTACTCCCGGTTAAATGCAAGAAATTCCACATTTTCCAGATACTTCGACGCACGCTCTGCACGAGCCGGATCTCCCGGAAGAACCGCATACGCAATCCCGAGATTCTCTGGAATCTGGATGTGTGGCATACGCTTTTGTGTCTCCGTGTTTCCTGTGTTTCCCATGTTTCCATTCCCCCTTTCTGCTTCTATTCATGTTTTGGCAAGTTTTTTTGATTTTCTAAATTATTCCCAAAACTTTTCCCAAAATATAGAAACAATTTACGTTTACGATAGCATTGTATCTGAAAAAAGTCAATGAAAAGGGAGGTTTTTGGGCTCATATTGTTATTATTTTAACGATAATTATTTTTCTCCTTGTCAGCCCCATTTTCTCCCCTTATACTTATTTTCAGGAGATTGTTTTTCGTGTAATTTTTTGTGTAACAACGTGTGTTTTAAATATCTATTTTGGAGGGATTTTTATGGAAAAAAATACAGATCTCTTTCTTGTCATCGATATGCAAAATGTGTATACAAAAGGACAGGAATGGGCATGCGAGGGCATGGACTCCGCCACTGCCTCGATCCTGCGCGTCTTAAATGCGGATGTCTGCCCGAATGTTGTCTTCACCCGCTATCTCGCCCCGGAATATCCCGTGGGAATCTGGAAAGAGTACAATAAAGTCAATGCCAATGTCAACGCCGATCCATTTGCAAACGAGATGATCGCGGATTTTCTCCCGTGGACTGAGAAATATCCGCTTCTGACAAAGAGTGTCTATTCCTCATTTGCAATTCCAGAGGTAAAGGAGATGGCGCACCATGCCAGAAATGTTGTGATTTCCGGCGTCGTCGCTGAGTGCTGTGTCCTCTCTACCGTTCTGTCCGCAATCGATGAGGGATGCAAGGTAATCTATCTGACAGATGGCGTTGCCGGTCTGAGTCAGGAGTCAAGACAGGAAACAGAAAAGATCATCTCCTACTTTGCTCCCCTGCACACTGAACTCATGACCGCAGACGAGTACATTGAAAAATGCCAAAAAGAATCTGAATCCACCATCCAGTGACAATTGCATCTTTCCCCATACATTCTCAAATCTTTGCTCACACACGCTCACTTTGGGCAGACGGTCAGTCTCCGGATATGACCGTCTGCCGTGATCGAATACCGGCAGAACAGAAACTTATTTCGGAAAAACGATCTCTATTTCTCGCTCTTCTGCGTCTCCATCCACTCCTTGAGTTTCTCTGTTACTGTTCTCGCAAGGTGATGGTCTGCTCCCGATGCAGTCACACCGGCAACGAGACTTCCCTCTCTCGCAATTCCCGGGAAGTAGAAATCGCACTGCTCTTTATCTCCGGCATTGTTCACAAGAATGCCTTTTTCTTTTCCCTGCTTTGCAATTCTCATATTCAGAGATGCATCATCGGTTATCGCAAGTGCCATCTTTCTTCCGTCAAGGTCAGACAGCGTAAACGGGCGATGTTTCCAGAGAATCTTCCCCTCTGTCTCAAGCTGTCTCATCGCAGTACAGCCCTCCGGCGCAATCACCGTCACCTCCGCGCCAAAGTCTGCAAGCACAGACGCTCGGCGCGACGCGATCTTTCCTGCACCCACGATCAGAACATCAGCACCATTCAGGTTAAAGAACAGCGGAAAATATGCCGTCGGTGTCTCTGACTCCTGTCCCTCCTGCTTGTTCGTGTCCTCTGCGTTATCCGCATTCTTCTGAGCCTGAGTCTCCTGATCCGATGCCTGTTCTTCCCGACTGCGAATCGCCTCCCGGTAAAGCTCACTGTCCTTGACAACGCGGTCCGACTTGATCTTCTCAACCGGAGCATAGTGCTCCTCCTCGGTGTCTGCAAGAATCACTGACGCAATGCCGGATACATCACCATCTGGTCTACTTGCCATCAGAGCCACCTCCAATCAATGTACTCTGATTCCAATACCTTGAAAGGCTGTCCTCAATGTACGGATTAGAGAGATGTGTGTACTTCTGAGTAGTAGATAAATGTTCATGCCCCATAATCATTCTTACAACACTTACATCCATTCCAGACTGCACAAGGTTAGAACAGAAGGTATGTCTTAAATCGTGGAAGTTAAAATCCACACCGATTTCTTTCTGTACCTTTTTAAGCTTGTCATAGGCTGCACGATAGGTAAGCTGTTTGCCAAGCTGTCTTTTCTGTTCTGATACAAAGATGTAACTGTGGTCTGTATCAATAAGGTTTCTTTCTTTCATGATGAAATCATCAAGTTCCTTGATTAGTGACATAGGAACATACAAATCCCTGATCTTTCCTTTAGACTTAATCTTCTGAAAGCATCCTACTAACTGTGACATATCCGGAAGTGGTACAGAGTCTATTTCAAGGTCTAAAACCTCTTGTATTCTTGCCCCTGTAAGATAGAGCATCTTGTATAAAAGGATGTCTCTACGCTTGTCTAAACGGTTTAAAAACAGTTCCATTTCATCATCAGTAACAAGATTTATCTTATAATCACTTTCCTTTACCTTGAAGATTGACTGCTTTGTTTTATTATCAGACTTTGCGTGTTCCAAGATGCCTTTAAAAGCATTAAAAGGTCTGTTTACATCATGCATTAGGATAGGATTATCTATTTCCTGCATATCTGCTTCAAACTGATAAAACATATGGATTGTACTTAAAATACGATTGATTGTTTTATTAGTCCTCTTGCTTTCCTTGTTGAGTGCTATGACATCATCATCTGATGCTCTGAGATAGTCTATAAACTCAGCAATCATCTTAGGTGTAACCTTGTCATACTCATACCCGTTATCATTTAAGAACTCCCAATAGGTTCGTAAGTCACTTCCACTTGCCTTTAAGGTATTGAGAGCCTTATCCTTTTGTCTTTGGAATTTCAGATAGTTGTATACTGGCTTTACAATTCTCATCTCATTATCCAGTAGAACAACCGTCTCCCTTCCTTCACGTTCTATAACATGTAGTTCCATGTATTAAATACCTCCAATACATTTATGATATGTCTATAATGTTAAAATACCTCTTATTACTTTATATTTTACCATCAGCAGAACATATGTTCGAGTATTATTCTACTGTATAATAATTATTTAATATTCAATTTTTAAGGTACACATACTTTACAATGATATATCCTAACAAACCCTTATATTTACTGAGTTTATTAGGATATATTTATTATTTAACTTACTATACATTAACTACTAAAGATAACATACTTTATTTCTCCTGTGCTCTTTTATCTAATTCTGCACGAATCTCCTTCATGTATTCCGGAGTCAGATTGTAGAATTTCATACAAATAATATTTACAATCAGGCCAATCAAAGAGAAGCCATATAAGCCCAAGATACCAATGGCAAATAACGGGGCAGTAAATGGATCTTCTGCAGTAGGAAGTGTCCCATGGAAACCAATGCAAGCACATAAAATCGCAATCACCGTTGGGCCTAAAGAAGAAATGATCTTATCGGCAAGATTGAATAACGCTCCAATGGTTCCAGGACAATATTTTCCACTCTTATAATACTCGTAATCAATGACATCTGCTAACATTGGATTTAATACATTGCTTCCGATCATGTTAAAACCTTTCATGATCACAAACAGCCCCAGGAAGATCAATGTAAAGCTGCTCCATCCTATAAACCCATCATAGCCTGGGAAATTTAATGTCTTATAATTACCAAATATCCACAATAAAATCGAAAGCACACAGGTGATCGCTCCGCCCCAGCTTGAGACTACCATTGCCTTTTTTGTTCCATATTTGCGTCCAATTGCGCCCAGACCAAGAAGAATCATGATAATACTTGGAATCATCGTGTATTTATTCACCGCTGAATTCAGTTTTGCATTTCCTACTGCAATCGCATACATAATGATCACAACTGTTGCATTTCCCTGCAGAGTTGTTGCTAATTTATCAGTTCCTGCTGAAAGAATCAGCATACGAAATGGTGTATTGGTCTTGAAAAGGTGTATGGCATCTGCAAGACTGATTTTTTCTGCTTTTTTTCCTGTTTCTCTCTCGGATGCAATACGGTCATATTTATTATAAAAGAACAGATAAATCAACAGGCAGATAAAACCAGTTATCGTGTATACAGTGATCAATATCTTAAAGAATGCCAGATTAAATCCTCTTGTTGAAGGCATCAGCCTGGAATACACATACATATTCACAACGGTATAAAAAATCGTAAGATAAATACCATTGATCATGCCGTAGGTTGCTCGATCTTTTCCTCCTTTTAAACAAACCTGAGGAGTAGAACGCAAACCACTTACCTGCATGGTGGTACAAATTACAAACAACAGATATAACATCACGAAAACTATCTTTCGGATTCCGCCTTCCGGCAGTAATGGCGGAAGATTTACCATAATCTGTCCAATCACCATCGTTCCAATTCCACCTGCCAGCATATATGGCGTAAATTTTCCATATTTTGTGTTTGTTTTATCTGCAAGATTACCCATTCCCAAGTCGGTTACCGCATCCCAGATACGAAAGATTGTTACAAAGCTTCCCGCTAACACAACTCCAAAACCCACCACATTATTTAGATAATAGCTTAAAAATCCGGTAAAACTTGTTATCAGATTTGCTGTGATGGCAATCAAAGGCAAACACAAAAGCTCCATCCATCTATTATTTTTATCCGTCATTGTTATCTTTCCCCCACTTACTTGTTATCCTCATTCCAATACATTCCAAATCGTCTCTGACATTCTGCCACAATCAGGAATTTATTCGTTCCGCTTCTTACCTTTTCCTGGAATTCTTCTGCATACTCCGGCGGTACCATCCGCTTGATTTCCTCCCACACCATGGTCTGGGAAAATCGTTTATCATAATCAAATGGCACCACATCTGCCGTCCTCATCAGCCAGATTCTTAACATTTTCTCCATTTCTCTGATTTTTTCGAGGTATCGGCCGCTGTTGATCTCATTATGCAATTCCTGTGGATCTCCAGCCAGATCATAAAACTCATCCTCTCCGTTGACACGCCCGACATACTTATATTCCTTGGTTCGTATCATATATCCTTTTGCGTGAGCTTCTGAATCTGTCTGGGCCAGATGTCTCGCATAATAGGGACTGTATGGTGTTGTCCCCCCGGGTCCTGCTGCGTGGAACTCGTCGCAGTGAATCTCCTCCGGGTTTCTTCCCCCTTCACAGGTAACAAACTCCCGTATTTCCAACTTTCTGTCTTTTAACACTCCAGTCAACGAATGACCATAATGCGTATGTGCTGGCTGTGCCTGTGCCATCTCCATGGCTGTTGCATAGAAATCAACCAGTTCCACTAAACTGTCACTGATTCCCGGATCAATTCCATAGCCTTTCGGTGGTTTGATCAGAAATGGTACATTCGTCAGACAGTCTTCAAACGTATTTTGTGCCTTTTCTGCAAGCCCATAATCTCCTGCAAAATCTCCATGATCTGAGAAAAAAAATATCGCAGAATTATCGTATTCTCCTGCTTCTTTCAGGGCATTACACAGCTTTTGAAACTGCTCATCCACCTTTGATGTCATGCCAAGATAAGTAGCTCTCAATTCCGTCCACTGTTCTTCTGTATATCCCTGAAGTTTCTGGTTTGCCCGGATGGCATCTTCTATTTTTGCCTTTCCGCTTCCTTCTTCTGCCTTGATCCTTTGTTTCAATTTCGTCCGGTCAATTCTGGAAAAATACGGTTCCTCCACCTGATAAGGAGGATGGGGATATGCCAGTCCTAAAAATAAACATAATGGCTGATCTTTTGGTTTATTTTTGATTCGTCCGATCGCCGCATCCAGATCTTCGTCATCTCTGGAATAGTTTTTCCCCTGTTCATCCAGCCCCAGTTTTCCTCCATACATTGCTTGAAAGTCTAAAGGGCTTTTTCCCTTTTGATCCGGCAATGGCCCCGGTGCTTTTTTGCTTCTGCCTCCATAATAAATTTCTGTAGCATGGCTTTCTAAAAGTTTTTCATCCTGTGCAGCCACCAGATCGTTTCTGGCATTCATCCAGACATAATATCCATCTTTTTTCAGTTCACTAAAAATAGATTCTTCCCCCTGTCGGAGCAGGTATGCCATGGTACGATGTCCCCTGACATGCGGATACAGACCGGTTGTAAAACTACAGCGGCTCGGAACGCACACTGGATTCTGACAAAAGGCATTTCGAAATGAAACAGCTTCTGTCCTTGCCATTTCATCAAGAAACGGTGTGCATGCTCCATTTTCTCCAAGATGCCCCACTGCATCTGCCCGCATCTCATCTGGATTGAAAATAATGATATTCGGTTTCATCTGGCTCCTTTCCTTTTTCTTTTAAGATAGCTTCATTATAATCAATCCGTACTTCTTTCTATTGTCTGATTTTGCTTTCAATTTTCTGTTTTTGCTTTGAATCTTCGGTTTTCACTTTTCTTACAGATTCTGTTCCTGAATCCATTTTTTCGGAGATTTTCCATAGATATGCTGAAACGCATGGCAAAACTGCGAACTACTTTTATAGCCACATTTTTCTGCAACTCTCCAGATCTCATTTTCTTCCTGCAGATAATAAGTTGCTCTTTTACAGCGGGAGCGGTGCACAAGTTCCGAAAAAGAGCATCCACAATCTTTCCGGATCAATCTTGATAAATAATCATACGAAATTCCGCAGGCTTTTGCTGCTTCCATTAAGGTAATTTCTCCCACCAGATGCTCTTCAATCCAATTCACGCAATGTTTCACATGAATACTATAATGTTTCTGTTTGGTCTCCCGGACTTTTTGACAATAAATCAGTGCTGCTTCTTTTCGCAGCCGTGCCAGTTCTTCTACACTTCCTGCATGTTCAATTTTTTCCGCATAATCTGCACAAATACTCCGAATCATAACACTGGAAGCTCCTCCGTCCTCTGCCGCACGGCAGTAAATGCTGTTTCCACCAGAAATCCCTCGTCTTGCCCGTTTCATTGGTTCTTCGCCTGCCATAAAATGCTCCGAACTAAGGTATTCGAAGTCAGAATTATATTTTTTTATCATTTCAATATCGCCATTGGTAATTGCAGAGCGGATTATCTTTTCATTTCTTGCATTATAACGAATCTGTGAAGTAGGATTCAGGCTCTGCATTTCACGAATATCCAATTCTACTCGAGTACCCAAGGATGCATCCGTTTTTTCCTCCCCAAAATCCTCCTGCTGCATTTTCTCAGACGGGAGCATCTGAAATAACTGAACTGCTGTTTTTAACTCCAAAGTTTTATAATATGGAAGATCCGGTTCTAACATCCCCGCAATGTGTTCTTCGATATAAAACGGTCCCATACATAACACATACATTTTTTTCTCGATCCACACATCCATTGCATAGAAATAATAATTGTCCACAAGCACAAGTTCTTGAATTCCTGGATCAATCTTTTTATCCCCTGTTCTTTTTAAAACCTGCTCTACGAAAGTTTTTCTTGCCTTATTACGGCGTTTCTGAATGAATTTGTGTTTTGAACATTTAATAAAATCAGCAAATACTGTTCCATTTTCATCCATTAAAATCAAATCTAATTTACTTAACAAATTCAAATTTTTAATATACTCAATATATTCAGGTAATTTTTGTTCACCCATGGCTTCTTTACTTTCTCACTTATCTGCCGTTTTCTTAACATTTCCCCACGAAATCTCTACTTTTGTTGATATCATTGGAACTGGAGCTTCTTCCGCCATTCCTGCTCTGACGCTCCAATGTTCTCTGGATTCCTGCCTGCATTTCGTTATGATTTCCATATTTGCTTTTTCCAGTTCCAGATCTTTTATTACCGTCTCTGCTGGTATCATCGTCTGCTTTACCCGACCAGCCAGTTTTTGAACAATTTCTGAATGTTCCTGAATAATATTGTCCCGTTCAAATGGATCTGCCTTCAGGTCAAACAGCTGGTCTGCTTGTTCAAAACCAGAAAATGTCACATATTTATATTGCTTCCATTTCGCCATTCTGCCAATGGATTTCGCACCAAAGCGATTACTTAGTTCTGATATGACAACACGTTCATCCAAATCTGCGTTCCCATCAGACTCGTCTATCCTCATTTTTTCCCCGCTTATTTCTTCTATCAGGCTGATTCCATCCTGTACTGGTGGTCTTTCCACTTCTGCCATATCACATATCGTAGGGCTTAAATCCAGAAGGCTCACTGGTGATAAAATCTCCTTACCTTTCAAAATTCCAGTCCCCTGAAAAATCATCGGCACATGAACTGCTGGATCAAAAAAGGTATTTTTTCCATAAAAGCCGTGTTCCCCATTAGAATCTCCATGATCAGACACATAGATTACAATGCCTTCCCGTCCAGTCCTTTTTAGATACTGTTCCCAGGCTGACACGATCTTTCCGATATTCTGATCCATGAATTCTATCATTCCATAGTATGCTGCCATTGCTGCACGATATCTCCGGTGGTGCAACTGCTGTCCGGTGGTCTGATGCTGGGTGCTATCTTCAT
>OKRY01000521.1_pt1 | contig 30657 bp, 27 predicted proteins | sample 1601121 | NCBI WGS metagenome assembly OKRY01 (sample SAMEA3541546, study PRJEB24748) | human gut metagenome | biome: human gut; feature: human-associated habitat; material: faeces | place: China | collected 2012
AGTAAACTGACTATGTATGTAGACGGAGTGAAAGATGCACAAGGCGATGGTGATGGTAAACCGGTCGATTTCCAGCGTTTTGAACTAGGAATGTCGTGGACGGGATATCGCGGATCTCAGTATTTTCGTGGCCGTATTGCTGAAGTTCATGTCTGGAACCGTGCTTTGAGTACAGGCGAACTACAGATGAATCTTTGTGGCGTTGATTCACAATCAGAAGGTTTGGTTGCATACTGGAAAATGAATGAAGGCGAAGGACACATCTTTAAAGATGCAACAGGACATGGCTATGATATGGATTGGACGAACACTGCCCGTGAAATAAATGAAGGAGCTGGATTAACATATAATCTGAATTATAGCAGTGCTATTGCATGGGACAGTGATGATAATAACAGATGTAACGAGTAACGAAATAAATGATTGCTATGAAAATAAATACGCATATCTTAGGATTGTTGGTTGTAGTCGGATTATTTAGTCTTCAGTCTTGTGATGACGAAAGTTACGATATCGAAGGAAGCAACCAAAATTATGTATATATTAATGTGAACCGTTGGACTTCAACAGAATATCCTCAAAATACATTTGTCTATGAAGTGTTGAGAACACCGATTGGCTCTAGTTTAGAGAGTGGACCGGAAATAGTTAAGGTAGGGGTACGCTCTACTAAAGTTGCCTCTAAAGATATAACGGTTACTTTGGATATTGATAATTGTGCATCCATAGGTGAATTTTCTTCTTTCCCTGACGGGGTAAAAGTAACCTTGGATAAAAAAGAACTCGTGATTCCTGCGGGAAGTATGCTTTCTTCTGATTCAGTTACTATTGAAATAGAGGATGGAAAGTGGAGCGAGTTTGTCAATACAAGTTATCTTTTACCGCTAAAAGTAACATCGGTATCGAATGCGGCATTGAGTGAAACTCATTCCTCTGCTTATCTCGCTGTTAGCACCTCTTTTACGAATTGTGTTCCGGGAGCAACGAGTGTGGAAGGCACATTAATTAGTGATAGAAGCGCGTGGACTGCCACTAACAATGGTGTAGATGTTGGAACAACTCTGTTCGACGGAAATACAAGGACTTATCCGTCTCAGGATGCCAGTTCTACCGTTATTGTTAATTTGAATGGCGTATACCAAAACATAACAGGAATTCGATTACAGTATTATTCCCGTAATTATAGTTTGTCCAGTGCCGCTGTCTATACAAGTGAAACAGGAGGTGAAGATTATGAGTATCAGGGAAACGTTACTTTCTCTCGTGCAACGCCGCAATATATTCGTTTCTATGGAGCTGTGAGTGCTCGATATGTCAAACTTGAATTATTGCCGTATAGTAGTGGATATGGGATTGTTTTGTCTGAGTTTGATATGTATCAGAATGAATAAACGGGATTGATGAAAGTCTCTTATAATAGCTAATGAGTTATTATGAGAGGCTTTTGTTTTAAATGAAAAAAAGTATGGTGCTGCGCTTTATTATATTGATTTGTTGCATTAATTTGTATTTGGTTGCCTCGTACGCACAGACTCTTTCTGACGAACTGGTGTTCGAAGAACGTGTCTTTGATTTTGGAGAAATAAAGGAAGAAAATGGACTGGTTTCACATGAATTTGAGTTTAAGAATGTCAGTCAAAAAGTTATTTCTATCAATGGTGCGATTATGTGAAAACGGCAGGTTTTTCAGTGAAAACGGCAAATTCTGCATTTGCACTATGAATAATATGCGTATATTAGGCGAATACAAGATATTATATTCATCAGACAAGTTTCATTTCATCTCTGAAAAGTTCTTTTCCGGAGCCAATCTCAAAGTGATATTTGACAATTCCGAGATCCATATCGGAAAGTATGCCTTTACCGGCTTTTGCGAGCACCTTATCGCCGTCAAGCATAAATCCGAATTTCTGCTGATTCATAGCGGTGGGTGCAAGTAATGCGGCATTTACGCCGTTTATAAACCACTCAGGCGTATCATCCTTTATTACCGCAACTTCCTCGGGTGATTTGCTTTTATGTGGTGTCCCGTGCGTCTTTCCGTAGCCGAGAGAGATAACACAGCACAGCTTCTCCCCTTTTGCAATCGTATAAGCGTTTTTTACCTTAGCGTATGACATTGCCACCCAACAGCTGTCAAGTCCAAGCTGTGCCGCCAGAAGTACAAGCTGTTCGCCGTAATATCCGCATATTTCGTTCAGCTTATCGCCTTTTCTGCCTATAAGAGCAATGTAATCGGTAACGCCCGAGAACTTTCCGTAATGTGCCATAAAGCTGTCGAATGCCTTAGGCTCATCTGTTACAAGCTGTATGTGAAGCTTGCTTTCGGCATTCAGCAGGTCTATCTTTTCTCTGAGCATATCCGTTATTTCTTTTGGTATCTTTTTTTCGGGATCGTAGGCTCTTACAGCGTGGCGATTCTCCATTGCGGTTATAATATCCGTCATAAATCCTCCTTACAGGGCTTTTGTCATAAGCACATGAGGACAGTATTCATCATAATACTCTTCGCCGTGCTTCTTATAGCCCTGTTTCTCGTAAAATCCCGACGCACGAAGCTGAGCGGACAGAGCAACAGACTTTCCGCCGTCCTGCTTTATCTTCTGCTCCGCAAAGGATAATATCTTATCGCCGTAATGCAAGCCTCTGCATTCTTTAACGACGGCTATCCTGCCTATCATATATGACTTATGCTCTTCATCGTAAAAATATCTGCAAACTGCGACAGGCTTTTCTCCGTCATAACCGACTATATGCCTTGCCTTACTGTCCGTATCGTCAAATTCCGTTTCAAAGCCCTGCTCTGCCACAAATACTTCTGTTCGTATCTGTTTTGCATCCTCACAGAGCTTGTCATAAATTCTGAATGTCATTTATTATTCCTTTGTAAATACACTGCATTTTACAGAAGTCTGTTTTATGCCGTTTTCACCGTTGACCAGATTCTCGCCCCAATCGGCAGATAAAACCGAACCGTCCCAGCTGTTTGCTATATCAAGATATTCAACACCGCCGCTGTTACCTTTCCAGCTCCAGCCGATATATCCTATACCGTTTTCCTGACAATATTTCATTATAAATGCCTCGTCAACATCGCCGTCTGTATGCGTATAGCCGAACTCGCCGACAATTACACACAGCCCGTTATCTGTAGCAAATCTGAGATTCTTTTCTATAACTGAGCTGTTTTTTCCTGCCGTGCCGTACATATGAACGGCGAACATAGTATTCTTATCGGGATCGGAATCAAATACCTCTTTACCGTAATCGCCTATGCTCTTGGCATATTGTCCCCATCCTGCCGCATCGACAAGGATAGTATTCTTTATACCTGCTTCTCTAAGCTTCGGGATAGATTCTGTATAGCCGTCACGCCATAATTCGCCGTTCCAGCCGCCTGTCCACTCGTTTGCGATATTGAGTATAACATACTGCTCCTTGCCGATAAGAGCGTTCTTCATCTCTATCCAGTAATCAGTAGCTTTATCAAGTGCAGTCTTATCATCCTTACCGGTTGCGTCGTGTACTTCGACTACTGCGATCATCTCATTGTCGATACAAAGATTGATAACCGTTTCAAGCATATTCTCTGTATCTTTTGTCCACTGCTCGCCGTCTGAGCAAACAACACGCACTACATTTGAGCCTGTTTCGGCTATTGCTTTGATAGCCGTTGTATCTTCATCAAGATACCATGTGTGTGCGTGATTTATACCACGCATTATAAACTCCTTGCCGTTTGCGTCAAGCAGCTTTGTACCTTCTACTTTGAATCCGCCGTTACCATTCTGTAATGATGATCCGCTGCTTTCTTCCTGCGATGCTGTGCTTTGCGATTCCGATGCGGCAGAAGAAATATCAGAGGATAAAGCGTCTGAGCTTGTGTTTTGCGAGCATCCCGACAGAGCGAGTAATGCCGCACAAAGAGTTATTGATATTGATTTTTTCATTTTAAATCTTTTCCGTCCTTTGACTTTTCAAGTAATGCGTTTTTTATATCCCACAGCTTCTTTGACAAATCCACATAGTAAGTATGCGGATTTTCGAAACGTTTTACCTCGTCCCAAAGTGTTTCCAACTGTTCGGCGCAGTAAATCCTGATTTCATACAGCGACGGTTGCTTATATACAAGCTCACCGTTTTTGAATATCGTTACATGAAGTTCTCTTGCTGTGTAGTCTGTAAGCGTCTTTGTTTTCCATATTGCATCGGGATCGAAAATAGTGTGAGGCTTTGTGCTGTCAATTGTTTCATCGTATACACAAAGTTCGTCCGCAAGTGCCTTGCCGCTTTCATTGTCATAGAAACGGTACAGCTTCTTGTAATGGGGATTGGTTATCTTTGCGGTGTTTTCGCTTATTTTTATCTTGGGAATGATGTTTCCCTGTTCATCCTCCACAGCCGCCAGCTTATAAACACCTCCGAATACGGGTGCGCTCTTTGCGGTGATGAGCCTTTCTCCTACTCCGAAGGTATCTATCTTAGCCTCCTGCATCATAAGATCACGGATAAGATATTCATCGAGCGAATTTGATGCAACTATCTTACAGCACTGAAGTCCTGCCTCATCAAGCATCTTTCTTGCTTTCTTGGACAGATATGATATATCGCCCGAATCAAGCCTTATGCCGAAATTTGTAATACCCTTAGGCACAAGCACCTCTTTAAATGCCTTTATAGCGTTCGGAACGCCGCTTTTCAGTGTGTTGTAAGTGTCAACAAGCAGTACGGCATTATCGGGATATATTTCGCAATAAGTCCTGAATGCGTCATACTCGGTATCGAACATCTGTACCCACGAATGCGCCATAGTACCGCCTGCGGGAACACCGTACTTGAAATCGGTCAGCGTACACGCAGTGCCTGCACAACCGCCTATATAAGCCGCTCTTGCGCCTATCACGGCACCGTCTGCGCCCTGCGCCCTTCTTGAGCCGAATTCAAGCACTGTCCTGCCGTTTGCCGCTCTGACTATTCTGTTCGCTTTTGTGGCTATAAGCGACTGGTGATTTATCGCAAGCAGTATATAGGTTTCTATAAGCTGTGCCTCGATAGCCGGTGCTTTTACGGTAAGGACAGGCTCGTGCGGAAAAACAGGAGTACCCTCAGGTACGGCGTAAATATCGCCGGTAAATCTGAAGTCTTTAAGATATTCGAGAAATTCTTCATCGAAAATCTTCTTGCTACGCAGAAATTCTATATCTTCGGCAGAAAAATGAAGCTCTTTTATATATTCGATTATCTGGTCAAGTCCTGCCGCAATCGCAAATCCGCCGTTGTCGGGAACGTTTCTGAAAAATACATCAAAATATGTCGTGCGCTTATAGAAGCCGTTTTTAAAATAGCCGTTCGCCATAGTAAGCTCATAGAAATCGCACAGCATTGTGAAATTATCCTTGTTCATTAGTCTGCTCCTTTATTTTATTATTATCTGCATACCTTCCATAGTATCAAGGGCGGCATTGTGAAGCCGCTCGTCATTTGATGCCGTGAGCATGCTGTCTACTATTATATCCGCATCGGGTAAAGCCGTTTTTGCGAGTACAGCATTGGCAACAACACAGATATTCGTTACAACACCTACAAGCTCAACGGAGCCGTAGCAGGCGGTTTTAAGATACTCATAAAGAGCGTCCGAGCCGAAGGTGGTTTTCCTGAATACTATATCTTCGCCGGAAACGCAGTCGGCAACACTGCCGTAAAGCTTATGTCCGTCCGTATTCTCTATACAGTGAGGTACGGGCAGATGCTTTCCCTCATAGCTATCCATATAATCGTCATAATGAGTGTCAAGAGTAAATATGACATCATCACCGTTTACATGATAGGAATTTATTTTGTTGGCGATTCCGAGTTCAAGCGTCTTTGCCTTTTCAAAGCCGAGCGAACCACTTACAAAATCATTCTGATAGTCCACTACAATTAAGCACTTTTTCATAATGCAGCTCCTTTCATATCATGATACTATTTTACACCTATTTCAAGCACTTGTAAAGAGTTTTGAACAGCATCAGAAAATTTTGAACACGGCAATTGTTCCGATTGACAGCATCGGAAATAACTGTTATACTTTAATAAGAAATAAATATGAAACGGAGAAGCTTATGATATACTCAAACCCGTCTTTCGAAACAGAGAAGCACACTCACGCATTCGGTGCGATGCTTTGGTGGATAGTCAGCCTTATTTCTATGTTCACTGTCGGCACAGGCGTTACCGCTATCGGTCTGTGCGGTGCTTCGGTGCTTAAAATAACAAGCACATTTTTGCAGGATAATACGGTAATTGTTCTTATGATGTTCTTTGCTGTGGCGATTATCATATTCTTTATCGGTCTGCTGAGATTTGCCTCAGTTCTTACAACGTCATATAAGTTTGACGGCAATACAATAATAAAAGGCACTCTCGCCGCAAGAGGCGGTCTTATCTCGAAAATCACCGCAAATACGGATTTTGAATTTGTGAGAGCGAATTTTGATACTGACAGATATAAAAAGACGATTTACGAAAACGCTGTTCTGACAGGCGAAACAAAGCGTTATCTCAAATACAGCAGTAACGGCAGAACAATAAAAATACCGAAAATCTACGACAGTATGCCTGATTTACGCATTGCCGAAAATACGGTAAAGAAATCTGTTGCAAGCAGAGTTATCAAAAGAGCGGTTTTAGTATTTGCAATCTTTCTGGCACTCGAGATAACCGATTTGTGTATAGGCTACGGCAAAAATGACGAGGTAAACGGCAATATCTCCCAAAGCAACGCTACAGTTGAAAAGATACTCACCGAAAACGGCTTTACAATGCAGAAAATCAGCAACATCGTATATCTTTACACCAAGTCCACAGCCGACAACAGCCGTACATCAAAGCTTCGAATCGTATATGACAAAAGCGGAAATATCGACAAATCCGAAGTTGAAATGTTCATAGAAAGCGAAAACGACATCCTTGCGCTTGAAAATCTTCTGAAAGTTTTCTGCAAGACGCAAAGTACCGATGAATTTATTTCGGATGTGCGAAAACAGCTTGACGGCGAAAGTACAAACGCCAAGATGACGCTTGATAACGGGCAGGTATTAAGGCTTGGTACAAGCGGCGGTTATACGGAAGTACATACAAGCCGTTAACGAAAACGACCCTGCGGTAAATATGCCGCAGGGTCTTAGTCATTTATTCAGTAATTTTTGCAGAAGACTGAGATTATCGTTTCTCATCTGCTCCGTTTTCGCTTTATCGGGAACATATATACCGCTATCCGAAAGGATGACCGCATCGCCCTCTTTGACATCGTGAGATATCTTATCTCTGTCTAATATAATCTGCTTTTCGTCATCAAAAACTACCGCTTTATCTTCTTCAAATCTGTCAACAATAAGCATAGTGTTCTCCTATTTCAAGTACAGGCTGTGATGATGAAAGATTTCGGCGCTTATGCTGTTTTTGCCGCCGAATATACCGCTCCAGCACGGAAGATATTCTATATTGAACACATATTCGTTCAGGGTCATAAAAATACAAACACAAGCGATTATCACAGCTAACGCAATCAGCACGTTAGTGCTTTTTCTTCTGCATTTTATTCCTGCCGCCGCTCTTATTGCCCTGTCGTTGATACGTCTTTGCTTTTGAAGAGGAGTTCTTGCCATTTTTCACCGCTCCTTTTCTGTCCTGCTGCAAGGCTAATCCATCAGGGGTGATAAGGCATTCCTTACCGTATCCGATAAGGTCACGTCTGCCTGCCCTTATGAGAGCCTTTGCAACTATCTGCTTATTCTCTTTTTTGTAATACTGCAGGAGCGCTCTTTGCATCTCCTTTTCCTTCGGGTCACGGGGGATATAGACCTCCTGCATAGTATAAGGGTCAAGCCCTGTATAATACATAGCTGTTGATATTGTTCCGGGTGTGGGATAGAAGTCCTGCACCTGCTCGGGTCTGATGTTATGCTTTTTAAGGAACACCGCAAGCTCGACCGCCTCTTTTATGGTACAGCCGGGATGTGATGACATCAGATACGGCACCAGATACTGTTCCTTACCGCATTCCTTTGTATACTTGTAGAACTTCTTTTCAAAGTCCTCGTATACCTCAATGTGAGGCTTGCCCATAAGATCAAGTACCTTGTTGCTTGCGTGTTCGGGGGCAACCTTAAGCTGTCCGCTGACGTGATGTTCTACAAGCTCCTTGAAAAACTCATCGTTCTTATCCTTCATCATATAGTCGTATCTTATACCCGAACGGATAAATACACGCTTGACATTTTTTATGGAACGTATCTTTCTGAGCATCTCAAGATACTCGCTGTGATCGACCTTCAGTGCAGGGCAAGGCTCAGGAGCAAGGCACTTTTTGCCCTTGCAAAGTCCCGCCTTTTCCTGCTTGTCGCAGGAGGTCCTGCGGAAGTTTGCGGTAGGACCGCCGACATCGTGGATATATCCCTTGAAGCCCGGTTTTTTGGTAAGGTCTATCGCCTCGTTTATAACCGATTCCTCGCTTCTTGTCTGTATTCTTCTGCCCTGATGCAAGGCTATCGAACAGAAATTACAATAACCGAAACAGCCTCTGTTATGAGTTATGGAAAACTCAACTTCCTTTATTCCGGGAACTCCGCCGCCTTTTTCATAGCAAGGGTGATATGCTTTCATATAAGGCAACTCGTATGCCTTGTCAAATTCGCTCTGCGTAAGGCTTCTCTGAGGAGGATTCTGTACAAGCATCATATTTCCGTGACGCTGTACCATAGTTTTACCGTAAACCTCGTCCTGCTCGTCATACTGCTGACGACAGGATTTTGCGTATGCTTTCTTATTCTCTCTGACTATCTCGAAGCTGTCGCACTGCACCGCACCGAGAGGAGTATTCTTAGGCTCGGTAAGATAACAGGTGCCTCTTATGTCGTGTATCTCCGACAGCTTTTTACCCTCGGCAAGCTCTCTGTAAAGCTGTACTATCGTAAGCTCGCCCATTCCGTACATCAGAAGCTTAGCTCCGCTGTCAACCAGTATTGACGGCATTACCTTATCCGCCCAGTAATCGTAATGGGCAAATCTGCGCAGGCTTGCCTCAAGTCCGCCTATCGCTATTTCTTTATCGGGAAACAATCTTGTAAGCGTTTTACAATATACCGTTACCGCTCTGTCAGGACGTTTTCCGCCCTTTCCGCCCTCGGAATAGGCATCATCCCAACGTTTTTTCTTAAATACGGTATAATTCGACACCATACTGTCTATATTTCCGCCCGTTACAAGAAAACAGTATTTCGGCTCACCCAGCTTTTTGAAATCCTCATCGGTTACGGGCTGAGCGATTATTCCGACATTACAGCCGCAACTTTCAAGCATACGGGATATAATAGCTATACCAAATGACGGATGATCAACATAGGCATCGCCCGTGACACAGATGAAATCAAGCTGATCTATCCCTCTGTCTTTCATATCCTGTTTTGATATAGGTAAAAAAGGCATTTATTTCACTTTCCTTTATTGTTGTTTATTCATCTGGCGCTCGTAGTACTGCTCCTTAGTCATAAGCACTTCTCTTGGCTTACTTCCCTGTGACGGTCCTACGATGCCCATTTCTTCCATTACATCGACAAGTCTTGCGGCTCTGCCGAAACCGAGCTTGAGCTTTCGCTGAAGCGTACTTACGCTTGCCTGTCCGTTTTCAACTACGATACGGATAGCATCCTCCAGCTTATCGTCGCTGACATCAATATCTCCGCTTTCAAAGCCGACACTGTCTGAGGATTTATCGTTGCCCTTGACAAGCTCTGCCTGTCGCTCGACCTCTTTCATAACATCATCGTCATAATCAAGCTCGAATTTATTCTTCAGAAAATCCACAACACGTTCAACTTCCTTGTCGGAGATCCAACAGCCTTGTACACGGATAGGCTTCGGCATAGAAACGGACTTGAAGAGCATATCGCCCTTGCCGAGCAGTTTCTCGGCTCCCTGCTCATCCATAATTACACGGCTGTCAGTACCGGAGCTTACCTTTAATGCGATACGGCTGGGGATATTAGCCTTTATAAGACCGGTAACAACATCTACGGTCGGTCGCTGTGTAGCTATGACAAGGTGCATACCTGCGGCTCTTGCCATCTGCGCAAGACGGCATATACTGTCCTCGACCTCGTTCTTTGATGCCATAATAAGATCGGCAAGCTCATCTATAAAAATCACCGTCTGGCTCATTTTATCCATCTCGGGATCCTTAGCCGCAAGAGCGTTATAGCCGTGTATATTGCGGACATTGTACTCAGAGAACATACTGTATCGCTTCAGCATTTCGCCTACCGCCCAGTTCAGAGCGCCCGCCGCCTTTTTAGGATCTGTCACAACAGGGATAAGCAGGTGAGGTATGCCGTTATAAGCCATAAATTCAACGGCCTTCGGGTCAATCATTATAAACTTTACGTCTTCGGGCTTGCTTCTGAAAAGTATCGACATGATTATCGAGTTCACGCATACGGATTTACCCGAGCCGGTCGTACCTGCAATCAGCAGATGTGGCATCTCGGCTATATCGGCTATTACTATGCCGCCCGAAATATCCTTACCCAGCACAGCCGCCAGCTTGCTTTTCTTTTCGGCAATATCACTGCTTTCGATAAGCTGTCTGAATGGTACGGTATCTCTTATCTTGTTCGGCACTTCGATGCCTACAGCGGGTTTATTGGGTATAGGCGCTTCTATTCTGATACCGGATGAAGCGAGGTTCAGCGCTATATCATCGGCAAGTCCTGTTATCTTGGAAATTTTAACGCCTGCCGCAGGCTGTAATTCATATCTTGTTACAGAGGGTCCTCTGCAAGTACCGATACATTTTGTCTGAACGCCGAAGCTGCGTAACGCTTCAACAATGGTGTTCGCATTTGTTTCAAGCTCTCTGTCGATGTCCTCCTGTGCCTTACCGGGCATAATCTCGTCAAGAAGCGCAGTAGGCGGCAGAGGGTGATCTTCCTCGTTAAGCGTCACTGTGTAGAGCTTATCACTGTCGCTTGTATCGCCGTCCTGCTTGTCCTCCTGCACTGCGGTACTGTTCGTAATACCGTCAGGTGTACTGTCGGCAATACCGGAATCGGTATTATCTGCGATAAAAGGCGCTTCAGCAGGCGGTGCAACAGGAGCGTTCACATCGTTCACAAACTGCTCTTCTCTCTGCACAGAGGAATTTTGTTCATAGTTCGTTTCTTCTATGAACGAATTTAAAGCAGCCTCAACGGGATTGACCTCCTCCGGAGGATAAATAGGCAGGGGCGGAAAATATTCCGGTATCGGCTCGCTGTCCTCCTGCTTATCTGTAGCTACGCTCTGTGCCTTTTGCGCAGAGCCGTTGTTATCGGCTACTGGCAGGTCGGGCAGCTTATCGCAAGACATATGTACATCGCTCTCAGGAGCAATCTCAGGCAAATGCTCATTGCTCTGCTGAACCGCTTCTTCGGGTTTTGGCGATACCTTGCCGTTGTAATTGTTTATCTCGTTTATGAAATTATCGCTGTCCTTTTTCTGCTCCTCGATATTCTCATCGTGTCTTTCCTGAAGCGTTGTTGCAGGAGTTCCGACAGCGTTTGATTCAAGCTCTATAAGTTTTTCCTTGCGTTCGCTTTCAGCCTGAAGCCTCTGCTGTTCCTGCTCAAGTCTGTACGCTTCCATTTCTTCCCTATGCTGAGCGTGTTTCTCCTTGGCGGTAACCGCAACCTTTTTTACAGGTTTTCCTACAGCGCCTAAAAAGTCCATAAGCGACTTTCTGCTGATAAGCATAACAAATACGAAAGCAATCAGTATAATCATTACTATTGCGCCGACATTGCCGAACAAAAGCAAAAGCCACGCAGGTACGCCGCCTATGATACCGCCGCCTGTCAGCCGTGTCCCGTCCGAATAAAGACTTGCCACCGCTCCGAAAAAGTCGTTCGTGCCTTCTCCGACACTGCCTACAAAGAATATCTGTATAGCTGTGCTTAATATCACTATTCCGCCCGACAGCTGCAATATCTTGGTGAGGATGCTTGTCCTGCTCTTATCCGTTGCAATAAGTACGGCTACATATATAAGAATAGGGCCTGTAAAAAATACCGTAAAGCCGAACATACCGCAGAGGAACGAATAAATCATATCAAGCAGATTCAGGCTGGCGCCTTCCGCCCTGTTAAGACTGCCGATAAAGCCTATAATCGTAAACAGCGCCATAAGAACACCTATGGCGAAAAGAATTATAGAGCTTCTTCTTCTTTTCGATTTAAGCTCCTTTTCAATGTCGTTCTTGCAACGTTCACTCAGTTCTCGCTGCTTATCTTCGATAGTCTGATTCTTTTTCCGTGTTTTGCCCGATGACCCCGAAGTTCTTGCTTTAGCCTCATCGGTGCTGTTGTTAAGATTGCGCTTTGCTGCCATGTTTCTACGTCCTTTCTCCCAAAGTCATTGAATTATATTTAAATTCTGTCAGAAAACAAAAACGAAGTGTGAGCCGGTCGCCAGTTCATAAGCACCGATGCCTATGCAGGCAAGACCGAGTATTGCCGTATAGAATCCGAAAATCTTGAATCTGTCCTTTTTAAGAAGCCACTTTACAAGAGCTATCGCAAGAAGTCCCACTGCCGCAGATACGACAAAGCCTATTCCGAGCTGTACCCAGTCAAGCTCTACATTGCTTTTTAACGCATCACCGATCTCAAGCACACTTCCGCCGAGAATTGCGGGGATACCGAGTATAAACGAGAATGTGACCGCAGTTTCCTTTGTAAGTCCGCAGAAAAGGCCTGCGGCGGTTGTAGAGCCTGAACGTGATACACCGGGAAACAGAGCCACGCACTGCATTGCGCCTATTGCAACGGCATCTGCGACCTTCATCTTATCGCCTGTTTTGTTGCCCTTTATGCACTTATCCGACATAAAGAGAAGAATTGCGGTAAAGATAAAGGCAAAGCCCTCAAAAATAATGTCATTGTCGCCCTCAAAACCTGTAAAGAAGTCTTTGAAGAAGTAAACGGGTACAAGCATAGCGGTGGAAATTATGACCATAAACATCATACGTCTGTTGGCGTTCATATTCTTCCACGAAAATTTGCCTGTGAAAATATCCTTTATAGTAAGGAAAAATTCCTTTATCATTCCCCAGATAGTAGGGAAAAATGCTATAAAAACCGCCAGAAGCGTTCCTAAATGCAGTACAACAGAGGTTATAAGGGTGTTTTCTCCGATATTCATAAAATGCTGGGCAACAGACAGATGGCCTGAGCTTGAAACGGGAAGAAACTCCGTAAGTCCCTGTATAATGCCCTGAATGATTATGCTTATGTAATCCATTTTCTTTTGTTCCTTTCGGATTATTTCGTATTGTTTATTTAATATATATGTATGGGCTTACGCCCGTAATGACTTTCTCCTAAAGCGGCTTTATCTGCGTGTATTTCAGATAACTCCGTAAATCGTGCGATACAGAAACGCTGTTCTTTTCGCAGACATTATAAGAAAAAACACAACCGTCAACCGCATAATAGGAGTTATTGTCATAAAGCTGTGCGTTACGGAAAACCTCCGATTCATCTACAACGGTCTGAAACATTCTCCGCACCTCGCTTTGCTCTCATTTCTGCTCTTTGTGCCGATGGATGATATTCTCTGAACGTACTCACTCTGGCGGTTGCTTTACCCTTGCCTGCGGTTTTTGTATCCGTCTTAGCTGTTGCTGACGAAGCTCTTTTTTTCGAAACGGTTTTTCCTGTACTATACTTAGTGCGCTTAGTGCTTTCCTTATCGGTTTTCTGCTGTTCTATCAAAGAGTAAAGGCACTGCACAGCATCGCTCAGTCCTCCGAGGCTGTCTATAAGTCCCTCGTTCACGGCTGTTTCGCCGTCAAGCACCGAACCGACATCCATTACAAGCTCATCCTTCTTCATCATAAGCTCACGGAAGCGCTCAGGCTTTATCCTGCTGTTCTTGCTTACGAAATTTATTATTCTCTCCTGCATACGCTCAAAATATGACAGCGTCTGCGGTATGCCGAGAAGAAGTCCGTTCATTCTTACAGGGTGGATGGTCATTGTTGCAGACGGCACGATAAAGCTCTTTCTTGCACTTACCGCAAGCGGTACGCCGATTGAATGACCTCCGCCGACTACGATCGACACTGTGGGCTTTGACATTCCTGCGATAAGCTCGGATATTGCAAGTCCTGCCTCTACATCTCCGCCGACCGTATTGAGTATTATAAGCAGACCGTCTATGCTCATATCCTGCTCTATTGCTACCAGTGCAGGCATAATGTGTTCATACTTTGTGGTCTTGTTCTGGGGAGGAAGGATATAATGTCCCTCTATCTGACCGATTACGTTAAGGCAATGTATATTGTGCTTAGCGTTTTCCGATGCGAATATGCCGTTATCCGACACCTGACAGGTTACCGCCTGTTCTTCGTTCTCCTCGTCGGTCTGTTCGTTATTTGTGATATTATCTTTATTCATACCCTGCTCCTTTGCTGATTTTTTCTCTTTTATTCTTAGCAAAAGAGCAGAAAATATACGGCAAAGTGTGCAGTTATCACATAATGATACAGTATAAGTATATCACAAACATCGTGCCATTGCAAGACGAAATTGCGTATAAAAAGACCTGTGAGAATTTCCCACAGGTCTGTTTTTGCAATATTCAGCTTTATCAGCCGTTTTTCTTCTTTGCTTCGATTTCGGCAAGAGCAGCCTTTCTTGAAAGTCTTATCTTACCCTGATTGTCGATTTCGAGAACCTTTACGATTATCTCGTCACCGATTGAAACAACATCTTCAACCTTTTCTACACGTCTGTTTTCAAGCTCTGAAATGTGTACCATTCCGTCCTTGCCGGGAGCAATCTCAACAAACGCACCGAAGTTCATTATACGAACAACCTTGCCCTTGTAGATAGCGCCAACCTCGGGGGGAGATGTGATAGCCTTTATCATCGCTACGCAGTTCTGAGCCTTTTCAAGATCCTGACCGCAGATGAATACATTGCCTTCTTCATCAATGTCAATCTTAACCTCGAAGTCTGCGCAGAGCTTCTGTATAACCTTACCGCCTGTACCGATAACTTCTCTTATCTTGTCAACGGGTACCTTGTAGTTGAGCATCTTGGGAGCGTACTTGTTTACAGTGGGACGAGGCTCAGGAATAGCCTTGAGCATTATTTCGTCAAGGATATAATCTCTTGCCTTGTGTGTCTTTGCAAATGCGTCCTTGATAATCTCGGGTGTAAGACCGTCAATCTTAAGATCCATCTGAATAGCTGTGATACCCTTATGAGTACCGCCTACCTTGAAGTCCATATCGCCGAAGAAGTCCTCAAGACCCTGAATGTCTACCATTGTCATCCAACGGTCGCCCTCTGTGATAAGACCGCAGGAAATACCTGCAACAGGTGACTTTATCGGAACGCCTGCGTCCATCAGTGAAAGCGTAGAACCGCAGATAGAAGCCTGTGATGTTGAACCGTTTGAAGAAAGCACTTCAGATACAAGTCTTATTGCGTAGGGGAATTCTTCAACGGGAGGGATAACGGGTTCGAGCGCTCTCTGTGCAAGTGCGCCGTGACCGATCTCACGTCTGCCGGGGCCTCTGCTTGCCTTTGTTTCGCCTACAGAGTATGCAGGGAAGTTATAGTGGTGCATATAACGCTTTGTTTCTTCTTCGTCAATGCCGTCAAGCTTCTGGCTGTCGCTTACAGGGCCTAAGGTCGTGATTGTCATAACCTGTGTCTGACCACGGGTAAACAGACCTGAGCCGTGTACTCTGGGGAGAAGTCCTACTTCAGCGGCAAGAGGACGCATCTCGTCCATACCTCTGCCGTCAACACGCTTCTGCTCGTCTAACAGCCAACGTCTTACGATGAACTTCTGTAACTTGTAGATGCACTCGTCAATCATAGCGGCCTTGTCGGGATACTGCTCGTCAAACTCTGCATGGATAGCATCCTTTATAGGCTGTAAACGCTCCTCACGGACATTCTTGTCGTCTGTATCAAGAGCGAACTTTACCTGCTCGGTGTACTTGTTCTGAATAGCCTCGAACAGATCGTGATCAACCTCCATTGAGGGAAAGCTGAACTTGGGCTTGCCAATCTCAGCCTGAATCTGCTTGATGAAGGGGATAAGTGACTTGTTGATCTCTTCGTGACCTGCCATTATAGCCTTGAGCATTGTATCATCGTCAACTTCGTTTGCACCGGCTTCGATCATTACGACCTTCTTCTCGCTTGACGCAACGGTAAGCTGAAGATCCGACTTTGCTCTCTGCTCTGCATCGGGCATAAGAACAATCTCACCGTCAACAAGACCTACGGAGATACCGCCGATAGGACCGTTCCACGGAATATCGGAAATGGAAACTGCGATAGAAGCGCCGATCATAGCGATGATTTCAGGCTGTGTTTCGGGATCTACTGCGAGAACCGTCATAACGATAGCAACGTCATTTCTCATATCCTTGGGGAACAGAGGACGCATAGGACGGTCAACTACACGGGAGTTCAGTATAGCCTTTTCGCTGGGCCTGCCCTCTCTCTTTAAGTAACCGCCGGGAATTTTACCTACTGCGTAGAGCTTTTCTTCGTAGTCAACTGCAAGAGGGAAAAAGTCAACACCCTCTCTGGGCTTTGCGCTTGCTGTAACGTTTACCATTACGACTGTTTCACCGTAGTGTACCCAGCAAGAACCGTTTGCAAGTCCGCATACCTTACCGGTTTCGACCATAAGCTCACGGCCTGCAAATGTCGTTTTGAATGTTTTGTAATTCTCGAACATATTGTTCCTCCTGTTTTATTTTAAGAGAAACAGCGTTAGCAATAAATTCAGCGGAATAACATTATTCCGTTCAATTTATTGCTGACTGCACTGCTTCTCCTTAAGTCAAAAAATCAATGCTGAAATAAGGGTTAAAGGGCAGAACAAAAATGCCCTGCCCTTTTTAAAACTCTTACTTACGAAGACCGAGCTTAGCTACTACTGCACGGTAGCGTTCGATATCCTTCTTAGCGAGGTAGTTTAACAGATTACGTCTGTGACCTACCATCTTAAGAAGACCACGGCGTGAGTGGTGATCCTTCTTATGTGTCTTTAAGTGCTCGGTTAAGTCGTTGATTCTCTTTGTGAGAATAGCGATCTGTACTTCGGGAGAACCTGTGTCGTTCTCGTGTGTGCGGTTAGCTTCGATAACCGCTGTCTTTTCTTCCTTTAAAAGCATGGTTACACCTCTTAAAAATATTTTCTTTGTCATAGCGGCGGGAAACGGTGTTTCTCATAACGAGCATTCTCCACAGAGCCAAGACAAGAATTGATTGTGTGCAATGCACAACAAAGTTATTATAGCATACAAAGCAACGTTTGTAAATACTATTTTAAAAAATTTTTAAATTTTTATCAGTCAACGAAAACAGCTCAACCTTTGTTATGCGGGATTTTTCTTTGCGGTTTTCTTTTCGCTGTTCCTTCTGTTTTTTCTTGCGGAAGGATCTCTGATAACCTCCGGTGCTTTACTGTCGGTGACACATTCACCTGTGAGGATCACCTTTGATATGGTATCGTCGCTCGGTGCATTGAACATAATATCGGAGAGTGCCTCCTCGACTACTGTACGCAGGCCTCTTGCGCCTGTTTTTCTTTCAGCCGCTTTTTTTGCTATGGCACGCATTGCATCGTCGGTAATCTCAAGCTCTATGCCGTCAAGCGAGAACATATAGCTGTACTGCTTCAGGATAGCGTTCTTCGGCTCGGACAGTATCTTTACAAGTGCGTCCTCGTCAAGATCGTCAAGTACGGCAATTACGGGAAGTCTGCCGACAAGCTCGGGGATAATTCCGAACTTTACAAGATCCTCAGGCTCTACCTGATGCAGTGCCTCGTTTATCTTGTTGTCCTGCTTGCTCTTTACCTCTGCACCGAAACCGAGTGCCGATGAGCTTGTTCTCTGCATTATCAGCTTATCTATACCCTCGAATGCACCGCCGCAGATAAACAGGATGTTCTTTGTGTTAATCTGTATGAATTCCTGATTGGGATGTTTTCTGCCTCCCTGAGGGGGAACATTTGACACTGTACCCTCGATAATCTTGAGCAGTGCCTGCTGTACGCCCTCACCGCTTACATCACGGGTAATCGAAGTGTTTTCAGACTTTCTTGTTATCTTATCTATCTCGTCGATATATATGATTCCGTGTTCAGCCGCCTCAATATCATAATCAGCCGCCTGTATAAGTCTTAGAAGAACATTCTCAACATCCTCACCGACATATCCTGCCTGTGTGAGCGTTGTTGCATCGGCAATTGCGAAAGGCACCTTCAGCACATTGGCAAGCGTCTGGGCAATCATGGTCTTACCGACACCGGTAGGTCCAAGCAGCAGAACATTGCTCTTCTGAAGCTCTATCTCGTCTGCAGTTGCCTCATCGCCGAAGAAATTCTTCTTATAATGATTATACACCGATACGCAGATGGTTTTCTTTGCTTCATCCTGACCGATTATATACTTATCGAGGATTTTCTTAAGTTCTGTAGGTTTTATAAGCTCGTACTTATCTTCCTTTTGCTTGCCTTTGGATTTTCTGCCGGAGGTCTTGTCTTCCTGCTCCATCAGCATCTGGTATGAGGCTACTATACAATCATTGCATATACAGCCGCTCGCACCGTAAATTATTCTTTCAACCTGATCCTCAGTTCTTTCACAGAAACTGCATCTAAGCATGGTCAAATTCCTTTCAAGTGGTTATCTTTTTGCAATTACCTTATCAACAAGGCCGTAAGCGCAAGCCTCTTCAGCTGAAAGGAAATTATCTCTTTCGCAGTCCTTATGAAGCTGCTCATAGCTCTTGCCGCAGTTCTCTGCCATTATTTTTTCAAGTGTTTCTCTTGTTTTCTCAAGGTACTTTGCGTGAATCGTAATATCGGTCTGCTGACCGCTGAGTCCGCCGCTGATAAGAGGCTGATGAATCATAACCTCTGAGTTCGGCAGGCAGAAACGCTTGCCCTTTGCGCCGCTTGAAAGCAGGAACGCTCCCATAGAAGCCGCCATACCTACGCAGATAGTAGATACATCGCACTTGATGTAGTTCATTGTGTCATATATAGCCATACCTGCGGAGATAGAACCGCCGGGGCTGTTTATATAAAGGCTGATGTCCTTATCGGGATCCTGTCCTTCAAGAAACAGTAACTGTGCAACAACAAGTCCCGCAGTAACATTGTTTACTTCTTCGTTAAGCATGATAATTCTGTCGTTAAGCAGTCTTGAGAATATATCGTAAGCTCTTTCTCCTCTGCCTGTCTGTTCAATGACGGTTGGTACTAAACTCATAAAACTCCTGCCTTTCAAAATGTTTTTTTATTTACAATAAAGAGCTTTCCATAATGATACAGAAAGCTCCCGATTGCAAAAAACTTAATTATTCAGTAACTTCGGTTACGTCTGCACTCTCACGAACGATGTCGAATGCCTTCTCAACCTCAAGGTCTTTTCTGAGAGCTTCTTCGGCAACAAGAGCCTTGACCTTGTCAAGCTCCATCTTGTAGTTTTCAGCCATCTCAGCATATTCCTTCTCAACGTCCTCATCTGTTACAGCAACGTTTTCGATCTGAGCAATCTTCTCAAGAGCAAGTCTGAGCTTAACCTGCTTTGCAGCGGGCTCCTTGAAGTTCTCCTTGAACTGCTCTATAGTTGTGTTTGTAAACTTGAGGTAATCAGCAACTGTGATACCCTGGTATCTGTTTCTGTACTCCCAGTCACGAACAAGGTCGTCAACACGGTTGTTTATCATAGCATCGGGAATTTCGCCCTCAAGCTTTTCGATAACAGCATCTGTAATATCGGCATCAAGCTTAGCGTCAGCGGCATTCTTAGCGCTTTCCTCAAGCTTTGCTCTGATGTCAGCCTTGAATTCGTCAAGTGTATCGAAATCGCTTACGTCCTTAGCAAACTCATCGTCAAGCTCAGCGTATTCCTTAGCCTTGATCTCGTGAATCTTGCACTTGAATACTGCGGGCTTGCCCTTTAAGTTCTCGGCATTGTAGTTCTCGGGGAATGTAACATTGATTTCGAATTCTTCGTCAATGCTGTGACCTACCATACCGTCCTCAAAGCCGGGGATAAACTGACCGCTGCCGATCTCAAGTGAGAAATGCTCAGCCTTGCCGCCTTCAAATGCTTCGCCGTCAACGAAACCTTCAAAGTCGAATACTGCTGTATCGCCCTTCTGAAGAGGTCTGTCTGTAACGTCGATGATTCTTGCATCCTTCTCCTGATATCTCTTGAGCTCGTTTGCAACATCTTCGTCAGTTACATTCTTGACAGTCTTGTTTACCTTTATACCCTTATAGTCCTTGATTTCAACTTCGGGCTTTGTTGTAAATGTAGCCTTGAAAGAAACACCGTTCTCCTTGCTTACTTCTGTTACTTCGATGTTGGGCATATCAACAACTTCAAGCTTAAGCTCGTCGATAACTTCCGCAACGCTCTTCTGGTACATACCGTTAACAGCATCTTCATAGAAAACGCCTTCGCCGTACTCAGCCTCGATTATCTTACGGGGTGCCTTACCCTTTCTGAAGCCGGGAACATTTATGTTCTTTTTCTTCTTTAAATATGCTGCCTGTACTGCCTGCTCGAATTCTTCGGCTGATGCCTTGAATTCTACCTCAACCGTATTTGTTGCGGTCTTGTTGTTTGAAATGATCTCCATTTGAAAAATCCTCCGTTTTTGCATAGCCTTATATACGGCGATGCGTATTATTGTATTTTATTCCTGCACAAGTACAGGTGTAAATTTAACATAGTCAGCCGATACCATTCTGTATGTAATTCCGTCCCTTTCGCCCTGAAAAGCCTTCGGAAAGCACGGAGCACCGTGAACGTGACCGTAAAAGCATCTTTTCACAGGATATTTTGACATCACATCAAGAATATAATCGTTCTGCTCGTTGCCGTATATCGGCGGATAGTGTATGAATACCACAGGCTCAAGACCTGTTGACACAGCGGCTTTGAGAGAAGCATCCATTCTGCCTGCCTCTCTGAGAAGCACAAGCTCATCCTGCGGTTCGCCGTCATCGTTTATCCAGCCTCTTGTGCCGCAGATTGCTATACCGCACTCCTCAAAAGCGTTATTATGCAGAATTCTGATATTATCAAAACCGTTTGTCTGTAAAAAGCCGTTCATTTTTTTCAGTGTCGTCCACCAGTAATCGTGGTTACCTTTAGAGATTATCTTCCTGCCTCTGAGCCTTCTGCTGATAAACTCGAAGTCCGGGAGTGCCTCCTCGATCGACATTGCCCAGCTTATATCGCCGGGTATCACAACGCAGTCATCTTCTCCGACAACACTGTTCCAGTTTTTTTCAATGCGCTCGGTATAATTCTCCCAGCCACCGAAAATATCCATCGGCTTTTGTCTGCCGAAAGGCAGATGAAGATCCCCCATTGTGAATACTCTCAAATAAACGCTCCTTAATTACTTGTTTATAAATTCAAGAACTGCCTCAGCCATTTCTTCGGGCTTTATTGAACCTGTAAATCTTACAGGCTTGTTCTTTGTATCGGAAAGTGCCTTGGGGCAGGTTGTCTTAGTGAGCTTTTCAAGCTTGCCGATAAGCTCAAACTCGTCAACGCCCTCAGTTTCGCCGCCCAGAGCATCATATACCGCAAAGCCGAACTTGTAAGGGTTGGCAGTTGAAGCGATAAGCGTCTTTGTGTTGTCGCCCGTCTTCTTCTTGTAATCCTCGTATACCTTGTAAGCAACGGCAGTGTGGGTGTCCATAAGGTAGCTGTATTCATCGAATACTTCCTTGATAGCGCCCTTTGTCTGCTCATCGTCGCAGCATCCGGCATAGAAGTTTTCCTTTATAGCAGCCTTTACACTGTCATTTACTTCGTATCTGCCGTCATTCTTAAGAGCGGTGAACCACTCGTTTATCAGCTTATCGTTTTCACCCGTGAGGTGATACAGCAGTCTTTCAAGGTTGCTTGAAATAAGTATATCCATTGAGGGAGAAACAGTCGTGTAGAACTTTCTGTTTCTGTCATAGATGCCTGTATTTATAAAGTCGGTAAGCACGTTGTTAGCGTTTGACGCACATATCAGCTTGCCTATCGGAATACCCATCTGCTTAGCGTAATATGCGGCAAGTATGTTACCGAAGTTACCTGTAGGTACTACTACATTCAGCTTTTCGCCGTACTTAAGCTCGCCGTCCTTTACAAGCTGAACATAAGATGAAACGTAGTAGATTATCTGGGGAGCAAGTCTGCCCCAGTTTATAGAATTCGCACTTGAGAATACGGTGTTTGCCTTTTCAAGCTGAGCGATAACGCTCTTGTCAGTGAATATCTGCTTAACACCGCTCTGGCAATCGTCAAAGTTGCCGACAACAGCGCAAACGTTTACGTTGCTTCCCTCCTGAGTTGTCATCTGACGCTTCTGCATATTGCTTACGCCGTCCTCAGGATAGAATACCATTATTGATGTGCCGTCAACGTCTTTGAAGCCTTCAAGAGCCGCTTTACCGGTATCACCGCTTGTAGCAACGAGGATAGAAATCTTCTTACCGTCAATTGTCTTCTTTGCGGAAGTTGTGAGCAGATAAGGAAGAATCTGAAGTGCCATATCCTTGAATGCGCAGGTGGGGCCGTGCCACAGCTCAAGAATGTATGTACCGGGGATAAGGTGAGAAATCTCAGCGATATTGTCGGTTGCAAAATTCTTATCGTTGTAAGCGCCGTTTACGCAGTGCTTTATCTCATCATCGGTAAAGTCTGTAAGGAAAAGTCTGAATATCTCGTAAGCTCTTTCGGCATACGACATATCGCACAGCGACATTATCTTTTCTTCAGAGAGCTTCGGGAGATTTTCGGGAACAAAAAGTCCGCCGTCAGACGAAAGACCCTGTGAAATAGCATAAGCGCTCGGTACATTTACCTTGACATCTCTGGTGCTTTTGTAGTTCATAACAAACATCCTTCTTTAGAGTTAAAATTGCGTTTCATAGCCTGTAGTGTCGAATGCGTCCTTGAAGTATCTGAAATCAATCACACGCACAGCATCACCGGTCGAAACCGTTACTTCCGCTATATCATAGCGAATTTGCTTTTCTTCGCCGTATTCGGCGAGAAAACAGTCAGCAGTTGCTATTATCCTGCCCTTTTTCTTATATCCTACCGCTTCGACCCCGCTTACAAGACTTCTGTATCTGCGTGTCTTTACTTCCACAAAAACAAGTATATCGCCTTTCGACGCTACTATATCTATCTCCCCACAGGGCTTGCGGTAATTTCTTGTTATAATATCATAGCCGTTTTTAATAAGATAATCTGCGGTGAAATCTTCACCGAGTTTTCCTTTTACGGCTCTTTCGTTATTTGCCTGCATTTTTTGCCTTGAAATATTTCACGAGAAAAGTCTTTCTGTGAATATCGCTTGCGCCGTATTTATCAAGCATTTCATAATGAAGCTTTGTACCGTAGCCTTTATGCTTTTCAAACATATACTGCGGATACTTTTCGGCAAGCTCCTTCATATAACGGTCACGGGCTACCTTTGCAAGTATTGATGCCGCCGCTATTGATGCGCTTGTTGCATCACCCTTGACAACAGCCGTTTCCGGTATATCAAGTCCGGGCGTCTTATTGCCGTCGATAAGTGCGGTATCAGGCTTTACATCAAGACCCTCGTATGCTCTTTTCATAGCAAGCATAGCGGCATTAAGTATATTCATACTGTCGATTTCTTCGACAGACGCTGTAGCTATGCAGTAGCTGACAGCTTTCTCACGGATAATGTCAAACAGGGCTTCACGCTTTTTCTCGGTCAGCTTTTTGCTGTCATTTATCCCGTCAATGATTATATCATCGGGAAGTATAACAGCCGCCGCATAGACATCGCCCGCAAGAGGTCCTCTGCCTGCTTCGTCAATACCGCAGATAACGCCGCAATGCGTTCTCATTTCTTTATCGTAAAGAAATAAATCTTTCTTTTCTTCGCCTGTCTTAAGGTCTTTCGAGAGAGATTCTGCCAAGTTTACCACTCCTGAATTCATCGAGTACAGCCGCCGCCGCTCTTTCTATATCAGGCTCGCCGCCCGAAATAAGCATTCCACGCTTTCTTGCTATCATTTCAAGGTCGGGCTTTTCCGTATTTTCGTCCAGCTTGTAACGTGTAATAACGTTTCCCTTGTAGTTTTCCCACAGGTAACCGAGCAGACTGTCCGCAAGCTCGCAGACATCCATTACATCGTCCTTGATAGCACCCGTGTAGCCAAGCTTTATTGCTACCTGCTGATCATCAAACTTCGGCCAAAGTATTCCGGGAGTATCGAGCAGTTCAAGTTCTTTATCAAGAGATACCCACTGAGCGCCTCTTGTAACACCGGGTCTGTCCTCTACCTTGGTCTTTCCCGCCTTCGAAATCCTGTTTATAAAAGAAGATTTACCGACATTCGGTATACCTACTACCATAACTCTCAGCGACTGACCCACAATGCCTTTCGCCTTGCGCTTAGCAAGAAGGTCGGAGAGCAGATTTTTGACGTTCGGTGTAAACGCTTTTACACCCTTACCGCTTCTGCAATCGCATATCATAGCTTTATAGCCCTGAGCCGTGTAATATTTCTGCCACTCGGCAGTAACCTTTTCATCGGCATAATCGCATTTATTAAGAAGAATTATTCTCGGTTTAGAACCTGTTATATCGCTGATGACGGGGTTTCTGCTGGATTCGGGTATTCTTGAATCTACTATTTCGGCAACAGCATCAACCAGCCTTAAATCAGCCTCTATCTGTCGCTTGGTTTTGGTCATATGACCGGGAAACCACTGTATATTGGATACCTGTGCCATTGTACCTCCGCTTACATACGTTTAAAATACGATTATAACATTCCGAGTGCGTTCAGCGGCCAGATACGAAGATACGCTTTTCCCATTATATAGCGCATATCAACCTGTCCGATCTGATTGCTTCTGCTGTCCTTTGACCCGTTCCTGTTGTCACCGAGAACAAATATTTTTCCGTCCTCGACCGTTACATCCTGATTATTCGGGAAGTTCTCCGGTAAATTGGTGGGCGTGTTTGTATAGTCATCGGGGAGCTGTTCTCCGTTTCTGTAAACAACACCTTTTACAAAGTCGATCCTGATTTTGTCGCCGGGGAGTCCTATCACTCTTTTGACTATCGGTTTGCCGTAGCCGCCTGAGGATTCGTTAACCAGCTTATCCGCATACAGAATGACAATATCGTCATATTGCGGAGTATAGAACATATCGGATACGATAAGTCTTTGCTGGTCCTGTAAAGTAGGAACCATTGATTCTCCGTCAACGGTTATCACACGGGCAAAAAGTGCAAATATAATTATAAAGCACAAAATGGCTGAAAAAATACTGCACATCCAGTCGAACATATCGGCAAAAAACTTCTTGCTGTCAGCAGTGCCGCTATTCTCATTTTCAGTCAATTTCTTTTCTTCCATAGTGCGTCCCTTCAGAATAAAATATCGAATTTACGCAGTGGCAATAAGCCACTGCCTTGAAAATTCGATGAGGAAATGATGTAAGGTCTTATATCTTGGACTTAACCTTAGCTGCCTTACCAACTCTGTCACGAAGATAATAGAGCTTAGCTCTGCGTACCTTACCTTCTCTTACGATCTCAACCTTCTCTACTGTAGGTGAGTGCAGAGGGAATACTCTTTCGATACCGCAACCGTGAGCTACTCTTCTTACTGTGAAAGTTTCGCTTACGCCGCCGTGCTTCTTGGCGATAACTGTACCCTCGAATATCTGGATACGGAACTTGTCGCCTTCTGCGATGCGTACGTGTACCTTAACTGTGTCACCTACGTTGAACTTAGGTGCTTCAGCCTTAAGGCTGTCCTGTGCAATGAGTTTTAATGCGTCCATGTTTTCCTCCTGGTTTTCGGATATTCTTGTATCGGCTTATCCTCCGTGCGTTTACGCTACGGAAAACGGCAACTTTTGCCGTTAAATACAGCGGACTACCCGTTTTAATGTCTTTGTGCTTTTCGCACTAACGGCATTAAACACGCTGACAGTATATGCCAAAAGGCATACTTATACCCTCAGCGGATTTCAAATGCTTTAATATTATAGCACCTTTGTACGAAATTTGCAATAGTTTTTTGTGAATTTTTTCGGTTTAAACCATGTTTTTCACAAATGCCGCTGCAATAATCTAAAAATTACTCGAACTGTGTTCCGTCCTTGCAAAGTATGCCGGTTCTTACTATATCAAGTCTTTCGGTTTCCTCACCGCTGTACTTTTCGAATGCGTCAAAGAAAAGGGACGGATTGAGCGTAAAATCACAGCCGGATGGCATTATCAGTGTGAAATGTCCTCGTTCATAATCTTTGATTTCTGTGAACGGCTTAATGTCGAGCGTTGTTATACCCTTCTTTGTCTTCTTCTCCACTTCGATAGCCGGCAGTTTCATGAATTCCTCCAGCTTTTCGTAATCGCAGACGATATGAACGGAATATACCGATTTTTCTATTTCGGTATGCTTTTTTACAGGCAGAGCTGCTCTGATTATTCTGATGTCCGGCGGTAAAACCGCATTGAGCTTGTCCCGCACAACATCGAAATCAGTTTGCTCGGTGAGTTTTATATCCATAGACTCATTTATGCCTTCGCTGCCGAGCGAGAGCGGAAGATTTACATTGACATAGGTATGGGGATTGAAGCCCTGTGTGTGCCATATCGGAATATCGGTACGTCTTATCGCACGCTGAAAACAGGTGATAAGGTCAAGCGCCGATATATACTTTGCTCTGCCCGTCTTTGAAAAGAACAGGCGGACAGCGATATTATTCTCATTCATATTTAAAGCAAGCCCTTCCTAAGCATTTGTTTATACCGCAGCCTGCGCACTTTTCACGGCAGTTTGCGGTCGTTTTTTCTTCGTGAGCCTTGATATTCTCTCTGACAAGGAAGCTGCGGTCAAACAGCATATCCATATGCTCCCACGGGGCGATTTCGTCATATTCACGCTTGCGGTTTGCGTAGAACGCCTTGTCGATGCCGAATTTTTCAAATGCCGCATTCCATATATCAGGCTTGAAATACTCGTTCCAGCCGTCCAGCTTACAGCCGTTCTTCCATGCCTCATATATAACCGCAGACAGCTTTCTGTCGCCTCTTGCAAGCACAGCTTCAAGTATTGTCGTATCATAATGGCTCCAGCTGACATCAATACGTCTTCTGCCCTTTGAGCCTATAATATCAAGCAGATATTTCTGTCTTTCGTTTATCTGCTCCTCTGTCGCCTGAGGCTCATATTCAAAGGGTGTGAAGGGCTTCGGTATAAATGTTGACAGCGAGATTGAGATGCTTATCGCCTTTTTGCTTCTGCCCTCTGTATTGTAATAGAGGTCGATTATCTTATCTGCAAGCTCCTTTATCGCCTTTATGTCATCAAGCGTTTCTGTCGGCAGACCAAGCATAAAGTACAGCTTGACCGAGCTGTATCCGCCCTCAAAGGCAATCTTACAGCTTTTGAATATAGCTTCCTCGGTGATATTCTTATTTATAACGTCACGCAGACGCTGTGAGCCTGCCTCAGGAGCAAATGTAAGTCCGCTTCTTCTCACGCTCTTAATCTTCTTTACGACCTCGTCGCTGAATTTATCTATACGCAGTGACGGGAGAGAAAGGTTGACACCTTTCTTATCGGTATATTCGGTTATATCATTCAAAAGCCCCTCAATATCACTGTAGTCGCTTGTAGACAGTGAAGAAAGCGATACCTCGTCATAGCCTGTGGTTTCCGTAAGGCTCTTTACCTGATTTACTATAGTTTCCTTTGATTTTTCTCTGAAAGGACGATATATAAAGCCTGCCTGACAGAATCTGCAGCCTCTGATACAGCCTCTCAGCACCTCGACTACCGATCTGTCGTGTACTATCTGGGTATAAGGCACAACAAAGCTGTCGGGAGTATAAACCTTGTCAAAATCGTCTATAATCTGCTTTCTGACTTTTGCGGGAGCATTATTCTTCGGTGTTATCGCTTTTACCGTTCCGTCCTCGTTATAGCTTATATCATAGAGTGAAGGAACATAGATTCCCTCAATCTGTGCCGCCTGTTCAAGATATTCCTGCTTCGTGCCGCCGTTCTTCTTGAACTTTTCGGCAAGCTGCATCATCTTGAGGTTTACTTCCTCGCCTTCACCGAGTACGAACAAATCAAAGAAATCGGCTATAGGCTCTGCGTTACATACACAGGGACCGCCGCCCATTACTATCGGGAACAGATCCTTTCTGTCTTTAGCAAAAACAGGCACACCTGCAAGGTCAAGCATCGACAGGATATTTGTATAGCAAAGCTCATACTGGAGCGTAAAGCCGATAAACTCAAAATCCTTGATGGGATCAAGGCTTTCCAGACCGTAAAGAGGAATATCGTTCTTTCTCATCTGCTCTTCCATATCGGGAAGGGGCATGAACACACGTTCGCACCAGTAATTAGGCACGCTGTTCTTGAGGGAATAGAGTATCTTTATCCCGAGATGCGACATTCCTATATCGTATGTGTCGGGAAAGCAGAAAGCAAAGCGTATATCCACCTTGCTTTTATCTTTAACGACAGCGTTTACCTCACCGCCGATATAGCGTGACGGCTTCTGCACCTTCAATAAAATTTTATCTAATTTTTCCTTCAGCATTTTTCTACTTCCGTTCCGAAAATTATAATTATACAGTATATTTTACTACATTATCGGATTTATTGCAAGCCCTACGAAACAAGCTGTGCCTGTATCAGAAAAAGCACAACAAAAAACAGCGATAACGAAACGCTTTCACCGCACATAACGCAATATACGATCACTCCTGCCGTTATAATCAAGGCTAAAGCCGTTCCGATAATTTTTTTCACTTTCTCGGCGGTTCTCAGCGATACAAATCCGGTCAGAAGCAACTCAAGCACTTCCGCACCGTCGAAATATCCTATAGGTAAAGCGTTGAATATGCAGATGATAAGATTCACTGCACCGAAAACCGCCGCCGTGTCATTTCCCTGCATAGCAAAACAAGCCGCCGCAACAAGCAGATTTACACTGCACCCTGCAGACAGGATAACAAGCCGTTTAGCGTCCGTGAGGCTCTCCATTCCCGACTTTGACAGGGCGATTCCTCCTCCGTAGAACGTTATCCTTTCGGGATTGGCCCCGCATACAGCCATAGCGAGCAAATGCCCGCCCTCGTGCAGAATGCAGGCAATCAGCGACAGCACCGCCGCTCCGCTCGTATCAACGAATATCATAAATGCTACTACAGCAAAGAAGCTGAAATCAAATTTCACTTTAAGCCGACCGTTATGTTTCATTCTCATTCTCCTTTTATCCTTTTGGATAAGTATATTAGGAAAAAAGAAAATAAGAACAAAAAAGCACTCAGCGTGACGCTAAGTGCTTTTCAAATGGTTGCGGGAGCTGGATTCGAACCAACGACCTTCGGGTTATGAGCCCGACGAGCTACCCCTGCTCCACCCCGCGATATTCTGTTCACTCTCCTGAGTGCTTGTATATTATAACACGAAGTTTAATGTTTGTCAAGCGTTTTACGAAAAAAATTTTACAAAAAGTCAAAATTTCCTCTGAAACCGCTCCTGACATTATGTCTGTCCGTAATAATATATGCCGCTTTGCCTTGAATATTCGAGCGTTTAAATTTTTCTCAAAATTTCTTTCCTGACCGTTTTATTGTACACCTTATCTGTTATCATTAAGTCAAAGGATAAAACCCGATGCAAATCGGTACGGCTTATTCAAAAGGAGGAAAATGTGTCTTTTATAGTTTTATTTATCGGTCTGATCATTTATGGCATCTGGAAAAATTGCGAACCGCAGATTCCGGCCTCTTATCACAATAACTGGAAGCTCGAGCAGGAGGATTCCTGGAAAGTCAGCACGGGTGAGATGTCAAAGCGACAGTTTATGAAGAATATCCAGAACGGCAAATACAGATAATCGTCACACTTAATGTTTACCCCCGATTGCTTATGCCATCGGGGGTAACAGATTGTAGAAAAAGTCTGTTTTTGAAATAAACTTCTGATTTATTATCCCTATCCCCAAACCCCTTTCCCTCGGAAAGGGGCTATATTACTGGGGCTACCGCCCCTAGTCCCTGTTGGGGGCTACGCCCCTCAACCCCATTTTAAACAACGATAGAGGTTTTTCGACAGTCTGTAACGGGTACCGGTAAATTTCCGATACCCGTTTTGCGTATTTATTGCCTGTCAATCCTCACATCATACCGCCTGAGCCAATATTCTATCTGCAAGAGGTAGGCAAAAATTTGCGGCGAGGTCATAAGTTGACCGTACCAGTTGCCCTCAAACAGTGTCGGATCGTCGCACCGAATATAGCCCTTCTCACAACCATTGTAAAAGGACGATAATCCCTCGCCCCGCACCAACCCTCCCAAAACCACACTATCCCTTGCTTTGCACCATCACCCTTGCCTCCCTTGTCAAAGGGAGGTGGATTAACGGCAAGGCACAAGTCTTGATATTATTGCTTTCTGCTTGCAATATGCCAATCATTTTTATGTTGCAAACTTTTTCCGTCAAGACGGAGGGATTGCCTCACCTCCGCCCTTTGCCCCACACCAACCCTTC
>OKRY01000541.1_pt1 | contig 30206 bp, 26 predicted proteins | sample 1601121 | NCBI WGS metagenome assembly OKRY01 (sample SAMEA3541546, study PRJEB24748) | human gut metagenome | biome: human gut; feature: human-associated habitat; material: faeces | place: China | collected 2012
AATTCCAGCGATCACAAGTCCAGTACGATTGCGAATCCAGCGATAGACGAAGTATGGGGTTACTCCGATGAGAATCCGAGGGACTATGGCAATGATAAGGGAGTAGAGATTTCCGTGAGGGACAAAGGGACTAAAGAGATAGCTGGCGGGTGTTATAACCAGGGTATTCATAGTGAGGCTAAAGAGTCCCATGAGGAGTCCTAAGATAGCTCCAATCCGTGGACCGTATATGATAGAGGCGATCACGACAGGAATATGAACCAAGGTTGGTTGAATTCCTGATGGAACAAATTGCAGAATGAAGGACGTCACAAAGTGAATGGTGATCATCACCGCAAAAAAGATGGCAATTCGTGAAATAGAAGATGATTTTCTCATAAACAATTCTCCTTAACAGTTTCTACAATAGTTTCTACAGGCGCTAGAGCTCCAGCACCTTTGTCCCCACAAGCAAGAACAGCATCACGAGGTTGGATGATCTGGTAACCATAGTCTTGTAAGAGCTTTAGATTTCGTTGGGTAGCGGGATGTTCTAGCATTTTTGTATTCATAGCAGGGGCCAGTAATTTTTTAGTTCTTTGTGGCAAGGCTAGAGCTGTGCTTGTGACCATATTATCTGCCAGTCCCATAGCCAATTTAGCAATGGTATTGGCACTGGCTGGCGCGACAAGAAAGAGGTCAGTTTCTTTCCCAATGTTGATGTGCTCGATCCGCTGTGGATCGTCTTCCATCATAACATCTAGCCCGACTTGATTTTTTGAAAGAACTTGCAAGGTTAAAGGGGTGATAAATTTTTGGGCTGAAGGAGTCATGAGGACCTTCACTTCAAAGCCCAATTTGGTTAGTTGGCTGGTAATATCAGCAGCCTTATAGGCGGAAATACTACCGGTAACCGCTAAAGTAATGTGTGTCATATGTTCCTTTTTATTTGATATAACGTAGGATAGCCTCTGCGATTTCTGTTTTCGTAGAAGCTTCTAGGACCTGATCGTCTGTCACTAGATAGGCTTGATGCTGACCGTTCTGAATCTTGGTCAGATCATTGGCAACGATCATGCTGGCATGATTTTTAACGAGGCTTTCACGCGCTACCTGGATCAACTCTTCAGAAGAAACGTCGACTAATAGCTTAAAGCCAATCAGTTGAATAGCAGGGTTCCATTCTTTGACGAGCGAGATAATCTTGGGATTTTTCTTTAGAAAGAGTACCTGGTATTCTTCTTTGGAAGAAATTTTCGCTTCCTGATTTTCGCGATGGATAAAGCTATGAAGGTCTTGAGCTTTCTCAACTTCATCAAGGCCTGTCATGTAAACAGGTGTGTAGTCTGAAACAGCCATAGCGTGAATCAAAACCTGATGATGAGGGACTTCCGTTTTCATTTGTGCGAGAAGTTCTTCGACATTCTGGATCAATAGAAGTCGAAGCTGTGGGTGAGGATCGGGTTTAAGAGCGGTAGGCGTTGTGATCAAGGTCACCTGATGTCCCATAGCAAGAGCTGTTTCTGCAAGGATTTTCCCTAATTTCCCGGTGGAATGATTGGTGATCGAACGAACACTATCAATGGCTTCGCTCGTTCCGCCTGATGTAATTAAAATATGCATATGCTTATTTTACACAAAAAAGATACGTAAGTAAAGTTCTGAAGCTATTAGGATTAACTATGTGTAGCCATAAAATTTAGATTAAAAACGAACGTTCGATTCAAAAGGTGGTAAAACCATGTTATTTACGCGAATTTTCGGTATAATAGATCTATCAAATATAAAGGAGTCCCTTATGAAAACAGATATCGAAATTGCTCAAAGCATTGAACTCCAACCGATTGTGGACGTTGTTAAGAAGATTGGTTTGGTTGACGATGATCTTGAATTGTATGGAAAATACAAGGCGAAATTGAGCTTTGATAAGATTCGTGAAGTTGAGAAAAATCCAGTAGGAAAACTTATCTTAGTCACTGCGATCAACCCAACTCCAGCTGGAGAAGGGAAATCAACCATTACCATTGGTCTAGCAGATGCTTTGAATAAAATCGGTAAGAAAACCATGATTGCTATTCGCGAACCTTCTTTAGGTCCGGTTATGGGGATTAAAGGTGGTGCTGCTGGTGGTGGCTATGCCCAAGTTCTACCGATGGAAGACATCAACCTTCATTTCACAGGGGATATGCATGCGATCACAACGGCTAATAACGCCCTCTCAGCATTGATTGATAATCATTTGCATCAAGGAAATGAGCTAGGTATTGACCAACGTCGGATTATCTGGAAACGGGTAGTGGACTTGAATGACCGCGCTCTTCGTCATGTCTCTGTCGGTCTTGGCGGTCCTTTAAATGGGATTCCGCGTGAAGACGGTTTTGATATTACCGTTGCTTCTGAGATCATGGCCATCCTTTGCCTGGCGACAGATATTGAAGATTTGAAACGTCGTTTGGCCAACATCGTGATTGGTTACCGTTATGATCGTAGCCCGGTTTATGTCCGTGATTTGGAAGTGGAAGGGGCTCTTGCCTTGATCCTCAAAGATGCGATCAAGCCAAACTTGGTTCAAACCATCTATGGAACACCTGCCTTTGTCCACGGTGGTCCATTTGCCAATATCGCCCATGGATGTAACTCTGTGTTAGCAACGACGACAGCTCTTCATTTAGCAGACTATACGATTACAGAAGCAGGTTTTGGGGCTGACCTTGGCGCTGAAAAATTCCTCGATATTAAAACTCCAAACTTGCCTACATCACCAGATGCGGTTGTGATCGTAGCAACTCTCCGTGCTCTCAAGATGAACGGTGGAGTGACCAAGGATGCTTTGACTGAAGAAAATGTAGAGGCTGTTCGTGCTGGTTTTGCCAACTTGAAACGTCACGTTGAAAATATCCGTAAGTTTGGCATTCCTGCAGTGGTTGCCATCAATGAATTTATCACTGATACAGAAGCAGAAATTGCTGCTTTGAAAGAATTGTGTGCTGAAATTGATGTTCCAGTTGAGCTTGCGAGTGTATGGGCGAATGGTGCGGACGGTGGAGTTGACCTTGCTGAAACTTTGGTTAAGACCATCGAAACAAGTCCAGCTAACTACACACGCTTGTATGATAACAACCTTTCTGTTGAAGAAAAAATTGAAAAGATTGTTACAGAAATTTATCGCGGTACTAAGGTGAATTTTGAGAAGAAAGCTAAGACACAAATTGCCCAAATTGTGAAAAATGGTTGGGATAAGTTGCCAATCTGTATGGCCAAAACACAATATAGCTTCTCTGATAATCCAAATGCCTTGGGAGCTCCTGAAAACTTTGAAATCACTATCCGTGAAGTGGTTCCAAAATTGGGAGCAGGCTTTATTGTCGCTTTGACTGGGGATGTCATGACCATGCCTGGTTTACCAAAACGTCCAGCTGCTTTGAATATGGATGTGGCTGCTGATGGAACAGCAATCGGTTTGTTCTAATAACTAGATATCTAAAAACAACTTCTGTTCAAATGAGCAGAAGTTGTTTTGGTCTTGTTAATCAATCATTATTCAGTAAGGAGTTGGTACCTGATTTTTCGATAGATTATGATGAGCTGTAGGGTCATGGGAATCCAGATAAGGGGTTCGCAGAGAATGACCCCCATGTAGCCGGTGTGAGGAATAATCCACAGAACGAAGAAAATTTTTCCAAACAATTCAATAAAACTGGATGTGAGTGGGGTTAATTTTTTACCCATTCCCTGTAGGGCATTTCTCAGGATGATGAGACTCGCCAAAATAGGATAAAAGCAAGAGCTGATCTGGAGATAAAGACTGGCATTTGCAATGAGATCAGGATTTGTCGAGCCGGAAATAAAGCTGGTTAAAGACGGACTTGTGAAGAATAGAAGAGCAGCAACCAAGACAGACCAAACCCAAGAAAGAAGGTTGGCAATGGTAACGCCTTTTTTGATCCGCTGGAATTGCTCTGCGCCAAAATTCTGCGAGATAAAGGTTGTGATACTTGAGGCGATAGCTGTAATCGGTAAAACGGCAAAGGACATGATACGACGGGCTGCGACCTGTGCACTGATAATGGTTGTTCCAAGCTGATTAATAGCGGATTGGAGGATAACCGTTCCAATCGAAACGATGGAAGTCATGAGGCCCATGGCAAGGCCCTGACTTAGCAGATCCTGATAAAGCTCCTTGTCCCAAACAAAATCCTTGCGATGCGGGAGCAGAAAAGGGACCTTCTTACGAATATAGAGAAGACAAAGAAGGGCCGAAATACCCTGGGCGATGATGGTCGCAATCCCAGCAGATTGGACTCCAAGATGAAGTTGGGTAATAAAATAAAGATCGAGAAGAATATTGAGAATGGCAGCGATAATCAGGAAGTAGAGTGCCGCTAAGCTATCGCCAACCGCCCTAAGAAGTCCAGCGCAAAGATTATAGGCAAAGGTCACAGCCACACCGTTTACAATAGTTGAGATATAGAGATAAGACTGAGACACAATGGCTGATGGGGTCCCTAAAAATTGGAGCATGGGAAAAAGTCCGACAGCACCAATGAAGATCACAAAGAGACTGAGGATGCCACCAATAATAGCAGTTGCGGCGACTGATTTTCGTAATTGGTCTTCGTTTTTGGCCCCATAATTTCTCGCGATAATAATCCCCATCCCATTTCCAACACCGACAGCAAATCCAACAATCAAATCAAAAATAGCAGAGGTTGCCCCAATGGCGGCCAAAGATTTTTGACCTAAAAAACGCCCTACAATCATGACATCTGAGATATTGTAGAGTTGTTGAAAGATATTGGACAAAAGAATAGGAAAGGCGAAACTCAAAAGAGCGGGTAAAATAGGACCATCTATGAGGTCCACACGTTGAATTCTTTTCATAGTGTCATTATACCAACTTCAGTAACCAGCGACAAGCATCGGTAGTTGAATCCCCTTACATTTTTTGGTATAATCAGGGCAGAAAAGGAGGCTTTTATGAGCTTAACCAGCCAATTAATCACGGAAACGTTCCCAGATCTGGACAAGGTCGAGAGGCTGAATATCGAGGCATTTCCAGAAGAAGAGCGAGTTCCTTTGTCGGAATACCTGCGTTATACGGACAATGACGATGCTAATTTTTTTGCTTTTTATAACGAAGAAGAATTTGTAGGATTTGCTTTTTCTATCTATAACCAGAAAGTTTTTTATGTTAGCTTCTTTGCCATTATGCCCCACCTACGTAGCCACGGTTATGGTCAAGAAATCATTGAAAAATTGGTAGAATTTTACCAAAGAACCATGATACTTGAAGTGGAACGTTTAGATGAAGAATGTGACAATCTAGAGCAACGTAAGTCTCGGATGGATTTCTATAAGCGAAATGGATTTAAAACTGCCAATGCCTTTTTAGAATACGAAGGACTGAGCTTTGAAATTCTCTATCGGGGTGATCACTTTGACGAAGAGGCTTATCGCGATATTTTCCGTAAACTGCAGGAAGAAAATTATTTCGATTTCCGCATTAAATATAGACACTTTAGTGACCACTAGACAAGAAAGGGAGTGGGAAAGAACTCTGATTAGTTAAAAAGAGTTCGTATTCCCACCCCCGCACAGTTGATTAGGTCATCTTTGTAGCTTGAAAAGCGAACAAAGATGCCAATCAACCACTGCGTCATATAGTTACTTCTATCAAGCATAGAAGGCTGGACAGTTTTTGCCCAGCCTCTTTTAGTTTAGATGTTGCATGAAGAACTCAATCAGTTTCATGATTTGTGTAAAGAACCAAGGTAGAAACAGAAGAGCTAGGAAGGCAACATGCCATTTCCAATAGAGTGAAACCAAGCCAACGGTTTCTCGAATCCAAGCGGATGGGAGATAGTAAAAAGCTGTTCTTGAACCGATACTTCGACCAGGTATTTTCAATCGTCTCATAAAGACACCTGCACGGAGCGCGTGAAAAGAATTGGTCACCACAAGGACTCTCTTGCCAAGCCCCTGTTCTTCAAGGATACGCTTGCTAAAGGTCAGGTTTTCAAAAGTAGTACGAGAGCGATTCTCGATGAGAATGGCGTCTTCAGGAACCCCGTGTTCCATTAAGTATCTGGCCATCGCTTCCGCCTCAGCGATCAGCTCATCTGACCCTTGGCCACCGGAAACAATCAGCTTTGGTCGTCCCTCGAACTGCTCATAGATGAACTTTCCTTTCTCAAGACGCTGGGCCAAGAGTGGGGGAACCTTGTCTCCGATCAAACCTGAGCCAAGGATGATGATGGCGTCTGGCTCTTTGCGAACCGGAAAGAGATTGCAAAAGGTCCCATAGGATACATAAGAGAGGTAGAGAAAGGTCATGTAAAACAGGGCAAAGTCAGTCAGATAAATGAGGATGTCATTCCCTGGGAAATAGGGTAGAAAATGAAGTGCCAAAGCTCCGATAATAAACAGCCCATAGAGAAGCGAGAGGAGGTTGGCCAGTCTTTTTCCTTCAAAAGCCATCATTTGACGGCCGTTAAAAAGGAGAAAGATAGATGAGAAAATAATGCTGAGAAAAACGAAGATGGAAATCACAACAAAGACAATAATTGCAATTTGTTGATTAAACCATAGCTCAGTTCGAACGACTAGGAGAAATGCAGAAATCAGTAGAAGAAGTCCTAGGTTTATCGAAAAGAGATAAGCATTGAAAATCCTTCTGCGATCACTCATAAAGAACAATAAAAAAATAAGAGCTGGAAATAACCAGAATAGATATAGATACATGTTTTGCACCTCGTAAAATCTTACATCCATTGTACCATAATGACTGATAGAACTAGCGGATTGTTCATGCAAATAAGTTGCATTCTTCAAATGAATTTGATAAAGTTAAGATTATCGTTTTTTTAAGGAGATCGTATGTTACGAAAAGGTTCCCTGACAGGTTTATTACTGTTTGGTATTTTTTTTGGTGCTGGAAACCTGATTTTCCCACCGGCTCTTGGTGCTTTATCGGGTAATCAATTTTGGCCAGCTATTGCTGGGTTTGTCCTTTCAGGAGTGGGAATTGCCATTGTGACCTTGATTATCGGGACGCTTAATCCCAAAGGATATATTCATGAGATTTCTCGTAAGATTTCACCTGTTTTCGCGATTGTATACTTAGTTGCGCTGTATCTTTCGATTGGTCCTTTCTTTGCCATTCCAAGAACGGCGACGGTATCTTTCGAAGTGGGGACAGCCCCCTTATTAGGTGGAATGAATGCCAGTTTAGCACTTTTCATTTTTACCCTGGTCTATTTTTTGTTAGCCTTTCTGATTGCTTTGAATCCATCTAAGATTCTAGATCGGATCGGTCGTATATTGACTCCAATCTTTGCGATTCTCATTTTGATTTTGGTCGTTCTTGGAGCTTTAAAATACAGTGGACACGCTCCAATGGTGGCCACCAAAGCCTATCAGGCTTCTACCTTTGGGCAAGGATTTTTAGAGGGCTACAATACCTTGGATGCCTTGGCTTCTGTTGCCTTTAGTGTGATCGCAGTGACTACCCTGAATCAACTTGGATTTTCAAGTAAGAAAGAATACATCAAGACCATTTGGTTGGTTGGGATTGTCGTAGCGCTTGGTTTTAGTGTGCTGTATATCGGTTTAGGATATCTGGGGAATCATTTTCCAATTCCGGCTTCTGTTATGGCATCTGATACCAATAAAGGGGTGTATGTATTATCAGAAGCGACCAAAGCGATCTTTGGTCCGACTGCTCAGATTTTCCTAGCAGGAATGGTGACGGTAACTTGCTTTACCACAACAGCTGGTTTAATCGTCTCTACTAGTGAATTCTTCCATAGCACCTTCCCTAAGGTTTCTTACAAGGTCTATGCAAGTGTCTTCACTCTGATTGGTTTTGCGATTGCCAACCTTGGCTTGAATACCATTATTGCTTTCTCATTGCCAGTCTTGATGATTCTTTACCCAATCACCATTACCATTGTATTGATTGTGATAGTGAATAAATTTGTGGCTCTTTCAAAACCAGGAATGCAACTGACTATTTTCTTGGCCAGCTTGGTCTCTCTTGCAAGTGTTCTGGCAAGTACCTTTAAAATTTCACTAGTAGAAAAGGGGATTGCTTTGCTTCCATTTGCGGCTCAATCTCTTCCATGGTTAGTGCCAGTAGTCATCGGGATTCTTTTATCGCTCGTATTACCAAATAAACAAACGGCAGAAGAATAAGTTATATTAGAAACTCTAAAGTTTCATGCTTTAGAGTTTTTCTTTTGAAACTAGTATCTAAATCCAAACTTTAGTAAAAAAACGTAGCAGAAATTTTTATTTTTTGTCAGTCAATGTTATACTGAATGTAGCATATCAATATACGGAGTGAACTATGAATCCAATCGTTTTTTCATTGACAGTTTTTCTTGCGGGTATTCTGTCTTTCTTTTCTCCCTGTGTCTTTCCTTTGCTTCCGGTTTATATTGGAATCTTACTAGGAAGTGATCAGGAAAAGGCTATCCAATTGTTCGGGAAAAAAATTCGCTGGCATGGCTTGCTGAAAACCCTTTGTTTTATTGCAGGTATTTCTGTTATTTTCCTCCTCATTGGTTTTGGAGCGGGCTTGCTTGGAAAGATCATGTACACCAATTGGTTTCGTTATCTGATGGGAGCCCTCATCATTATCCTTGGTCTTCATCAAATGGAAGTCTTTCATTTTCATTTCCTTGAAAAGCAAAAATCAGTAGATTTTGGAGCCAACAAACAGAAGAATGAATTGTTTTCAGCTTTTCTCCTTGGTCTTGGCTTTAGTTTTGGTTGGACGCCTTGTATTGGTCCGGTATTAGGATCAGTTCTTGCTTTAGCAGCATCAGATGGACAAGATGCTCTTATGGGAGCTATTTATCTCCTTGTTTATACCTTGGGAATGGCTCTTCCGTTTTTACTGTTGGCCTTAGCATCTAGTCTGGTCCTACCTTACTTTAATCGTCTCAAACCCCATTTGTTATTGCTGAAGAAAATCGGCGGAGCCATCATTATTCTGATGGGAATTCTCTTACTTTTGGGACAATTGAACAGTTTGTCATCTATCTTTTCATAAAATAATCCGGAGGTTTAACGCATGATGAAAGGTTTTAAATACGCTTGTTTCTCAGTTCTCTCTTTAGCTTTGCTGTCAGCTTGTTCCATGAATCAATCCAGTGAGAGTAGTATGGACAATCAGCCAACAATGAATACAACAACGAATAAGAATCCTTTGGTAGGAAAAGACGCTAGTGACTTTGAACTAAAGGATATGAAGGGGAATACGGTCAAACTTTCAGACTATAGAGGCAAAAAAGTCTATTTGAAATTTTGGGCAACCTGGTGTGGCCCTTGCCGGCAAAGTATGCCTGAATTAGAGAAATTGGTCAAGGATTCGGATAGAGACTTTGAAATTCTAACCATTATGGCACCAGGACTCCAAGGTGAAAAAACAGAAGAAGAATTCGTTAAATGGTTTGATCAACAAGATTACAAGTCCGTACCGGTCTTGTACAATCCAGACGGTTCTGCATTTGCAGATTATCAGGTTCGCTCTATTCCTACAGAAGTCTTTATAGACAGTCATGGGAAAATTGGACATGTCCAATTAGGGGTTATTTCAAACGACGATGCTAAGAAGATCATTAAAGAGTTACAATAAAAAAATGAAGCACGAAGCTTCATTTTTTTCTAGTTTCTTAGTTGCTTGCACCAGATGTAGCATCAGCAGCTCCATCACTGTGTCCTCCAGCATCGGAAGCACCTGAAGTTGCATCTGCATCACCATGACCACCAGCAGGAGCAAATGGCCCGCTTCCGCCAACTAGACGTTGTCCTGTTGTTTGTAGGTACCAGTCCAACCATGGTTTGAAGTTGAAGACAATCTCATTGATACCAGCGTATGAACCATCTTCATAGTACATAGCTTGGTAGTTGTGAGTATTGATCACGCCTTCAGGAGACCCTGGAACAATGGTCCGAACATAGTCTTGGTTACCGTTACGAAGGGTACCAATCACCCATTCCACGTTTTTCATACGTGCTGGTGGTAGGGAGCCATGAACGGTTGACATCCGGCTACCTGATTGAGGTGGCACGCGTTTCGCAAACATGGTATCTGGATCTTGGTGGGCATTGTTGTAGTAGAGGAATTGGTTGTTGTCATCAGCGTACGTCAATTCGAAAGGCATAGCTTTCAAGAACATATCAATCTGATTAACAGTCAGGATACCGTGGTCCAATTTGACATAAGTATCACCAGATACAGCCCCTGTAATTTCTGCAACTTTTTCTACCCAATCTGGATCATCCGGATCAACCTCGGTAACAGTAGTAGCGATTGGTTTTCCGCAATCCAAATCTTCTGTTTCAATTGGTTTTGGTTTTTTCAATTTAGAAACGACTCCTACGTATTTCACAAAGTTATCTAAACAAGTTTCAAGGAATTTTACAGTCCCTTCGTTGATGATATTGCCGTCTGCATCAAAAGCTTCTTTCGCTTTTCCGAGAAGGAATTCGTTCCCCGGAAGGGTATAGGCATTGACACCAGGAGCATCTAGAATCTTACGAAGGTGAACTTGGGCACGAGAAGTACCTTGGTCGTAGTAAGAAGCACCTACAATCATGACAGGTTTGCTTTCAAAAGGATGCACTTCATAGGAAAGCCATTCTAAAACAGATTTTAATCCTGCTGAAATAGTGTGGTTGTGTTCAGGTGTTGCGATAATCACACCATCAGCACGGGTAATTTTATTGTTAAGGAGACGCAATTGGAAGCTTTCGTCCCATTTCTCATCTTGGTTAAACATTGGAACTTCATCGATTTCAAGAACTTCTAATTCAAATTTGATCTTGAAGTGACGACGGATGAATTCCAAAAGTTTGCGGTTATATGATTGGTCGTAGTTCGATCCTACAAGTCCTACAAATTTCATGCTAGTATGTCTCCTATCTTACAAGTTTTCCCAGTCAAAGTCTTCTGCATCTTTGCGAAGCAGTTCTTGAGCGTTGCGCAATTTTTCAGTAACTTTTACAAAGATACGGAAGTCATCAAAGATGGCATCCAATTTCTTGATGACATCAAGGTCTACCAAGTCACCATTTTGATCAAACGCTTGAAGAGAGTGAGAAAGCAAGAATTCGTCTGGAAGAACAGTTGCTTTGATTTCTGGTGAGTTCAAGATTTGACGAAGTTGCAATTGCGCACGAGAAGAACCAAGTGTTCCATATGATGCACCTGTGATCATCACTGGCTTGCTTAAGAGAGGGTAGATCCCATAAGATAACCAAGCAAGGGCGCTCATCAAGACAGCAGGGATGGAATGATCGTATTCTGGTGTGCCAATGATGACACCATCAGCTTCCTCGATTTTAGCAGCAATCTCTAAGGTAGCTTCAGGAACTTGTTTGTTGGCTGGCTTGTTGAAGACAGGGATATCTTTGATCTCAACCAATTCAATTTCAGCCTTATCAGCAAAATGCTTTTGCATGTATTGAAGTAGTTGGCGGTTTGTTGAACGTTTGGAGTTTGTTCCAACGATCGCAATAAGTTTTGTCATGGAAAATTCCTTTCTGATAGGAGAATTATAAATAAGATTGAAGCCCACTTGTATAGGCAATCTTGCCTGATTGAGAAACCAATAAGGTGTCTATACCAGGAAGTGATTCAACAGTGTTGAGGATAGAAGCAGGAGCTTCCCCGAACAGGCGGGTAGTCCATATCTCCCCGTCTACGGATCGATCAGATATGATGGTGATACTGGCTAAGTCTGTCTCAACCGGATAGCCCGTCTTACTATCAAAAATATGGTGAAACGACTGGCCGTCAACTTCTAAATGACGCTCGTAGATACCAGAGGTGACAACAGATTTATCCTTGACTGAGAGGACCAGTAGGTGCTGGCCTCTTTTTTCGACTGGATTTTGAATACCAATCCGCCAAGGCTGTTGTTTGATGGGGTGTTGACCGACAGTGAGGATATTGCCTCCCAGATCAATCAAGGCATCTGTTACTCCCTGGCTCTTTAAAAAGGTCGCAATGCAGTCTGCACTATAACCCTTAGCCAAGGCTCCTAAATCAATCTTCATTCCAGGACGCATCAGAAAGACTGTATGGTTTTCTAGGTCGAGCTGGATTTGGTGAGGATCGATCTTGGCCAGGGCTTGATCAATTTCCCCTTGCTGGGGACGTCTAGCATCTGAAAATCCAATTCGCCAGGTCTGTACAAGAGGACCAATGGCAATGTTTAAATGGCTGTTTTGAGCTTGACTATGTAAGGTTCCTAAAGCAATCAGTTCAAAAAGATCTGGATGCACCTGAACTGGCGCAATACCAGCTTGGTGATTGACCTCCATGAGTTCAGAACTTGCATCATTGGCACTGAAGCGATGTTCGTAGGAGCGAAGAAGTTCAAAGCAGCGGGCTAAGAGTTCATTCGCTTGTGGGTGACAGATTGAAACAGTGATGGTTGTTCCCATCAAACGTTCGGATCGACTACTTAGGTCCACTAAAAATCTATCCTTTCCTATTTTCACTTATTTATAGTATATCAGAAAGAGACCGTTTTCACAATCCTTTCAGTCAAATTATTTGACATTTTTTGAAACATGTGAAATGTGATTTTCTGGAAAATTGAAAAAAAGATCACAAATTCTGAGCAAAATAATTGTAACCGATATCATTTTTGTGATATACTCAAGAAGTAAATTAAATTAAAGGTAGGATTAATTCTATGAGTAAAATCGTTGTTGTAGGGGCTAACCATGCCGGAACAGCTTGTATCAACACTATGTTAGATAATTTCGGAAATGAAAATGAAATTGTAGTTTTTGACCAAAACTCAAACATTTCATTCCTTGGATGTGGGATGGCGCTTTGGATCGGTGAGCAAATCGATGGTCCTGAAGGTCTTTTCTACTCTGACAAAGAAAAATTGGAAGCAAAAGGTGCAAAAGTCTACATGAACTCTCCTGTTCTTTCAATTGACTATGACAACAAAGTGGTGACTGCAGAAGTTGATGGAAAAGAACACAAAGAATCTTACGAAAAATTGATCTTTGCGACTGGATCAACACCAATCATTCCTCCAATTAAAGGAGTTGAAATCGTACCTGGTAACCGCGAATTCAAAGCAACTCTTGAAAATCTTCAATTCGTTAAATTGTACCAAAACGCTGAAGAAGTGATCGAAAAATTGAAAGACAACAGCAAACACTTGAATCGTATCGCCGTAGTTGGTGGTGGTTACATTGGTGTTGAACTTGCTGAAGCTTTCGAACGTCTTGGTAAAGACGTTGTCTTGGTGGATATCGTGGACACTGTCTTGAATGGCTACTACGACAAAGACTTCACTGACATCATGGCGAAAAACTTGGAAGACCACAACATCCGTTTGGCACTTGGACAAACAGTTCAAGCGGTTGAAGGAGATGGTAAGGTGGAACGCCTTGTAACTGATAAAGAAACCTTCGATGTAGATATGGTTATCTTGGCTGTTGGTTTCCGTCCTAATACAGCTCTTGCTGATGGTAAGATCGAACTCTTCCGCAATGGTGCCTTCCTTGTTGATAAGAAACAAGAAACTTCACTTCCAGGTGTATACGCAGTTGGTGACTGTGCGACTATCTTCGATAACGCTCGTAACGAAATGAGCTACATCGCTCTTGCGTCTAATGCGGTTCGTTCAGGTATTGTCGGTGCCTACAATGCGACTGGTCATGAATTAGAAGGAATCGGTGTTCAAGGTTCTAACGGTATCTCTATCTACGGCCTTCACATGGTTTCAACTGGTTTGACGCTTGAAAAAGCGAAAGCTGCAGGCTTCAATGCCACTGAAACTGGCTTCAACGACCTTCAAAAACCTGAATTTATCAAACATGATAATTACGAAGTTGGTATCAAGATCGTCTACGATAAAGACACTCGTCAAATCCTTGGGGCTCAAATGGTATCACGTGATAGCGCCATTTCAATGGCTATCCACATGTTCTCACTTGCGATTCAAGAACACGTGACGATTGATAAATTGGCTTTGACTGACTTGTTCTTCTTGCCACACTTCAACAAACCTTACAACTACATCACAATGGCGGCTTTAACTGCTGAATAATAACTAAAGTTCTATTAAAAACTTTCCTTAGGTGAGTACGGACGTCAGCGAACTTCGTAGAAGTTCCATGACTAATTATTGAGCCTAAGGTCTCAATAATTCCGAGTGCCTGAAACTGTATTGTTTCAGGCATTTTTCTCACAGCGGAAAGTTTTGACTTTTCTTTATTCGTTCCATAATAAATAGAACATATTTATATTTCTTTGTAGAATTTCTTAACTTATTTTACTTGATAAAATGGTTTGTCTACATTCTAAACAAAACTAACAAGGGTGTTTTTGTTTTTTTCTGTCTTTCCATGTATTCAGAGGCAGTGAAATAAGGTATAATGAATAGGATAAGAGTTTGAAGGAGTTAGGGAATGTCTGCTAAAGAAGAAGCCTTAAAAAAGGAATTTCATTTTGCCTCTAGTTCGATTGTAGCCCATATTGTCAGAGGTGTTCTGGTTGGGATTGTTGTGGGATGCATCGTCTCGAGTTTTCGTTTTTTGATCGAGCATTTGTTTCATTTTGTTCAAGGTGTCTACAAGGAGATGTCTGGTCAACCATTTTATTTGCTGGCGATGCTGTTGGGGTATGGGGTGATCGTACTGATTACTGGTCGCCTCATTCGCACCAATCGGGATATCAAGGGATCAGGAATTCCGCAAGTCGAAGCAGAGCTAAAGGGTCTCTTAGCGGTCAGTTGGTGGGATACCTTGTGGAAGAAGTATATTCTAGGTGTCTTGGCCATCGGAAGTGGCTTGATGCTTGGTCGTGAAGGTCCTAGTATTCAATTAGGAGCGATGGGTGGAAAAGGAGTGGCTCATCATTTGAAGGTCAGTCCGGTTGAAGAGCGATCTTTGATTGCAAGTGGAGCTGCTGCTGGTCTTGCGGCTGCCTTTAATGCACCTATAGCGGGGCTCTTATTTGTGGTTGAAGAGGTCTACCATCATTTTTCACGCTTCTTTTGGATTTCGACCTTGGCTGCTAGTTTGACTGCTAATTTTATTTCACTCAATGTCTTTGGTCAAACACCAGTGCTTCATATGCCACAAAATATTCCGCCGCTCCATCTGTCTCAGTACTGGATTTATCTTTTTCTTGGAGTCTTTTTAGGGGCAGCGGGTTATGTCTACGAAATAGTGGTTCTCAATATCGGTCGATTGTATCGTTTACTTGAAAAGATTTTTCATGTTCCCTCTCATTACTCTTCCTTATTTGCCTTTGTCTCGATTCTTCCAATCGGCTATTTTCTTCCACAAATTCTTGGTGGCGGGAACCAATTGGTGTTAGATTTAGCTCGAGTACCATATCCAGTTCTATCGATCCTTCTCTATTTTACGATCCGGTTTATCTGGAGTATGTTGAGCTATGGTAGTGGTCTACCTGGCGGAATTTTCTTGCCCATTCTAGCTTTAGGATCTCTTTTAGGGGCCATTGTTGGAACTTTCCTCCAAAATATTGGCTTTATCTCTCAAAATCAATTACCTCTCTTCATTATTTTAGGAATGAGTGGGTATTTTGGGGCTATTTCGAAAGCTCCTTTAACAGCGATGATTTTGGTAACAGAGATGGTAGGCGATATTCGAAGTTTAATGCCACTAGGGATGGTCACCTTGGTAGCTTATATGATTATGGATCTCTTCCATGGTGCGCCAGTCTATGAAGCCATGCTGGAGCAACTCTTGCCAGATAAGGCGCAAGAAGAAGGAGAGTTGACTTTAATTGAGATCCCTGTATCAGAAAAGATCGCAGGAAAGCAAGTCCATGAACTGCACCTCCCTCAAGATATCTTGATCACCACGCAAATGCGAAGTGGTAAGAGCTATACGGTCAATGGTGCGACCCGCTTGTATCTAGGTGATAGCATCTTTGTGGTGGTTAAAGAATCCGAAATCGGACGAGTCAAAGATATTCTTTTGTAAAAGACAGATTCTCAGAAAAGTTTTTCTATTATTAAATTTTCAGACAATTATTGAAAAATGAGAAAATATCTGGTAAAATAAGGGCAAGAACAAATGAGGAGAAGTCTTTCATGAAAAAATATAGTCTACTCTTATTGAGTGTTGCTCTTTTAGCAGGGTGTGCAAATACTACTAGCAAACAGTCCAGTCAAAAGACGCAAACCAGCTCAACGGTGCAGTTGTCAAAGGCTGACCAGAAGACCTTGGACAATGCGACAGCTGAATACAAAGACTTTGTTGAAATGCAAATTGACCAATTGCTCAAGGATACAGAAGGATTCCGAGCTACCCTAAAAGACGGGAATTTGGAAGAAGCTAAAAAACAATATCCCTTGATCCGTATGGCCTATGAACGTTCCGAACCGATTGCTGAAACCTTCGGAGAATCGGATGTCAAGATCGACTACCGTTTGGTGGATTATGTGGATGAAAATAAATCAGAAGATGGCTGGTCAGGTTTCCACCGGATTGAACGTATCCTTTGGGAAAACAATACTACAGATGGAACAGACAAATACGCTGACCAACTAGTGAACGATATCAAGGAGTTGAAAGCTAAAATTGCTACAGTAGAAGTCACACCGGATATCATGTTGACCGGAGCTGTCGATTTGCTCAATGAAGTGGCAACGCAAAAGATTACGGGTGAAGAAGAAGTCTTCTCTCATACAGATCTTTACGACTTCCGTGCCAATATTGAAGGGGCTGAAAAGATCTTCTCTCTCTTTAAACCCTTGATTGAGAAAAAAGATGCTAAATTGGTTAAAACCTTGGAAGCAGAGTTCAAGAATGTTAATGCTTTATTGGACAAACACATGACAGATGATTCAAACTATAAGTCTTACACAGATTTATCCAAGGAAGATACCAAGGAATTGGCTGAAGCTGTGACCAAACTTGGTGAACCTTTGTCTCAAATGGGTGTGATTTTAGATGGGAAATAAGAAAAATGGCTGACGAAAAATTTTTAGATAAAAAAATGGACCGTCGTGAATTTCTTAAAAAAGCAGGTATTGGAGGGGCTGGTCTAGCGCTAGGTCTCTCTGGTGCATCTGCTTTTTTCGCTAAACAAGAAAGTTCCAGCAAAAAAGCTTATGATGGGGATGAAGACATCTCCTTTTATGGCAAGCACCAAGCAGGGATTACGACGGCCATGCAGAAGGCTTGCTACTTGGTGGTGTTAGACCTTCACACGACGGACAAAAAAGAAGTCATCCAGCTCTTTAAAGACTGGACTGATTATAGTAGTAAATTAGTCGAAGGAGAGTTGGTCAAAAAAGATGGGTCCAATGCCCTCTTGCCACCAACAGATACTGGTGAAACAGTAGGACTTAACCCCTATCGCTTGAGCCTGACGTTTGGGGTTTCGGCTTCCTTTCTAAAGAAACTGGGCTTGGAGTCCAAGCGTCCGAAACTCTTTCGTGATTTGCCTCCATTTCCAAAGGAGCAGTTGCAGGACAAATACACTGGTGGTGATATCGTCATTCAAGCCTGTGCAGATGATGAGCAAGTAGCCTTTCATGCGGTGCGAAATCTGATTCGTAAGGGTCGCAATACCATTACCATGAAGTGGAGCAAATCAGGCTTTGCAGCTATTGGTGACCGAAAAGAAACGCCGCGCAACCTCTTTGGTTTCAAGGATGGAACAGCAAATGTCACGACTGAGAAGGATTTTGACAAGGTCGTCTGGACTGACAGCAAGGACTGGATGAAGGGTGGTTCCTATATGGCTCTTCGCCTAGTGCAAATGCACTTGGAAACTTGGGATCGAACCAATTTGCAGGAACAGGAAAATACCTTTGGTCGCTACAAGGAGTCCGGTGCTCCCTTTGGTAAAACCAACGAATTTGATGAAGTAGATTTATCTAAACTACCAGTTGATTCACATGTCCGTTTGGCCAAAGAAGTCGATCGACCGATTTTACGCCGGTCATATTCCTATTCGGATGGCATCAATGAACAAACCGGGCAATTTGATGCAGGCTTGATCTTTATCGCCTTTCAAAAGGATCCGAACAGCTTTGTCAAAATCCAAACCAACTTGGGCGCAGTAGACAAAATGAACGAGTATATCACTCATATCGGAAGTGGACTCTTTGCTTGCTTTGCAGGCGTTGAGAAAGGAGGGTATCTTGGTCAAGCACTCTTTGAATAAACTCTTGATCCTTTTAGGCCTTCTTGCCTTGTTCTGGACTCATCCAGTGGCTGCGGAGTCTTATAGCGATCTCTTTATCAAGATCACGGATGCAACAACCGCTGTACAAAATAAGGACCAGAAAAAGGCCAAGGCATTAATCGCTGAGATTCAGGCTGATTTTGAATCCAAAGATCACCATGATTCCAAGGCAGGGAAAAAAGTTAACCAAGCCCTGGCTATAAAAGGGGAGGTAACCAAAGACGATCTTACCAAGATCTCATCAGCCTTGCTGGCTTTTGAAAAAGAGCAAAATCCGGTCGATTTAGAGGCGGAAAAAGACAAACTCGTGAGTCGGCTCGCACCTTATTTTAAGAACCTACAAGAGGCCATTACAGCTAAGGATCTGGATAAAACCCGTCAAACCTATGCTGATCTCAATAACACCTGGACGCGAAACGAAGCGGTGGTAAGAGATCACAGCACAGCCTACTATGGCAAAATCGAGACGGCCATTTCGCTCTTGCGCAGTAGTATTGAAACAGAGCCTACTGATTTCACTAACATCCAGTCCTCTTATAATGACCTCAAAATTGGGATTGATGCCTTTGTAAAAGGAGAAGCCATTAGCAGTGCCAGTACGGATTTGACGTTGAAAGATGGGATCAAGCTTTTGGAGAAGGCGCAAAGCCAATTTCAATCCGGCGACGATAAATCTGCTGCAGCGACTATGAAGCAGTTCATCACGATCTGGCCAACCATCGAGGGAGATGTTAGCACGACCAATCCCAGTCTCTACACGCGCGTAGAGAGCGAATCCCCGGTCATTATGGTCAAGGGGAAAGAAAAGGCCTATCAAGAGAAATTACAAGCCTTGATCAAGGACCTGTCTGCGATCGATACGACAGCTTCTTACAACGTCTTTGACGCCATGTTAATTCTTCTGCGTGAAGGAGTAGAAGCTCTTCTGATCGTCATGGCGCTTGTAACGACCCTTAAAGCCACTAAGATGAGGAAAGGCCTCAAATGGGTTTACGGTGGAGCTATAGCTGGTGTTCTTGCCAGTGCAGCGATTGCTCTTGTTCTGCAAGTAGCATTTCCAGCCGTTACTTCGGGGTCTAATCGGGAAATCATTGAAGGTGGGGTTGGGATTTTCGCTGTGGTCATGATGATCCTCATCGGAATTTGGCTCCACAGCAAGTCCTCTGTCAAACAGTGGAATGCCTTTATGGACCGTCAAATGAAGACAGTGACGGCTACAGGAAGCTTTGTATCGATGTTTGCTCTCAGTTTCTTAGCAGTCTTTCGTGAAGGGGCTGAGACCATTCTCTTTTATGTCGGGATCATTCCGCGGATTACAACTGCGAATTTCTTACTGGGAATCGGGCTTGCTATAGCCGTTCTCATCATCATTGCAGTGGCCATGACCAAGGCCAGTCAAGCTATCCAACCTCATCGAATCTTTTTCATTCTGACGTGGTTGATTTACGCTTTGGCCTTCAAGATGCTCGGTGTCAGCATTCACGCCCTGCAGTTGACCAATATCCTACCTAGTCATTTGGTCAATGGACTTCCAACCATCGATTGGGCGGGGATCTATCCAAGCTGGGAAGTTCTTCTTCCTCAAGGTATCTTTGTGGCCTTGATCGCACTCGTTACGGTGAGACAACATGGCAAAGAGTAGAGCAGATGAAATGACTATTGTTGAACATTTGGTCGAATTTCGAAAACGATTGATCGCAGTGGTCTTGTGCTATATTATCGTCTTCATCCTAGCATTTGTATTTGGAGGAGAAATCTATCAAGCCTTGACGGCTAGCCTGCATCAAAAACTGCTGGTACTGGGACCGAATGATATTCTCTGGATCTATGTATCGCTGGCCAATCTCACATCCTTTAGCCTGACCTTGCCCTTTATTGTCTACCAGATTTGGCAATTTGTAAGGCCGGCTTTGAGGGAGAAGGAGGCGCGTGCAGTCTTTGCCTACATCCCAGCTAGCTTTATTTGCTTTGTACTGGGGCTTGCATTTGGTTATTTCTTTGTCAGTCCAGCTATTTTAGAGGTCCTGATGCGATTGGGAGAAGGGCTGTTTGATACCCAATTAACAGCACAAAATTATCTAACCTTCTTATGGCACACTACCTTGCCTTTAGGGGTCTTGTTCGAGTTACCAGTTTTGGTCGCTTTTCTGACCTCGATTGGACTTTTGACACCACAGTTTTTAATAACCTACCGACGTTATGCTTACTTTGTTCTGCTGGTCTTAGCCGTCGTGCTAACCCCTGCAGACTTTATCAGTGACTTGGCCATGACACTCCCTTTGATCCTCTTATTTGAAGTCAGTGTCGCCTTCAGTAAAGTCATCTATTCAAGAAAAAGGAGAAACTAATGGGAATTTTACGTGATATTGGAGCACCAGGTTTGATCATCATCATCCTGGGCGCCCTCTTGATTTTTGGACCAAAACGCCTGCCTGAGTTGGGCCAGTCCATCGGCAAAATGTTTGCTGAATTTAAGACAGCTGTCAATAAAGGCAGTGAAGAAGCAGATCAAGACGCCAAAGAAGAAAAAGAAGAAAAAGAATAATCAGACAATTTTCAAAATTCTATTGAGTTCGATTGCATAAAAAGGTATAATAAGACAAGTACTTGCAATCGACGAAGGAGGAAACCATGATTATTACGATTTTGTCACTCATTTTCTATTTTAGCTATATCGGATTCTTATGCTGGTTGGTCGTAAAAATTGTCGAAAAATTGTTCAATTTCTTGTTGAACCGTTAATGAAGAAACAATCCATTTCACCCCGAGTGAGTGGATTTTTTGTGTCCAATTCAGTTAGAAAGATTCAAACAAAGAGGTTTTAACGGTCTCAGATTGAAGATAAAGTCATATAAAAAACTTTCCTTAAGTGAGTACGGACGTCAGCGAACTTATTAGAAGTTCCATGACTAAATCAAAATACAAAGGGCGTCTGCGGATAAAGTCAAAAGAGGAAATTAGAAAGCAAGTGAAACAACACAACAAAACCATCGTTTTACTGACTGTTTTGTTTATTGCTATGCTTTCCATTTAAATGTTTTTATATCTTTCAACTTCTAGTATTTCTTGTTACTAGTGATGGACTATATCGTTTGTTTTTCTTATTTATTTTATAAGAATGTTAAGCTTAATAGAAATACAGTAATTACAAGATTGTAATATATTCTGTTATAGCTTTATGTGGCATGGGTATAAATTGATATGACTTTTATTATCTATGGTATAATGAGATAAATTTGGAGTTGTAGAGGCGAGCATTTGGAAGAACATAGACCTGATTTTAGAGATATAAAATCATTTGAAGAATTTAACAGATACTACTGGTATCGAGAAGAGCTTTCACAAATTTGTAAGTACCTTGGATTAGAATACAGATGTACAAAAAAAGAATTAAATCATATTATAGAACAATATTTTAGGGGAAATAGAGTAGAAAAAGTTTTGAGGAAAAGAAACAAAAATCAAACCGAAATAATAACCCTAAATACATCATTACTTGAATGTGGGTTTTCCTTTAATCAGAAATTTCGTGATTATTTTTCAGCTGTAACAGGTGTTAATCCGTTTAAGTTTAATGCTGATATGGCAACTGCTTGGAGAAAAGTAAAACGGGACAACAACATAAATTTTACAATCCAAGATATGATTAAAATATACTATGGAGAGTCAGACTACGCCAAGTATGATAATTCAGCTTGCCAATGGAATCAATTTCTAAAAGACTTTTGTGCCGATGAATTTAGCAATCATTACTCCAACAAGTTAAAAGTTGCGGCTATCCTTTGGAATGAAGTTAGAGATTCAAAAAATAAAAAAATTTATTCACGGGGACTTCTAAAAGAATATAGCTACAAAATAGAGGAGTACTGTAAGTAAACAACTTCAAGTTTGTCGAACGGAATATAAAGTATTAAAGACGATAGCACTCTGTTTTTGCAGAGTGCTTTTTTGTTTTATAGAATATAAGAGAATGTGGGATACTTGCTTTCTCTGCTAGATGATCGAGCAGAGAAAGATTTATTAGATATGACATCAGTCAGCTAAACCCTTTTAGCTGGCTTTTTTGTTAGCGACTCGGTCATTAACTTGCTTGTCAAAATATAATTCGGTATCATAGATATATAATGTTTGGTAAGTAAGTCCTATTGTCAGTTCGGAACAAGTAGATAGGAGAAGGGGAGAAAAAACTAGTGAATAAAGACCAATTGATAGAGAAACCAGAAATAAATATTGTTGGGGTTATTGCAAATCATCAGTTTAACTGGTATATTTGTTCAAACGAAATGTGGACAATGGATATCGATAAATATATTCAGGCATACCAGGAAGCAGGTCTGGATGTTGATTTCTCCTATTTACCTGAGATTCAGCAGAATCTTCATGTGATTACAAAAAGCAATCTTGAGAGCTACTTAGAAATGTATAAAGATGATTGGCTGAAGGTGACGGTTGAAGAATTGATCTCAATGATCAAACGTTCAATGGAAGAGGAGAACTTGAATTCAGAGATTATTCTGGAAGGAAAAGCCTTGCTTCCGGATCTTTTCATCGATTTTGATAAAGAAGAATTTTATTCAAACCATCTGGGGATGAAAAACTACGAAAGATATGTGCCAAACGGATGGAAGTTTTTTTCAGGACGTTTTGATCATTTGATCCCCAAAGAGGAGCAATATTGGATTGAAGAGACCAAGAAAACTGAAGGAACTAGTCTTCTATTCATATAAAAATAATACAGTTTAAAAGTATTTCATGAGACTGTGAAATGCTTTAAAATTTCGCCACATTTCAAATCTTTATATTCCGTTTCGTTAGGAATAGCGATGGAAAGCCAACCAAATATGCTATACTGAAGTAGATAGAAGGAGGAGCGACTGATGAGCAGAAAGTGGGTAAAGATCATTGCTATTTTAATTTTCATCCTATCCGGTAGTTACTTTGTCTACAATAAACTAACGAAGCCGAATCTTGGACCGAAAACAACAAAGCTCTATAAGCATGGTTTTCTTTTGCTAGAAGAACAAATCGGAACCTACATCAAAGAACACTATACTGGGATTGAGAAGATTGAGTTCTCCCCAATCTACGTTACTGAAGAAGGGTCAACATTCTCAAATGCCTATGTGCGTCCGACGATCTATGACAAGTATGGAAATAAAGCTACTCTGGGAGATAAAATAAAGAAATTTATTCCATTAAGTTATGGATTGATTTCAGACATTGTTCTTGATTTTGATGGAGGTGGCAATGAAGTCATTGAGTTACTGGACTCAAATGGCAAACCTGTAGACGTTTCAAATGAGGAGCATTTGCCTAAGAGAGCTATACTCACAGAGGCAAGTAGTACAGATGAAAATATTGAATTATTAGTAGAAGATGGTCAGTTAATAGGAGTCGTAAAGGATGATAAAGGAAGCCCTGGTGCAGAAATTGTTTATAATACGGAACTCCATAAAGGAGACGCGAGAGAGTAGCGCTAACCAATGAAATAGAATGAAAAAGAAAGGACAAAACACATGCAGTATTATTTTATTGGCGGTCTAGGTAGCAATAGCTACCATCTGGCTCCACTTATTGATGAGCTAGGCTTTCCTGTAACCTTTCTAGATCCCTATAGGGAAATGATTCAGACAGAAAATGATCTACGTGCCTGGTTTCAAGGTCAGATCGGCCAGGCGGAAGAGATCTGTTTATTGGGGCATTCCTTGGGTGGAGATTTGGCTCGTTATTTGGCCCGTGAATTTCCTCAGATTCGAGCTCTGATTCTCTTGGATGGGGGTTATCTGGATATGGAAAAGATCCTGCCTCTTGAAGAAGAACTAGAAGGAACGGCGTCTTTCATGCAGCAGCAAGTCTTTGCGACTTTAGAAGAAGCTGTATTATCCGAACTTGGTGATGGAGCAGATCCGACTCCTATAGCGCGAAAAGCGGTAGAGGCTAGCTATCGTTGGAATCCAGCGAGTGAACGATATGAATTAAATCTAGATCTAGAAAAGGTCTTGGCCTTATTGCGTCTACGGCGTCAGATCCAGACTTACCAGATTCCACTGGCAGACCTGCCTGTTCTCTTTATTGGACCTCGAGACCAAGAAGGGCCTGAATGGAGAAAAGAAGCTCTGAAGCAACTAGATCCCCAGATCAAGCAAGTCTTGCTAGAAGGTTTGGGACACGAACTATATACAGAGGCGCCAGAAATTGTAGCTAGAGAAGTCAACAATTGGCTCCAAAATGTTCATAAATAAAACCTGTTTCTCTGTTTGAAACAGGTTTTTATCTTGTAATTTCCGAACGTTATTTCCTATAAAATCATTCCCGTTGCATTAGGTCCGTATCTTTGGTATAATCTATCAAGGAAACGTCAAGAGACGTAGCGATGCGCTTGCGCATAGGTAGGTCAGTTTTTAGAAAAGAGATTTTTCAATCTATGTTAAATGAATTTCCTATTTTTGACTATGAAGATATTCAGTTGATCCCCAACAAATGTATCATCAATAGCCGGTCAGAAGCAGATACAACCGTCCAATTTGGAAACCATACCTTCAAGCTTCCAGTTGTTCCTGCCAATATGCAGACGATTTTGGATGAGAATGTAGCAGAGCAGTTGGCGCGTGGTGGATACTTCTACATCATGCACCGTTTTGATGAAGAGGGTCGGATTCCTTTTGTCAAACGCATGCATGATCAAGGTTTGATCGCTTCCATTTCGGTTGGTGTTAAGGAATACGAATATGACTTTGTGAGTCAATTAAAGGCAGATGCGCCTGAGTACATCACTATTGATATCGCACACGGTCATGCGGATAGTGTCATTCGGATGATTCAACACATCAAGAAAGAATTGCCAGATACCTTTGTCATTGCTGGAAATGTTGGAACACCTGAAGCTGTTCGTGAATTGGAAAATGCGGGAGCTGATGCGACTAAGGTCGGAATCGGCCCTGGTAAGGTTTGTATCACCAAAGTTAAGACTGGATTTGGTACAGGTGGTTGGCAATTAGCTGCTCTTCGCTGGTGCTCAAAAGCAGCTCGTAAGCCAATCATTGCGGACGGTGGTATTCGGACTCATGGTGATATTGCCAAATCGATTCGTTTCGGGGCGTCTATGGTCATGATCGGTTCTCTCTTTGCAGGACATATCGAAAGTCCTGGTAAAACAGTAGAGATTGATGGAGAGTCTTTCAAAGAGTACTATGGATCTGCTTCAGAGTACCAAAAAGGCGCTTATAAGAACGTCGAAGGTAAGAAGATTTTATTGCCTGCCAAGGGTCATTTGCAAGACACTTTAACGGAAATGGAACAAGATTTGCAAAGTTCGATCTCTTATGCAGGAGGCCGAAAATTAGCAGATTTGAAACACGTTGACTATGTGATCGTTAAGAATTCTATCTGGAATGGCGATGCACACTAATTGAATTACTTATTTATTTCACGAATGGGCGTGATGTTTCTACAAGGTGCCGGAACACCTAACAATAAGTAAGTCGGGATTATTTCTCTTTCTAGAGAGATTTCAAGGCTTGCTTAGCAGGCCTTTTTGTGTTTTGTGAATGAAGTAGAGGTTTTTTTAAAAAAGTAGGAGGAAGTATGAAATTACTTGAAGAGCGCATCTTAAAAGATGGCAATGTTTTAGGTGAGAATATCCTCAAGGTGGACTCCTTTTTGACCCACCAAGTGGATTTTAAATTGATGAAAGAAATTGGTCAGACTTTTGCGGACCAGTTCAAAGATGCTGGTGTGACGAAAGTCGTGACCATTGAAGCATCTGGGATTGCACCAGCCCTTTATGTAGCTGAAGCCTTGGATGTTCCCATGATCTTTGCTAAGAAGGCGAAAAACATTACGATGAATGAGGGCATCTTGACCGCTGAGGTTTATTCCTTTACCAAGCAAGTGACCAGCACCGTGTCAATTGCTGGTAAATTCTTGGATCCATCAGATAAGGTTTTGATCATTGACGATTTCCTTGCAAATGGCCAAGCAGCCAAAGGATTAATTCAAATCATCGAACAAGCTGGTGCTCAAGTGGAAGCGATTGGGATCGTGATTGAAAAATCCTTCCAAGATGGACGGGGATTGTTAGAAGAGTTGGGATATCCAGTTGTATCCCTCGCACGTTTGGACCGTTTTGAAAATGGTCAGGTTGTATTTAAGGAGGCAGACATCTAATGCAAAAACAAGAAAGCCATTCACAGGCGGCCATTCTAGGCTTGCAACACCTTTTGGCCATGTATTCGGGATCTATTTTGGTGCCGATTATGATCGCAGGAGCTTTAGGCTATAATGCTCATCAACTAACCTACCTCATCTCTACAGATATCTTCATGTGTGGGGTTGCGACTTTCCTTCAAGTGCAGCTCAATAAATACTTTGGGATCGGTCTTCCGGTAGTCCTTGGGGTTGCCTTCCAGTCTGTGGCACCTCTCAGCATGATCGGGGCTAGCCATGGTAGTGGGGCCATGTTTGGTGCCTTGATTGTTTCAGGGATTTATGTCATCCTTGTCTCTGGTTTCTTCTCTAAGATTGCCAATCTCTTCCCATCAATTGTAACGGGATCCGTTATTACAACCATTGGTTTGACTTTGATTCCAGTAGCGATTGGAAATATGGGAAATAATGCGCCAAAACCAACCGTTCAAAGCTTGATTTTGGCTGTGGTGACTATTCTCATCATTTTAGTCGTTAATATCTATACGACTGGTTTTATTAAATCCATTTCAATTTTGATTGGTTTGATCGTAGGTACTGCCATTGCAGCTTCTATGGGCTTGGTAGACTTCACACCTGTGACGCAAGCACCAGTCGTTCACGTTCCAACACCTTTCTTCTTTGGAGCTCCTAAGTTTGAAATCACCTCCATCTTAATGATGTGTATCATCGCGACAGTTTCTATGGTGGAATCAACAGGTGTCTATCTTGCTCTTTCTGATATTACTAAAGATCCAATTAATAGCACGCGCCTTCGCAATGGTTACCGTGCTGAAGGGTTGGCCGTTCTCCTCGGTGGTATCTTCAATACCTTCCCTTACACTGGATTCTCACAAAACGTCGGCTTGGTGAAATTGTCTGGTATCAAGACTCGTCTTCCAATCTACTATGCGGCTGGTTTCCTTGTTCTTCTTGGTCTCCTGCCTAAGTTTGGAGCTCTGGCACAAATCATTCCAAGTCCAGTTCTTGGGGGAGCGATGCTAGTGATGTTTGGTTTTGTATCGATTCAAGGGATGCAGATTCTTGCGCGTGTTGATTTTGAACACAATGAGCACAATTTCTTGATCGCTGCTGTATCGATTGCTGCAGGGGTTGGTTTGAACAACAGCACCCTCTTCAATGGCCTTCCAACAGGATTCCAAATGTTCTTTGCTAACGGAATTGTCGTTGCCAGTGTCTTGGCGATCGTTCTCAATGCTATTTTAAACCGCAACAAACACTAATCTCACATGAACCGGAGGTCCTTGGATCTTCGGTTTTTTGACTTTTAAGGAAACATATAGTAGAGTGGAAGAGGAGAAAATCTTATTTGATGAGAAGAGAGTTAGAATCATGTATGTAACCTATCACTTTAAAGAGCGCTTGCGCTTGTTTTTGAGTCTATTTTTGCCGATTTTAATCTACCAATTGGCCAATTATTCGGCCAGCTTTGTCGATACAGCCATGACTGGTCAGTACCGGACCCTTGATTTGGCTGGTGTTTCTACAGCTACCAGTCTGTGGAATCCATTTTTTACTTTCCTGACAGGGATTGTCTCTGCGCTGACGCCGATTGTTGGGCATCATTTAGGCAAGGGAAATAAAGAACGGATTGCTGGCGATTTTTACCAATTCCTCTATATGTCATTTGGTATGGCTATTCTCTTAATAGGGTTTGTTTGGGGGATTGCGCCCATGATTCTCAAGCAGATCGGTTTAGAAAATGTTGTTGCCCAAATAGCCATTCGCTATTTATATTTCCTTTCACTAGGAATCTTACCTTTGTTGCTCTTTAGTATCGTGCGGACCTTCCTCGATACTTTGGGAATGACGCGTCTATCCATGTACTTGATGCTCTTGCTCTTGCCTTTGAATGCTTGTTTTAACTATATCCTGATCTATGGGGCATTTGGTTTTCCTGAGATGGGAGGAGCAGGAGCAGGACTTGGAACCTCTCTGGCCTACTGGGTCTTGCTGGTTATTGCGGTTTTTATCTTGTGCAAGCATCCCAAGGTAGCACCTTTCCAATTGTGGAAGCCGCAGCCTTATGATTTTAAAGGGATGAAAGAAGTATTGCGACTTGGGCTTCCAATCGGTGGAATTGTTTTTGCAGAAGTCATCATCTTCTCGCTGGTTGGTCTGTTAATGGCAAAATTCCCATCACTGACCATCGCGAGCCACCAATCAGCCATGAATTTTTCTACCCTGATGTATGCTTTCCCGGTTAGTATCTCTAGTACCATGGCGATTATCGTATCTTACGAACTGGGAGCAGGAAGACCAGAAGTGGTCAAACAATATTGCCGTTTGGGACGACTGACAGCCTTTGGGTTTGCGATTCTCACTCTCGTCTTTCTCTATACATTCCGCTTCCAACTAGCAGGGCTATATGGCAAGGATCCATTCTTTGTGCAGCAAACAGCGATTTTCATGACCTATAGCCTCTTTTTCCAAGTAGCCGATACCTTCGCAGCACCCCTACAAGGGATTTTGCGGGGCTATAAGGATACAACCGTTCCATTCTTATTAGGCGTTTTTAGTTATTGGTGTATCTCTATCCCACTAGGGATTTTCCTTGACCATGTGACCAACCTTGGTCCCTATGCTTATTGGATCGGCCTTATTTCTAGCCTTGTCGTGAGTGGAATTTGCTACCAACTGCGGCTCTGGCAGATCGAAAAAAAGCAAACAAACTAAAATAAAGTCTGGGAAACCAGGCTTTTTATATACCGTAAATATTATAAATTTTCTGAAAGTTCTTGACAATCAATGTCAAAGTGGTAAGATTAGGAGGTAGAAATGAAGAACTAAAAGGAGAACAAGATGAGAAGTGATATGATCAAAATGGGGATCGACCGAGCACCAGCGCGTGGTCTCCTTTATGCAACAGGGCAAGTAAAATCAGCAAAGGATATGCAAAAGCCCTTTATTGCCATTTGTAACTCCTATATTGATATCGTTCCAGGACATGTTCACCTGCGTGAGTTAGCTGACATTGCCAAGGAAGCTATCCGCGAGGCTGGTGGGATTCCTTTTGAATTTAACACCATCGGTGTCGATGATGGGATTGCCATGGGCCATATCGGGATGCGTTATAGTTTGCCATCTCGCGAGTTGATCGCAGATGCTGCTGAAACAGTCATCAATGCCCACTGGTTTGATGGTGTTTTCTATATTCCCAACTGTGATAAGATTACACCAGGAATGATTTTAGCTGCCATGCGGACCAATGTGCCTGCCGTATTTTGTTCTGGTGGACCCATGAAGGGTGGCGTTGACATGACAGGGCATCAGGCGACGCTCTCAAGTTTGTTTGAAGCTGTAGGTACTTATCAAGCTGGTGATATGAGCATGGATGAGCTGGATTTCTTGGAAAAAAATGCCTGCCCAACTTGTGGCTCTTGCTCTGGTATGTTTACTGCCAATTCCATGAACTGTTTGATGGAAGTATTAGGCCTTGCTCTTCCTGGAAATGGTACCATCCTAGCTGTTTCAGATGAACGCCGGGAATTGGTTCGACAAGCGGCCAAACAATTGGTAGAGAATATTAAAAAGGGTATCCGTCCACGGGATATTGTGACCAAAGAAGCCATCGACGATGCCTTTGCGCTCGATATGGCCATGGGTGGTTCTACCAATACTGTGCTTCATACACTCGCTATTGCGCGTGAAGCAGGGATTGACTATGATCTCAAAGATATCAACGAGATTGCTAAGAAGACACCTTATCTTTCTAAAATTGCACCTTCGAGTGTTTACACCATGCATGATGTGCATGAGGCTGGTGGTGTTCCAGCCATTATCAATCAGTTGATCAAAAAAGGTGCCATTAAGG
>OKRY01000545.1_pt1 | contig 30097 bp, 35 predicted proteins | sample 1601121 | NCBI WGS metagenome assembly OKRY01 (sample SAMEA3541546, study PRJEB24748) | human gut metagenome | biome: human gut; feature: human-associated habitat; material: faeces | place: China | collected 2012
GAGGGCAGCCTTATCCATCAGCACTATTTCCTGCTTGGCAAAAAGCTTGGCACCTTCGGATACAGTGTTGCAAAAAAGAAAGCAAAGAAACGGAAATAACCGCCGTTTCTTTGCTTTTTTCTTACATATATTTGCTGTTTAACAAATCATTTTTCGCAAGTTCAATCGCTTTTTCCACTGTGCCCTGTTCAAACGGATTCATCAGATGTGCATAGCGCAGTGTCTCTAAATAGCTCATGCTTCCACCGCATTTACAGAGATTTAAGTAATCTTTCCATGCATCCTCATGATTTTTTCTGTCCTTAGTCTTAAACTCCATCGCTCCCATCGTCGTCAGTGTATAGTTGATGTAATAGAACGGGTAGAGATAAATATGCAGCTTGTGATACCAGTAGCCGCCGCGGTCAAAGAAATCATCCGCCTCATATTTTCTCCACGGCATGTAGGTTTCCTCTAATTTCTTCCATGCAAGTGTGCGCTCCTTCGGTGTCATATCCGGATTGCTGTAGCAGATATGCTGGAATTCATCGACTGCAACACCAAACGGTACGAACGTCAGTGCATCCTGCAAATGTGCAAAACGGTATTTATCTGCCTGCTCTCCGAAGAATTTTTCTGCATACGGATAAGCAAACTGTTCCATCGCCATGGAATGGATCTCTGCAATATCCGTGGATTCGCTGTAATATGCTGCGATCGGCTGGCTGCGCATTGCCATATATCCTGCAAACGCATGACCTAACTCGTGTGACAGTACCTGCATATCAAAGATCGTCTGATTGAAACAGGAAAATACAAACGGTGCTTTGTAGCGGTCAAGGGATGTCATATATCCGGTGGATGCCTTGCCCGGTTTGTTTTTTAAGTCCATCAGCTCATGGTCGATCATAAAGTCAATGAATTCTCCTGTCTCAGGGCTTAATTCATGATACATTTTTCTCGCCTGATCCACCATGAAATCATCATCCCCTGCCGGAACTGCATTGCCATCCGGGAATACACGTTTTTCATCATAAAACATCAATGTATCCACGCCGAGACGTTTTCTCTGTGCCTCATATAATTTTTCACACAGAGGTACTAACACGGTACGCACCTGCTCACGGAAAGCAGCTACTTCCTCCATGCCGTAATCGGTACGTCCCTGCTGCATATATCCAACCGGGATAAAGTTCTCATAACCAAGATTTTTTCCCATCTGTGTACGGATTTTGATCAGTTCATCCCAGATTTCCTCGAGGCGTTTTTCATTGCCATGATAAAAATCAGAGTAAGCCTTTACAGCAGCCTTTCGTACTTCACGATCCTCATGTTCAAAGTACTTCTGTACCCCGTACAGGTTTAACGTTTTTCCGTCAAACGGGATTGCTGCGGTTGCCATCATTTTTTCATATTCCCTGCACAGTCTTGACTCCTGCTGCATCAGTGGGATGTTTTCCTCACAGAATGTCTTTTTCTGCAGATCCATCTGTGCAAAATACTGTTTTCCATATTCGTTTTCAATATCGCCGCGGAATTTTGATTCCATCAGGGCATCATTCATAGCCAGAAGCTTCGGCATAACGGTCGGCACCATATCGTTGATATATGCATCTTCTTTTTCATAGAACTCATCTGTAGTGTCTAATGTATGGCGGATGGATGCGATCGTACAGTCCGTCGAAAAATTTTTCGACATTTCTTCCATCTGCTCCATATATCCTTTTAATTCTCCATAGGATGCTGCATTTTTGATCTTTTCCGTGATCTCCTCTGCAAATGCACCTGTTTTTTCAAAATCTGGTCTTTTATATTCCAGTGTGCTGAATTTAAAATCTTCCATGTTTCATTTTGTCCTTTCTTCCTGCATTTCTATATGTTATTGGTCTTTGACCATAACAATCTTTTATTCTGCGCTCTCATTTTTGTCTTTCGCAATATTTTCTGTCATCTGCTCTTTCATTTCACTGTCAGTTTTCTTCTCATTCTTATGACGGATTTTTTCCCACCATCCAATGATTTTTTCTGCCGGCTGTTCCTGTTCTGATTTCTGTCGTGCTGCTTCCCGCTCCGCTTTGCGTGCTTCCCGTTTCTTACGCCTTTCTTCTTCCTTTTCTTTGCGCACTTTTTCTCTCTGTGCCTTCTTCGCGTTTTTCCGCTGTAATTTTTCAAGTGCTTTTTCTTTCAGACGTACTTCCTTTAACGCTGCCTTTTCCATCTCTTTTATGTAACTGTTTGCTTTTTTGCGGTTGCGCTTATCCACACGGTATGGGTCGTAAGCAAAATAAGATACCGCACCGAGTATCAGAACAACCACGCCAGCGATCACAAAGATCGGAACTAACATATCATATTCCTTAAATTTCAGTTCGTAACATACAAACACCGTCAGCATCACAGGGTAAAGTAACAGATATAAAACCTTGATCAGCACCTCAAAAAACGCTGCCTGTTTCCTGCCATTTGAAAGAAGTGTACCCTCAATTGCCGTATAAAATGCCATAAAAATACACAGTTCCGAACCAAACCCATGTAAAACACCACACACTGCCACTAAGATCAGCGACAGAAAAAACAGTGCAAACGCCGCTCCCTGATACCATGCATTGCGGCGTTCCTCCATGCCCTGAAGTTTATCCTCACTGATGCCATGCATCCGGTAAACTTCCGTTCTGATATGGCGCTCAAACTCCTCATTTAGCTTCTGTTCTTCTTTTGTATTCTTCAGATTTGCTTCCACGGAGTCGATCATCTGATTGATATATTCCTGCTGCTGTCTGATCCGCTTGCTGCGAAGCTGCTCTAATTCATTCTGCCGCTTTGCTTCCTCTTCAAGCTTTAAAACTTTCCCGATGCGCGGATTTTTGACTTCCATCTGCATGTAATCCGGTTCTGTTTCCATCTTCACATCTTCGCTCTCTATGATAACCGGATCTTCTACCTGTTCCTGTTCCATAACATTCTCTACATTTACATTTTCCTTTTCTGTGGCACTCTGTTCTTTTGCTTTTTTCTTTTCCACGGCACTCTGTTCTTTTTCAGTTTCAGTTTTCACGGAACTTTGTTCCTGAAATTCCTCTTCTGCCATACTGCTCTTCTCCTCTGTTTTATTTGATTTCCCAGTATAATTTATTTCAATATTATACAAAAATAAAACCAAAGAAGCAATATACACACTTTCCCTATTGTCTAATAGGATCTGTCTTTCAGGATTGATTTCAGATCCATCGTGTAATCAAAATATCCTTCCTCCACATACTGGACTTTATCGACCTCTTCCCCGTTTTCCATATGCCGGATCGTCTGTTCGACCAAAGGGGCTGTCAGCGGATTGCATTCAAAATCAGCCGCGATGTCCCCGGTCTGGATTGCCTTGAGGGCATCCCTTACCGCATCAAAGGACAGGATAATAATGTCCCCGTCACTGCCAATCGTCCTGCCCGCCTCCCGGATCGCCTCGATAGCGCCAAAGGTCATATTGTCATTCTCGCTGATTACAACATCAATATCCTCGTATTTTTCGAGAAATTCCTTCATAACCTCCTGCCCCTTTGCCTGCGTGAAATCCCCCGACGTTCGACACAGACACTCGAAAAGTTGCTGGAAGAAATCGGGCGTCCGGATTTGATGGTGACACCGACGGCAGACCTGACCACTCCGCTCGACACGAACCTGTTGTTTCCGCTCGATATGGAGGAAGAGGTAGACGATACACTGGGGATTGTGGAATTGCCGGATTTTTATACACGGGTGTACACGCATCCTTATCTGAAATCGAGAGGGTTCTGTTATGACGATTACGATTATTTTGAAGTCGGTACGACGGGAAAACTAAATTTCCGGTTTACCGATTACGTGATATTTCCGGTTATCGACAGCGGTGATGTCGTGGGTTATGTTGCCCGCCATGTCTGGCCGAAAGATGAAATCGATACTTATAACCGGAAAGCCAAACGTCGGGGTGAGTACCCGATCCGGCGGTTCAATAATTCCACGGAGAATGATTTTGTGCGGTTGCTTTATAACTACGATTCGATTATTGAAAATGAAACCGATACGGTGATTGTCGTGGAGGGTATTTTCGATGTGGTTGCCCTGGTGCGTAAACTGGATTTATATGACAATTCCCATATTGCCGTGGTTGCCACTTTCGGAAAGAAGATTTCCCTTACCCAAATTTATAAGTTGCAAGTGAAAGGTGTCCGCACGGTGGTCATCGGTTATGACGGGGATGCAGTCGCGGCCATCAAACAGACCGCTACGGAATTAGCACCCTATTTTGAGGTGTTTGTAGCTGATATTCCCAACCCGGAGAAGGATTGGCAAGACCTTTCTTTTGAAGAGATATTCGAGATTTTTGCGGAAAGGTTGAAAACACCTATTGAATATAAATTATCCAAATTACAAGAATAATGGAAGAATTAACAGCATGGCTGGATGCTAACCGAATAGCGTACCGGCAAATAGATGACGAGGTGGTTGAGATAGAAGATTTCGGGAAGGTGTTTTTAGCAGACCTTTCGGGAGTGAGTTCTATATTCAAGGGCGACGAGGGGAACATCCGTTTTAATTTAATGGAGAACCCGTCCGTACTGATGGAAGAAGATATTTTTTATGCGGCCTTTGCTTTTGGCAAGAACTGGTACTATTTCGATTTGCGGGAGGAGTTTCGTTTCAAGCTGCTGAAATATGCAGGCAAACGTCAGCCTACCCGGTTGAACATACCGTATGTCAATCTGGGGGTGCATACCGGTTACGAGTTGTTGAACGGTTCGGGTGAGCTGGCAGACTGGGTACGTAAAGCGAAATACCTCGGTCATACGGCTATCGGTATCTGCGATTATAATACGATGGGTGGCACATTGAATTTACAGAAAGCATGTTCCGCAGCCGGATTAAAACATGTTTTCGGGTATTCGTTCCGGCTTCGCCACGGGGATGAAACGGTTGAAATGAAATTGTATTGCCAAACCCAAAATGGACTCCGTAACCTGTTGCGCATCCAAAAGGCGGTAATGGTGGATAGTGAGGAGCATACGCTGACGCTCGGGCAACTTACCGACCATGCCGGGGGAAATGTGCTGGTGTTCGGGAAACGTTCGGGGTTTTGGCTGAAAACGCATTGGGAGGCTGTCGAAAAATTGAAAGCGGCCTTCGGTAAACTGTATTTTCAAGTGGATTTAACAGAGTATAAAGCGGAACGCCTTGATGTAGAGGTGTTGAAATCGGTAGCTTGTTATTTTGAAAATTTTGCTGATCCGTTCACCTTTTCATTCGAGATAGAGCCTATACTAATATGTGACAATTACTATCTGGACGGGGATGATGCCCGGAATAAGATTGTTCTGAACAAAATAGCTACCGGTGCGGCGCATGAGCAGAGCGACGAACAGTTCTTTAAGGATATAGACGAACATTTTTCAGTGATTGAGCCGTTGTTCGATAGTGAGAAATGGGATATAAAAGCCTTGTTTGAACGGATGTGCCGGAATACGGTTGAGATTGCTGAAGGAGCTGATGCGGGATATGAGACTGATCGGAATTTTATGCCGAGGTATGATATGACAGCCGAGGAAAAAATGAAATACGGCGACCGGCACAGCATGTTTCTATCCTTGTTGGAAGAAGGCTTCCAGCGGTTAGTTCCGAAAGGCGAAGAAGCCGTTTACCGGAAACGGTTGGAGCATGAGATTTACATTTTGGAATCGACCGATAATGTGGATTACATGCTGGTTCAGTATGACACGGTAAACTGGGCCCGGAGTAATGGGATTCTTGTCGGCTGCGGACGTGGTTCTGCGGGAGGATGCCTGGCTCTTTACCTGATGGGGATAACCCTGATAGACCCTATCAAGTATGACTTGCTTTTTGAGCGTTTCCTGCTTCCCGAACGTGCCGGGCTTTATCCTGCCCAAGCGACACTACTCGCCGGAGAATTGCAGTCGGAGGAGTATGTGGAGTTTGAACTGGAAAACGGTAAAACCGTCCGTTTCGACCGGGATGCGCAATTACTTGTCGTGCGGGATGAAGAAGAGATGATAGTATATGCCGATGAATTGAAAGATGGTGACGATGTAGTGTTCGACCATAAAGATTATTTGTGGACGATTAACTATATGAACCATGTTCCATCCGACCGAGATAGACAATAATACTTTTTTGTATCACGGCGACTGCCTCGAAGTTCTGCCTTTTCTGGCTGACCGGGGAGTGAAAGCCGATTTGATTCTCGCTGATCCCCCCTACGGCACAACCCATTGCCGTTGGGATTCAGTGATTGATTTTCCGCTGATGTGGAATGCCATACGCGGCGTATGCCGTGACCGTACTCCGGTACTTCTTTTTTGTCAGCAACCTTTCACAAGCGCATTGGGAAATTCAAACCTGCGGCGTTTGCGGTATAGCTGGGTTTGGGAAAAGACTACGGCTACCGGTTTTTTAAATGCTAACCGGATGCCCCTGAAAAGCCATGAGGACATATTGGTCTTTTATCACAAGTTACCTCTTTATCATCCTATCAAAACAGCGGGACACAGCCGGAAGGTGGTGGCTTCCGTGCATCGTCAGAAATGCAGCCAAGGTGACATCTACCGGGAACACGGGTTATACACGGACTATGACAGCACGGAACGCTATCCCCGGTCGGTATTGAAATACAGCACGGACAAACAGACCTGTTACCTGCACGCTACCCAAAAGCCGGTTGCTTTGCTGGAGTATTTTATCCGCACCTATACCAACGAAGGTGATTTGGTGATTGATTTTGTGATGGGCAGCGGCTCGACGGGAGTTGCCTGCCGGAACACGGGCCGACGGTTTATCGGTATCGAGAAGGAGGAGACCATTTTTCAAATAGCTAAAGAAAGATTGACCTTATGAAGATAAAGCATGTAAGTATAAAACAAGAGACGAATCCGGTTCAGGTGCTGGATTGTTCGGTAAGTGACGGTTATCGTCAGGGTCCCGGTGGTACACTCGCCGATGTGGATATTGACTTCCAATCCGACCGCCGCCAGGAAGTGAAGGAGTATCTGGAACGGCGTTATAATATCAATGGGAAACAGCGGGTATTTTCTGCCGGGACTTTGACTACCTTGAAAATCAAAGCTGCCATCAAAGATGTGGCACGTGTACACCGGGTTCCACTGAATATTGTGAATTATATCACATCGATATTCGATGATGACAAGATGACCTGGACGGACTTGTTTAAACTGGCGTTTACCAATAAGAAGGTGAAGAAGTTTATTACGGACTATCCGCAAGTGATTGAGGACATCCGCCCTTTGATGGGCCAGCCCCGTTCGGGTTCTATCCACGCCTCGGCTATCTTAATTACGCCGGAGCAAAAAGACGGTGCAGAAATGGAATGTTTCGATTACACTCCCCTAAAAAAGGTAGATGACGTGTTGGTGTCGGAACTGGACGGCTACTCGCTGGATGAAGTGGGTCTGCTGAAAAATGACTGTCTGGGAATTAAGGAGCTGTCGAAAATCCAATCGACTATAAACGAATGTAACCGGGTATATGATGCCGGATTACGGTTTGATGATATTGTGAAAGGCGGACTGGACGACGAGAAGACTTATCGCCTGCTTTCAGACGGGTTTACCCAGAATGTATTTCAGTTTTCATCAAAAGGGATGACTAAGTTCCTGATGGATATGAAACCGACGAATATTCACGACCTGATTGCGGCCAATGCGCTTTACCGACCTGCTACTATTGAGGCGGGTTCTACTGAAAGGTATTTAAACTGTAAACGAGGTGATGTGGCTCCGGTCTATCTTTGGGGAACGTATGAGGCTCTGAAAAACACGTATGGGCAGCTATGTATAGCTGAAGATTCCGTGGTTCAGACGAAAGAGGGTAATAAGCCCATACAACAAGTCAGGGCGGGTGACTATGTGCTGACTGAGGATGGAACGTATCAATATGTCAGTTGTATAATGTGTAAAGGGGAAAAACAGACCATACGGGTTCGTACTACTCATGGGGAGGAACTGGTCTGTACAAAAGACCACAAGGTCTTGACTCAATACGGTTGGGTTGAATCCGGTGAGCTTATTCCAAAGAAACACCTGATAAAAGGATTTTGGATGTCGGACGAAGCAACAGAAACGGGAACTTTGAAGGATTGGTGTTTGGGGATTTATCTGGCGAATGGTTCGTATGCGCTAACCGGTACACCTTCAATAGCTTGTCGCAATAAAGCAGAAGCGGAAACCATTGCAGGAATATTCGATGAATGCTTTGACCTGAATAGTGTCGTTTATTTTTGTACCCGCTGTTGGTATGTTCGATTGACTTATACAAAAGATTCATGGTCAAACCACACCCGTCCGAATCCATTTAAAGAGTATTTAAAGTTTATCGGACTGGATGAATGTCTGTCTTATGACAAATTTATTCCAATAAAGCCTACTTTAATGTTATTATCCGGCTTTTTTGAAGGTGACGGTTGTATGAGTAACGGATTGGTCAGGATTGTCAATCCGTATATGGCCAAACAGATTTTTTATGCTTTACAATCTTTTAGGATACCCTCTTCCTATTTTGAAACTTATGAAAACGGACAGAAGGTAAGCAGTGTAAAATTTGGGGATAATGCTACTAAAAAATTAAAGTATGTATTTAAGAAACGCTTCACGGATATTTCCAAACGTAGTTGTGGCTGCCGTGTTCCTTCCATGTACCTCAATACTGTGGATTTTAAGAAATTGCAGTCAAAATATAATGCAAAATACCTGCGCAGCCGGATGAAGAAAAATATTCCTTGTTATTTGCAGACCATAGAAAGATACGGTGGTAGTTGCGAGCATGATGTGTGGGGAATGGTTTTAAGCGTAAAAGAAGATGGAATCAAAAGGACATACGATATTTCTGTTGAGAATAATCACAGTTTTTGTGTGGGAGGTTTGGTCGTTCATAATTGCTACCAAGAACAGGTTGCCCAAATAGCCCGTGAATTGGGAGGCTTTTCACTTGGTGAAGGTGTAAATCTGCTAAAACTTATCTCTAAAAAACGCACAGATAAGATCCGTGCGATGAAAGAAAAATTTATAAAAGGTGCTAAAGTGAGTGGTTGCCCGAAAGAAGATGCTTTGCAGGTCTGGGACATGATAGAACTATCCGGTACTTATTTATTTAATGCCTCCCACGCTACTGCATACGCAATCACAGCTTATACAGGCGCCTGGTTAAAAGCCAATTATCCGACGGCGTTTTACACGGTGGCATTACAATGGGCAGACGATAAAGAGATACCTGCTTTGATGTCGGAAATGGAGCAATGCAGTTCGGCGATGATTGTGCCGCCCGACGTGAATGTTTCCGAAGCCCAATTTTTCACGGACTATGCCACTAACGAAATATTCTGGTCACTTACCCGGATTAAAATGCTGGGGAAAAAGGCGGTGGATTACATAGTGGACGAACGAAAACGGAACGGGGAGTATCTCTCTATCGAGAATTTTATTTTCCGCATATTCCGCTACAAGCTGAAGAAATATGAGTTTTGGGATGATCCGGATAATGCCGAAGAATCTACCCGTGTGCCCGTGAATGCAAGGCATGTCAAGAATATGGTTCTTGCGGGATGTTTTGACAATATAGAAAAGGTAAAGTCCGTGACAGACCGGTACGACATTCTCAGCCGTGCTGCCCGTGAGTTGGGGTTTGAACTGGCAGACAAGGATTTTCCGGACGAGTTAATCAGCAAGCATTATTTCTGGTCGATGCAACAGATTGCCGTTTCGGGTATCGGTTCGATAGATTACCGGAGGATATTCGATAGTTCTGACCTGAAAGCGAAAGTGAAGGGGAAAGCCTCTTACATGGAATTGCGGCGGGCTTTTGATTCTGATAATGAGGGAAAACGAATTGTTGTCTGCGCCACGGTCAGCGAGGCCGAAGAGAAAGCCTATAAAGACAAGATGACAGGCGAACAAAAGAAGTTTGCCAAAATCACGCTTCAACAAAATAACGATATGATGGAACTGGTATGCTGGTCTGATTTTCTGCAAAATTATCCGGCCCCTATCGGAAGCCTTAAAAATAAAGTGATTATCGTGTCGGTGGTTATCAAGTACAGTGATTACTCCGGCGCAAATAGTTTGACGACTTATAAATCATCTTTAATTCAAGTAATGTAATGCAACCTACGATTATTGCCGTTGTGGGCGCTTCGGGTTCGGGCAAGACCTATCTGTCGAAGCTGCTCCAAGATGAATTGAATGTTTTTAGTATTATCAGCCATACGACACGTCCCAAACGGGCGGACGAAACGCATGGAAAGGATTATTATTTTATCCGGAATATCCAGATTTTCCCGTTCTGCGATATGCTGACACATACCAAGTTTGGAGGGTATGAATATTTTGCATTGCGCGACCAGGTTCCTCCCGAAGGGTATTGTACATACGTTGTGGACGAAAGTGGTGTGCAGGCGTTGAAGAAACTTCACGGACATCGTTTCAGGATTGTTACGGTACTGGTGCGCAGTAACTATGAAACGTTGGTTGCCAGGGGCATCGACGAGGATCGGATTTTCCGGGACAGAACCCGGAAGCAACTGCCGGAAGCCTTTTACGATTTCGTGATTGACAATGACGGTTCTTTGACGGAGTATGAAGAAACGATTCGTGACATGTATCAAAAAATACGTTTATGGCAGCCCCAAAAGTAGAACCGAAAATTTATACCGCCGTTGTCCTGGACTTTGAGACGGGCGGGCTGAACTGTGTAGACTGTGCCTGCACGCAGCTTGCTATGCAGGCTGTGCGGCTGGATAACTGGGTAGTGCTGGAACGGTATGCAAGGTATATCGCTCCTTACCGGAAGCTGGATATAGGCGGCGCACCGAAACGCAAGGTACTTAAAACCCGTCAGGCTCTTGTTCAGGAAGACGCCGGTATATCGATGAAGTATGAACCGGTGGCATTGACTTATTCGGCTATTACGATGGATATGCTTTATAACCAAGGGGTTGATTTGAAGGAAGTGGCGCAGGATGTGATTGAGTTCGGCAAACGTAATACCCTGTCGAAGGGACAACAATGTAAGCCAATACTGATTGGTCAGAATATCACGTTTGACATCGGATTTCTCCAACAATTGATAGCCTACGCCGGGCTGATGCCGGAATTTGAGAAGGTGTTTGCCGGAAAGGTGGATTTCTACGGGAATTTCCAACCGCACTACGTGGATACGATAGACCTCGGCAGGTTCGCTTTCGCCCATCTGCCGGATGTAACCTCGTACAAGCTGGAGATACTTTCCGAGCGGCTCGGTATCGAGCTGGACGATGCGCACGATGCCGGAGCCGATGTGACCGTTACTTTGAATGTGGCGGCGGTCTGCTCTGCCCGGTTACGGCAGGAAGGTGGCGGGGATATTTGTATTCAGAAAAAGGAAAAGACACGTGCTCACTTTAAAATTTAAGTCTTGTGACTTTTTTATATTTCTGTCTTCTCTTTCAGCAGAGAATATTATTTTTTTAATGTATAACTGATTGTATAATACTTACATAATGGACGAACAACAGAAAACGGAAGATACGGTTGTCTTCAAAGCCGACGACCGGATGACCTACGGAGCGATGAATTATGACGGTACGGAACTGATGGCCGTGATTTCGGGTTATGACCTGAACATTGCCTTTAACATGCGTACCATTAATTCACTGGCTGATGCAGAGGCCGCCGCCAACGCATTGGCCGATGTGTTTTATGAGGTTCTGATGGAGCAATTGATTGAAGAAAAGTCGTATCTGGTTAAACCCTCCGGGGGAGAAAAGACTATTCCGTGATATAAAGAAACACACAGTCTCTTATTTGCATGGGGCTGTTTCCGACGAAAGAATAATCATGGAAGAACAAGAAAAAGATATAAAGCTGACAGATGCCGAAAAGGAATTTTGCGAGTTGTTCGTCAATGGGGACAAAGAATTTGCCGGGCAAGCAACGGCGTGCTACAGGGAGGTGTTTGGAGAAAATAAGAAAAACCTTTCCCTGGCTGCACGCCGTTTGCTTGCCAAATCGCATATAGCTTCTTGTATCAGTGAATTGCTGGAAGAACGGAAGATTGAAACGGAAGCTATTGCCGTAAAACTGCAAGTGGCTGAAACGCTGAAATCGGTGATGGCAGAAACCGCCAAGAACGAGTATATCGACAAGTTCGGGGTTGCCCTTTCACCTGCGCCACTCAGGGCGGTTTCGGTGAATGCCGCAAAAGCATTGATGGAACTTTATCCTATCAAGCATTCGCAAGAGGATAAGAAGAAAGGCGACGGCGGCGGTAATATCATTTTTAATGTCGTTGTTCCTCAAACCCCACCGCCCCATGAGGAAGATTAGTAGACGGAATATGGAGCGGATTATTTATATCGCTCTGATTATTATCCTGGTGATATTCGGGATATTCAAAGATAGCGCAGGGGCTGAAATGCTCATCCGGGCTGTTAAAGATGCTTTTTCGATTTTAATACAATAATTACTTATGACTACAGTCAAAGATTTTTTTGCAGACAATTATCGCTCGCTGTTCGTGATATTCTCGTTTATCATCACGATTTACGTGCAGCATATCACTAACACTTCCCGAATTGCCGAACTGACAGACCGGTGTTCTACACTGGAAATTAAAATAGAAGACCAGTACGAGAAGATAGACGCAATCAAGCTCGATAAGGCGGTATTCGAGGCCACGATGACGCAGTTCGTGTCCATTCAAGCCGACCTTCGGGAAATGCGCGGCGATATAAAGGAATTGCTGAAACAACGATGAAGGCTGCGTTCGGTATTGTTCTCTGGCTGGTGTCGTTGCCGGTGTTTTCCCAGTCGGTGTTTGAACAGTCGGTGGATTGTATCAAACGGTACGAGGGACTACATACAGCCCGGCATCATCCCTATGTGGGTTACGGGCACAAGTTGGTGGCAAATGAAACGTTTACGGCTGAAATGAGTGAGGTATGTGCGGATTCGTTGTTGCGTGCGGATTTATTACACCGATGTGCCGTATTCCGCAGTTTTGGACGGGATTCACTGCTTCTTGGCATATTGGCTTATAATGTGGGTGAAACCCGCGTGATGAAAAGCCGGTTGGTAAAGAAACTCCGTAGCGGATGCCGGGATGTTTACCGGGAGTATGTCAGTTTCCGACTGATAAAAGGAAAGGTGTCTGCGGTTTTGGAACGCAGGCGGAAAGAAGAGTTTAAGCTATTGTTTAATGATTAAAGAAGAATGGTTATGATAGTGGAAGGTAGTCAGATTACTGTTATTCCCTCACCGGAATTGACCGAAATCCACCTGGATGGTTTGTTGGGTGAAACGGGTATTGTCCTGGAAGACCTGACAGATAGCGTAAGGAAATGCAAGGGGTACATGGTTTTGTTCCCCGAAATGTATAAAGATGAATTTGTCTGGTTTGTTCCTCAAAAGTCGGCTTATGAATAGAAGGACAGGTGTATTATTGGTAATTGTTGCCGCATTGGTTGGCATGGTGTGGTTGCAACAACGGAAAGTTGTGAGGTTGAAAGAGGAACGGGACCGGCATGAACAGAATAGCGATGCCCTGCTCTCGGATTTAAAACGGTGGCAGGTGGATTCGGCAACCATGGCAACGGATGTGAAAACGCTCCGGTTAAGCATGGATGAATTGGAGCGTTACCGGGCTGATGACCTGGCAAAAATCAAACAGATGGGGGTTAAGATTAAGAACCTCGAAGCGGCTGCCAAACACCAGATTGAGATTGATGCCCCGATTCATGCTACGGTGCGTGATTCGGTGGTTATACGTGATTCAGTGGTTGTTCGTGTTCAAGCTGTGTCGATGATGAATCCTTTTATCCAGTTGCACGGGGTTATTGAACGGGATTCGCTGATCGGTTCGGTTCACCTTCCGGTAACGTTGAGGCAGGCCGTGTGGATTGAGTATAAACGACGGTGGTTGTTCTGGAAGAAGGTGAAAGCCGTGCATCAGGTTATCACGACGGATAATCCATACGTGGAAGTGAAGTATTCGGAATATATTAACATTCAAAAATAGAGAACTATGTTTGCAAACAAATCATTTCAAGGCCGTATCGAGGAGGCTAACAAGGTATTCGTTTCTGCCCTCGAAAAATTAAGAGCCGTACAATCGGATATTTGTAACCGGATAACCGAGAATAAAAATCAGATACAAAACTTGGATGCGGAGAATGAGGAACTGGAGAGTATGAAATCCCAGACGGAGAAGCAGATTACGGAGATTGGGAAGTTTATCGGGTAGAATTTATGTTTTGTTGAGAAAGGCATCCTGGAGTAATATTCAAGATGCCTTTTTTACTTATTTTGCCATCTGCTCTTGTATCAGAGCTATATCCATCAATAATTTAACCTTCTCAAAAGGCATAACCCAGATAGAATTAGTATTAGGAGATACAGAACACAACACGCCTATACACAATCCATGATTATCAAAAACGGGAGAACCACTCAATCCAGACCATTCATCAATATCAGTTATTATATCTGGGGTGTTAAGTAGATAATAATCACCGGATTTGTAACTATATTTCAGATCTTCTTTGAGTGTATTTTCTCTATACAGCATAAGCCCTTTCATCTGAGTTTTTATTTTACCATAAATAAAATAGTTATTGTCGGTATCCGGTTCTGTAAAATTGGCTTCTGTTAGTATGAATTTAGGCTGACCTGTCGCTTTTTCTTTATCCTGAAATTCTTTCTCGTCAGTTAAAAAAGGATACTGAAAATTGCCTGGCTTCATCACACAGATAGCCACGTCTATTAACTCAGGAAGTTCGTTAGGTTTGGTAAGATTAAATCCATCCATATAATAGAAACCGCCAAGAGGGGTACATACAGTAGAAATAGTATTTGTATCCGGTCTTACATTATTATATATAGATACAACGTTATCTATTCCAGTCCTTATTTTATTTTCGCTTTCGTAATCGGCAAAATGCAACACATGGTCTGCTGTTACGAAAAAAATAACATTTTTATACTGGACCATAAAGCCGCTACCATGACATATATATTTGTCAGAATTCAAGTTCCTAGGTTCTGTAGTTACGGTATGATAATGGGTCTTAACAAGTACTTCCAATAAAGAAGTCGGTTCCACACTTTGAGTCATAAAATTATCTGTTAATTGGGTAATTCGTCACTATTCAAATGTGCCTGAGCGAACTCCCGTATATTTGTTTCTGCAATACACTTTTCATAAATTTCATTGAGGACTTCTTGCATATCCTCTATATTCGTGAATTTTAAAGGAGCTCCATTTGCAGCGGCTTGTTTTTCCAATTGTTCAATGATACTGGGAAATATTCCACGCAGCAAACCGATAGTAGTTGTCGCAATGACTGGTTCTACTTCTATTGTGATTTGTTTCTTTTCCATATTGTATATTATATTTTTTCAAAGATAGTGATTTCTAAAATATTAGGTGGTGTTTTGAGCTAAAAACAACTTTCAAAGGGTAATAGAACTATTCTTCGGATGTAATTCAAACTATATCTGAAGATGAAACTTTTATTGAAACGAAAATTTAAGGGACCGGAATATACCATCGGTGACCTTTTTATTGACGGGAAGTTCTTCTGCAATACGCTGGAAGATACCGTCCGGATTTTACCGCTACTTTGCCCTGATACACCACAGGGGATTAAATGTCGATGCAAAGAGAAGGAATATGCCCGCACCGCAATTCCTGCCGGGTGCTATAAAGTGACTATAACACGTAGCCCACGCTTTAAACGGATATTACCTTGCCTGCACGATGTGCCGCACTTTTTGGGTATTTTAATCCATCCGGGAAACGATGCGGAAGATACAGAGGGTTGCATATTGGTAGGTAAGAACAGTGTAAAGGGGAAAGTCCTGGAATCCCGTGCCACTTCTGACAAGTTGAATGAGATTTTAAGCCGGGAGAAGGAAATCACTATCACTATTGAGTAATGGGGAAAAACCGGAAACTAAAGGCTCCAGACCAGCTTCACATCGATTTCTGCCCGTCCCCCAAGCAATACGAACTCTGGAAGCTGCTGCAACCGGAGTGTCCGTTGTGCGGGGGAACTATCCGGCAACAACTGATCGGTTACGATATTAACCATAATCCACAATACAAGCCATTTTGCTACCAATGTAATAATATGAATATCCCGCAACTTATTTTGGGTGGTGGGGCAGCCGGTAAAAGACACCACTGCCGGCCTGTACAGTAATGTACTGACAAAAATCTCTTTAACTGCTGGAAACTCTGACCGTTTAAAGACGAAGACAATCAGCAACCAAGCCGGGAAACGGAAGGCTCAACGACTATCCCTTTGGGGAGTACGGCCAAGCGGTCGGAAATGGGAGACGCCTTAGAAATAGGGATGAAGATATAGTCTGGACCGTATGGAAACATACGGCTGCAAATGCAGGTTACCAATTAGCGACTGGTAATGAAGAAAAAAGGGTGGAAAATCGTATATCGGTAGCGTGTGGATTGTGAGTAGTTGCCTCCGGTTTGAAAATATCCGGGCGGTGGTTGGTCGTAAAACGCTGAAATCGCTGAAGGAATCGACGTGGAATACGATTCGGATGATTGTCAAGAAATGGGGACTGGTTGAGGATGTTCATTACAGGGTGAACAATATTGAGGGAACATTGACATTCTGGAATGATTCGGTGATTATAATGAAGGAACTCGCCGATATTCCCAGTGATCCGAACTTTGAAAGGTTCGGTTCTTCTGAATATACTATTGGATTTATCGACGAGGTAAGTGAAATCTCGCAGCGTGCTGTGGAAGTCTTGTTTTCCCGTTTACGCTGGCGGACACACGAAACGTTCATGGTATCTAAATTACTACTGACGACCAATCCTACGACAAACTGGGTGCGTAGCCGATTCGTGCAGGACGACAACGGGGATAAAGCAATTCTTCGGGAAGGTGAGTTTTATGTGCCTTTCAGTGTGTTCGACAATCCGGACATCGCTTTCCGACAGACCTACGAGGCTGCCCTGAATAAGATTTCAGACCAAGCGACGAAAGAAAGACTATTGTATGGGAACTGGGATTTCGTGGAGTCGAACGATATGGCTGTTTACAACAAGTTTGACGGCGTTAAACATTTGATTGCCGGTTTAAAAGAACGTGTGTACGATCCGACCAAACCTTTGATTACCGTATGGGACTTCAATGTAGCACCGCAGATGTCCGTGTTGCTTGCACAAATCGATTACGAAAAGAAGAAGGTGTACATCCTGGAGGAGGCATTGGGCAAACCACAGGATAAGGAAAATAACACTCCTGCACTGGCCCGACGGATGCAACAAAAACTATATCGGGAAAAACATATCGGCGGAATGGACGTAACAGGTGATCCTTCGGGATTGCAACGTTCTACGGCCACAGAGGACGGTATCAATAACTACACGGTTATTCTCGATACTTTGGGAAAAGGCGTTCTTCGTCCGAAGCTAAAGTTACTCAAAAAGCAACCCCCGCAAGTGATTCGTTGCGGATTTGTCAATGAGGTATTTACAGGATATAACGGATGGACGGTAGAAATAGACCTGAAATGCCGGAAACTGACCGAGGATATGATTTACCAACAAAAAAATGAAGACGGCACGAAGGCGAAGCATAAGGTAACAGATGCGAAGACCGGGATGAAGTTCGAGAAATACGGTCATCTGTCGGACTGCCTGGATTATCTGCTATGTTATTATCTCCGGGATAGCTGGTATAAGTATAAAAGCGGCGATAATAACAGTTCAGTGGTTACTACCGCCGTAATTCAAGAAGGATTTAATTATTAAACGAATATGTACAGACGATTTTTAAACGATTCAGACTATCTGGGAATTATCACGGCAGAAGCCCTTTCCCAAATGACACGCAATAATCCGGAGCGGTTTATTCAGGCGGAGGAGTCCGCAGAAATGAGTATTACCGAATATCTCAGCGAGAATTACGAGATAGAACAGGAATTGAACCGGGGGAAATACATCGCCGAATATGACCGACGGATAACCTTTCCAGTAGGCGCCTATATTTATCAGGAAGGGCGTATCTACGAGGTTATCCGTTCGATTAGCGGCTATAAAGCACCGGCTACAATGATATACTGGGAAGAACATGACGATTTTAATCTCAATGTGGATGAAGTGGTCCGGTATTCGCAGTTTGCCACTTATCATTCCGGGGATATTGTGAAATACAATGATGTGGTTTTCCGTTGTATGGAAGATAACGGGTTTCAGTTCGGGAATATCCGCATTCCGATGGTTGTCGGGTGGCAGGAAAAAGAAACCGCTGAATGGTTGCCGGTTCCGTATGAAGTATGGGATGTGGTGTCGTTTGAGGGAGCTTTTTATGCGTTGCTGACACTGGAAGGCTTTGACAATAATATCAACCCGATGGAGTCGGATTGTTGGGGGGCTGTAGCTGACTATGATCCGAATTATAACGATTATGAATTGGAAAGGCACGAGTATGTAGTTTATGAAGGCCGGGTATTTTATCCGGGTATGGATGTCAATGCCGATGTTCCTATCGTAGGGTATAATATCGCGCTGAATGATCCCCGAAATTATAATATCAAAAAACACATGGTACGGTTGGCTGTGTACGAACTGACAAAGTTAATCGCCCCGAACAATGTGAGTACCGTTCGGATGAAGGATTATGAAGATTCAATGAAATGGTTGAATGACGCTTCCAAACTACGGCTTAACCCCCAGATACCCCGCAAGCTGGCCGAAGACAAAAAACCGATAACAGACTGGCAGCTAACAACGTTTCAGACTGATTTTGACCCTTATAAGAATCCGTGGCTGACTTAAATCTGAAATTAATTGCTTTGATTTACCTGAATTGATTACCTTTGCATTGTAATTGAAAAACGAATGCTTATAGAATAGATTTCGAAACAAAAACATACGGATTGCTGTTTAACCTCCCGAAGCGACCAAGAAATGAGAGAAAAACAGTAACAAGACATTAGACAGCACGTGTTAGAAATGGCACGGAGCTGGCTTGTGTCTTGTGGGTTGCTTGGTCGCACCCGGGGAGGTCTTGTTGGTTCCGTGCTTTTTTATGACTTTCCTCGCAGTTCTAATACCCTAAAAGACCAGGTAAAGATGAAGATTATAAAGGAAAAAGCGGTTGCCTTTGTTGGCAACGGTGACTTGATTACCCCCGATAATGTTCCAGACCGAAATTTGGAAAATGTAATCCGGACAGAATTGTTTTATGTCATTGAGGAGTTATATAATGAAGGGAAAACTATTTTTCTTTCTGAAGCAAGGAGTGGCTTTGAAATGCTGGCGGCAGAGGTTGTTCTGGAATATGCAAGGGCGCATAAAGGGATTAACTTATATGCTGTGAGAGAGTTCTTTACGAGTGGAAAGGAAGATATGCCGGTACGTTATAAACGAATTCTTGAGGCTGCTTCCGGTTGTTTGGTTGTTCCTGAAAAGGAAGTTTATGATTTTCTTATTGAGAATAGTTCGGAGATAGTTGCTTATAGAAGTGGTAAACCGGAGATTCTGGAGCAGGCTGAACGGAGCGGTGTTGAGGCTTGGAATATATATGACGAATTGGAAGGGTATCTTTCTATTGAAAGTCCGGTAAAACAGTTCCTACAGGTTTATCCGGAGGTCAGCAGTTTCCGGTACGGACGTGAAGGGGTGATTTTTCGCGGGCATAACCGGCCGTTCCCAGTGTCTTTTGCAGAAATCACGGGAGTAGAAAGGCAGGACGATTTGCTGTATTTCAAGCTCAGGGACGGGATGGTAATTATGGCTTCTCTGGTTTCGGATAGCTGTTATGTGAAGATGCCACCGGTTATTGGAAGATGTTGATTATGTTTTGGATTGAGTTCAAAAACAATATGTTTGCTTTTGAATAAGGATAGGCTACATATATTTTGGTATCTTTGGTGCGTAAATTCAATGGTTATGAGTAAAAATGCAAAAGCACATAGAGCCCATCATTATATTCCACAATGTTACCTTAGAAATTTTTCATCTAACGGGAAATTTTTATGGATATATGACAAAAGTATTTCCAAAACTTACCAACAAGCGATAGATAAAACTTGCTGTCTTCAGGATTTCTATACTTTACCGGAACCTGTGGATCAGGAAGCAGACAAACTTTTTTTAGAATGTGATTTTTTTGCTAAAAATGTGGAGCCTTATTACAATTCTTTATTGAATAGAATTGTAGAAAAATCTAAGGAGTGGAAAGAAAACGAAACGGAGGGAATCGTATTAAGTCCGGAAGAGAAATATGAATTTGCCAATTATTTCATTATTCAATGGTTTAGAACACCCGAAACGAGAAATAGATATGAACAAATGAATGATGAGATTATGCCAGAGCTAATAAGAATATTAAAAGCCGGATTAGCTATTGAAAATAATAATCCCTCTTATAATAATTTGGATGTAGGGTATAAAATCGATCCGGTGATAGGACATGCACAGTTTTCTTTTTACAATCTGGAATTGATAGAATCTTTTGCAAGGGCTTTAGAGAAGAATTATTGGGAGTTTTATGTATCTCCGTCAGACAATATTTTTACTTCTGATTATCCTATCGTAGCAAATCATCATGTTCCCAATGTGCGAATGACTTATGATGGGCTGGCCTGTTATGGAAGTGAATTATCTTTTCCTATCAGTAAAAATATAGTTCTGGTTATCTGGGATTGCAACTATTTTCAAAATAAGCGGGAACGTGATTGTAAGTTCTCTGCACTGACTGCTAAAGATGAGAGGAAATATAATTATATGCGTTATTTTTACACTAAACGACAACTTATCTGCTGTTCGCGGGATTTTTTTCCGGTTAATAAGGCAGAAAAGAGCGAATGACGGATGTCCAGTTTCCTTTAGTGAATTTTCTTTTATATTAATCCGTAATTTTTTGCTTTTGGGACTCTGAATGAAGAGTATGCTTTATCCTTTTGAGACATAGGGGTGTCTTTGTTATAAGTATGTATATATGAAGAAACTAATAGGTGTTGGACAATGAATTTTGGGTGCAGTAAACATACTGTTTTTCTCATTTAAAGCGTTATCTTTGCACATCTAATTAAAAAATAAGGAAATGACTAAGGCAGAAATTATCAGGGACATTGCTACTTCGACCGGTGTAGAACGAGTAATGGTGGCAAATGTTATTGAAGCATTTATGGAGAATGTGAGAAAATCAATCGCTTCGGGCGAGAATGTTTATTTGAGGGGATTCGGGACTTTCCAGGTTAAGCACCGTGCCGAAAAGGTAGCCCGCAATATATCAAGGAATACGACTATCGTTATTCCGGCCCACTCTGTCCCGGCGTTTAAACCGGCAAAGGAGTTTGTTGAGAACGTGAAAAAGGGAAGTGAATAATATCACGAAATATAATCTGAAAACGTGTGTAATATCAGCCTTGGGGTTGATATTGCTGTTTAGTGGGCTAGCTTATGCCATGACTCCTCGAAATGACAGTTTTGAGCTAAGTTGTATCAATCCTTTCGAGTTTGTGGAAGGTTTTGTATTTGCGCTCGGCTTTGGTTTGGGAGTTCCGGTATGGTTATCATTGGTGGTGCTGGGGATAGTTTCATTTTTTATTTTTATGGTATTTCTTTGGATTGCCCGTAAAGTGGTTAAATGACAAAGAGCACCCTGTATGGATGCCCTTTGCTTTTCTGCTTTTTTAGGTCTTGTCGTTGTAATCTGCAACTTTTCGTAGTGGTCATTTAGGTTTTGACATACCCTCATCTTGTGTCTTCATCCCTTTTATAATCGGATATCCGTCCGACCAGTTATACAGAATAGCTCTTTTTATGGCACAGTTTTCCCATTTATATAAAAGCTTTATGTCTGTAAAATTTCATACATAAAATATTAAGTATATTCAAGATATTATTTATCGCTTCACGGCCGCAGACTGATTTATAACTTCTCGTTTATAATCTAATAAATAGTCCAAATTATTGGATATATAAAAAGAATACCGATAGCCGCCAGAACCAAATAAACCTTCAAGAAGAGCATAGAAAGTATCCTTCTTCCATAACAAATAATCACAGCCTACGTACTTTTCTTCCTCTATGACAGAAAAACCTAAATCCGAAAGAATATTATGAGGAATGTTTGTTTCTTCTATGCCGTTCTCATGAGATATTGTAAGCATAAGAGGCCCACATTTAGCTCCGTATAAAATTACCATACATACTCCTGCAGCTCCTTCTGCACACTCTGCAAAAGGTAGTCCTTCATAAAAAAGTTTTATTCGATATTCCAACTTGGATGGGAATTGCCTCTCATAATAAAAATCTCCATTTGTTAATTCGACGTCAGACGTTACAGGGGTCATAGATTCATTCTTATGAAAAACAGACCAAAAACAATTTGGTGCAGGGCTATTTGCCAGACAAGCTGACTCATAACCTTTAATAATATACCTTATGTCATTAGAATTATAAAGAACGGGTTTGGGACCTAATTCTGTTGGCCTAATTTCACCCCAAATATCTTTTGCAAGATCTTTGATTTTAGATTTGTATTGATTGTCGCATCTAAAATCATACCATAAACGTGAGGCAAAATACTTTTTGAAAGAATCAGAGGGTGTCCCTTCTCTAAGAATCGGTATAAATTTTGTCGTTTTGGTATTGGCTAACAATTCAGAACTAATTATCATTTCCTCGTATTGAACACCACAACCTGAGTTTTTTTTATCAAGTTTTTGTTTATATCTTGGAGTTCCAATAATCAAAACACGGTCAGAGCATTCTATCCCTTTTTCCATAAAATCAGGAAGATTCATACCTCCACTATTATATTGGTCAAGTATTGAATAAATTCCATATCTTTGACGTAAATCGTCAGATAACCGTTTTACCCAATCTTTATGTTCTTCATTATCCCATGAATAGCTAATGAACACAACAGGTCTGCCTGCAGGGATATTGTCTAATTGATTATGTATTTTACAAAAAGACCTTTTATCCATTGTTTTATATAACCTTACTTGTGTGGTGAAATTGTTTTTACAATACACTCTAACTAAAATCACATAACTTGCGTGCAATTACACAACAACCACACGCAAGTTTACAACAAAATTACAAAAAATCTCGAATTTCGCAAAGTTTCCACTGAAAATCATGTTGTTAAATAATTCCCCAGTTATTTATACCAACTCGCTTTAGAGTATCCAACCCCCTCTTGTATGATTGACAGACTTCAATCCAGTCAGCATTTGCAGCCAGTTTTTTTTTCAATGCAAAGTTAGTGTGTGCCGAATTGACATCAAGCACCGCTTCCGCTAATCCGCCAAAAAATAACGGCAGCCTTCCGTTGAATCCGTGAATCAAGGTATTCCATGATTTTTAACCTGATTTGCTTGCCTAACTATTCTCCGATACACACACTGTCGTGATTGGATGAAAAAATCCTCCCGACCAACAAGTAGAACGGCTTAGGACGGACAGGGAAATATAAATTCAAATTTCAAAAGCACTGCAAATATGAAAAGTACAGAACGTTTCAATGAGACAATCAAAGCCTATCTTGACAAGAGGGCTGGGACGGATGAATTATTCCGAGTGAAATACGATGCAATAACACGCGCGATTGATAATGTGGTGACTTATATTTAAGTTGTTATAATTTTACGCTCGTTGGGAGTGCTGGTGCACTCCCTTGGCGCTGGCCGATCCCCGACCGATGAGTTTGAGAGATAAACAGCACATGACAGCGTTTTATTTTACACTACCTTTTGCTTTGATTCAACAGCCGAAAGCCTTTTCCACCTCTTTGTCTATCACTTCTTCCTTGGTATTTTTGAAGTAGTGCTTGTAAATGGTATTTGGGCTGTTACCCGCCATTTGTGCGACTACTATCGGGTGTATGTTGTTGTCTATCATCATGGAGATAAATGTACCCCGGGCTGAATACCAGGTTAACGGACCTTTGTACTTAATGAATGCTTTCACTTTCTTCAGTGTCTTATTCACTTTGTCACACAATCGTTTCAAACGACCTCTTTGCTGCTTTTCCGTCTTGTGTTTGTGGGAGAATACCGGCAATAAATAATCTCCATAGCACTTGTCTTTGTAGCGGTTTACAATAGCCTGGGCTTTGGCATTGAATTTCATCCGGGCCGTCTTCGGAAATTTGATGCGTTCGTAGTTGAGCCTGCCGTCTTCATCAATGCAATCCTTAGTGAGATATGCCACGTCGATATTAGCCATACCTCCCGTGTAATAGCTAAACAGGAAGAGGTCGATGTGGAATAGCTCTAACCGGGAAAAAAGACTTCTGTCGATGTTCTCGATTTTAGTGATTATATCAGCCGGTAAGGTTTTGGGGACAAAAGGCTTTGCTTTGGCCTTTGGCTTTGACTGTTCAAAAACAGTGAGGTCTATATCCGGAATGCGCATTTTGTCTGCATAGAATAGTAAACCGTAGAATTTACGCATACGGCCATATAGATTTCCCTCGTTGTGCCGTTCTGCTGCCCGCTTCTGAATAAAGAATACATAATCGTTTACGAACTCGGTGGTGATTTCGTTGAAGTAGTAAGTAGAGAACGCCCGTTCGTATTTCTCAATGGTGAACTGGTTTAAGGTCGTGCGCAAGTCTTTGTAGGAACGAGCCGTACCAACACTGGATATTACTTGCCCGTGTTTGATGCGCTGTCTGTTACTTATCTGCTCAATGATAAGATCGAGTGCTTTTGCCACAGAGAGAACTTTCACGTCCTGCTTTTTCTGCTGCTGGGTGTCGAAGTGATGTGACCACTGGACCGGAGCCCATGATTTGTTTTCCGCTTCCCAGTCTTCTGCCACTTTCAGGTATTTTGTTTTGAGGTCGAGCAGACGTTTGTTTTTCTCTACTGCCTCGGACGACTTAGATGTGAAACACTGGGTTTCGTTATCCCACTCACTGAATGGTCCCGTGATGCTTAATACTTTCGGAACCCTGGCATAACCCGTTTTGAAGAAAATCATTTCCAGTTTGACTAACTGGGGAGATTTGGGGTTCTCCTTACCCTTGATTGTTAATGAAAACATAACGCATTAATTTAATTGTGTCCATTTGGCATCAGTTGTCCTTAATTGTCCTTAGTTGACCTTAATCGGACTACATGAAAGCCTACATCGTAGAGTAGGAGTTTCTACCAAAAAAGGGTTATTTTGCCTTTAAATAGCTTTTGGGGCTATAACCCTGCCTTGCACAATTTGATTAATGCGTTATTGTTCAATAAATTACGATATTGTCATCGTAAATAGTCAAAAAGAGGGGTGTCACATTTTAAGATTGCTTATTTCTGTTTTATTTGCAGCCATTGTTTCTTTCGTACTGCTTTCTTTTTGTTCTGTATCAGATATGTCATTATGGACTACATTTATAATATCAATATTGGCTACAATACTAAGCGTTGTGGCTGCTATGATTATTTTGGCATATGCGGGGAATAAAGTAGAAGGTATGGCACTTGCAAAAGTATCTGCTTTAGTTATGATGGGATTAATAATACCTTTTGTTATTACAGATAGTACCCAATATGTATTTTCATTTCTCCCTTCTTTTTGGATAGCCAAGTTTCTAATAAGTAATAACTATTGGTTTATTCTACCAACTATATTTCTTTCTGGCGGACTGATTTACATATTATATAATAGGTACAGCACAAAAATATAGTTTCTCCTAAAATTGATACTATTAATACCGAAGATATAAAAAGTATAGTACCTAAATAAGCATATTGAATTTATGATTATACGAATTAATATTATTCACTATCTAAAAATTATGCTTATGAATGAGTTATTGAAAATGAAGTTTTTTGAGCTATTGTCTAAAACTTCACAAGAAGTTACTAACACAGAAATGCAAGATGCCTATGGAGAATTTGTCAAGCACATAGTCGCTATTAGCAATTCAGAAGATTATTCCTATATCTTTCGGATGCTAAATCTCACCCGTATCGAGATAGTACCCCTAAAAGAGTTATATCAATGTGGGCAGGGGGAAAAATGCGCTTAAAATTCTCTATGTCCACAAAGCGTTATCGACAATTGATGCCGAGCTACAATTAATCAACTTAAAAATTAACCATCCAGAACAATTTAAGTTATCTATTCCTACAGCGTTCAAGTCCGACCTATATGTAATCCCTAAGTCAAAAGACTTGGGGATTATTGGCATTGCAGAAATCGTATTAGCTCTGTTTCTACAGGGGCAAATCGTTGGCGAAGATGGAAAACCTGTCCCAGAAGTTCGTTTAGCTCGTGGCTTTGAGCAGCTTTTCAATCTAAAATTCGGAAGTATTTACGATAAGGTAGGTGAAGTATTTACCCGCAAGCCGTACAACCTTACCAAAACATTGGATGCCTTACGAAATGCTATCATTAAAGAGGATCGAAAACGTAAGAACCGATAAAGATCAAAAAAGATATCTGTGCAAACTGTTTATTCTCAGATATTTGCAAATATCTTTTCGGGGAGTAGGTAACTACTCCTCTTTTTCTCCTACATTGTTTTACTGAATTTTGCTTCATCAATCGATTGAGAACAATAATGTTAAACTAAAAAATGAAGCAAAATGTATATAGACAACGAAAACTTCAATAAATGGATGGAGAAGCTATCTAAGAAACTCACTGAGATAGGACAAGACTTAAAATCCCTTATCAATACCGATCAGGTATTAGAAGAAAATGAACGATTACTTGATAATCAGGATTTAGCATTTCTGTTAAAAGTGTCTTTCAGAACTTTACAACGCTATCGACTAAAAGGTAAGCTCCCCTACTTTACTATTGGGCATAAAACCTACTATCGGGCTAGCGATATTAGAGCTTTTGTACGTGAACGAGCCGATTATCAAACTTATAAACAGTTTGAAAAAGCCAATCAATTAGAAAACAAACTCTGACAGCAAAATGCAGCAGAGGAAAGAAGCTTGTGTTTAAGCTATCACTTTGTGTAACCACCCCGATTTAGTAGAAACCGCTTCACCTATCGGTTCAGCCCATTTCACTAAATCGAGCAAGAGGGAACTGGACAAGTCCTGTTCTTCCCTCTTGCCCTGCGGGGCAAAGCCTTCGGCTTTAGCGTGTTAAAAGAACACGCTGTAATGACACCTGTAATAAGCATTTCCTTTTTAGTGCTTATTATCAGGTATTTATCTATTCACATTTCTATAAAAAAGTAATTACTATGCCAAACAACAGTAGAAAAACGATATTCACTACCATTTCCATAGACAAGGAAACGGCAGCTTTGGTAGAGAAGATATGCAAACGCTATTCACTGAAAAAGAGCGAAGTTGTAAAGTTGGCGTTCGGGTATATAGATAAGGCACATATCAACCCATCCGAAGCACCGGAATCTGTAAAATCAGAACTGGCGAAAATAAATAAGAGACAGGATGACATTATACGTTTTATTCGTCACTATGAGGAAGATCAACTGAATCCCATGATACGGGTAACAAATTCTATCGCTTTGCGCTTCGATGCAATCAGCAAAACTTTAGAAGCTCTTATTCTCTCTCAACTGGAAGCCAGTCAGGAGAGGCAAACAGTCATACTCAAAAAATTAAGTGAGCAGTTCGGTAATCATGCAGATGTTATAAACAATCAATCCAAACAGATTAATGCACTCTACCAGATACACCAACGAGATTATAAAAAGTTACTTCAACTGATACAACTCTATTCAGAACTATCTGCTTGCGGTGTGATGGATAGTAAAAGGAAAGAGAATCTGAAAACAAAAATCAGTAATTTGATAAATACGTAGAATTATGCACATAGACTTTGCCCCGCCATCAAACGGAACATACAATAATGCTGGAGGTTGCAGGCAGTTAGTTAATTACATGGAACATGAAGATTTAGAACGGATAGGAAAGGGCATCTATACCGAAGGCTTTTTCAATCTGACAGAGGATAACATCTATAAATCAACCGTCATAAAAGATATAGATAGTAATATCGGGCAACTTCTAAAAACGGATGCTAAATTTTATGCTATCCATGTCAGCCCATCGAAAAAGGAACTTCAAGCGATGGGTAACACAGAACAGGAACAAGCCGAAGCAATGAAGCGATATATCCGTGAAGTGTTTATTCCTGAATATGCCAAGAACTTCAACAAAGAACTATTTGCATCGGATATAAAGTTTTATGGCAAAACTCATTTTGATCGCAACTGTTCAAATAATGGACTGAATATGCACTGCCATTTGATTATCAGTCGGAAAGACCAAGCCAACAAGAAAAAGCTATCTCCGCTTACCAATCACAAGAACACCAAGAACGGAGTAATAAAAGGTGGCTTCAACCGTGTGAATCTGTTCCAACAAGTGGAACAAAAATTTGATAGATTGTTTAATTACAAACGTCAGCAAACTGAATCATTCGATTATCAAAACATAATGAAGAACGGTTCTATATCCGACCAACTCAATTTAAATAAACAATCCATTATTTCAAGTGAAAGAAATAATCAAATAAATAAGGAGTATACTGTTGAAAACAGGAGAGTTGTCAATCAAGAAAACAACCAAGCAACTAATTCATTCATTTCTCTTTTTTCATCGAATTCCGATTCCTTTACTAAGTTACAAGAACAAAGACCTAAAAAGAAGAAAAGAAACCGTAGATTGTGATTTCAGTATTCAGACCAGTACATTTAGTAGCAATGTGAAAAGGCGTTACTTTTTTCTTGTATTACACTAATAATCAATCTATTGAATCTAGCACACACATCGTTTCATCTGTTTTAATGCAACGGCTCTCCTCTACATACAAAAACATTCACCAATTATTACTGAATTTTGCATAAAATTCTATACCTTTGGAACTAAATTAATAAATAGCATTAAATTTAATGGAAACAAAAGACATCTCCAAACGCAATATATGGCAAAATATCCTTAATGAAAAGGTTGGATTATTGATTTCCTTAATTGGAATTCTATTAATCATATTAGGATTATATCTTTTTCTGATTCATGGAAACTGGGAGAAATCATCAGTGTTAGATGAAAGTAAAATAGGACAATTTGGAGATTTTATAGGGGGAGTTGTTGGAACTTTATTTGCACTTGCTGGGGTTATCTTATATTATGCAGCATTAGTTGATCAAAGAAAAGATTTCAAAACTAATCAAGATGCTTTAAATCTTCAAGTAAAGGCTTTAAATCAGCAAATAGTAGAATTTCAAGAACAAAGGAAAGAATTGGAAATTACTAGGCAAATTTATGAACAGCAAAATAGAACAATGAAAATACAACAATTTGAATCTAATTTTTATTCATATTTAAATGTCTACATAACAATTAAAAACAATTTAAATTCCGGTTCAGAGCAAAAAGATTTTTTTAAAGACATCTACGACTTATTAGTTGATGATTTGTCAATGCAAAATAAATCCTTCTCAGATAGTCATATGTATATGATTGAAAAATATAATTGTATCTTTCAAAAAAAGCGAGGCTTGTTATCTCATTATTTTAAGACAATATATAGACTACTAAAGATTGTAGATACTTCAACTTTTGCAACAGAAGAAAAAATTTCTTATGGAAAAATCATAAGATCTCAATTGACTGACTATGAATTATTAATTTTATATTATAACTATCATACATCATATGGGGAAAAGACACGTTCCTTAATTCTTAAATATAATATATTGAAGCATTTACAAACTTTATCAAAAATCGAATTTGAATTTAAATATTTTTTCAAGAACGAAGATGAGAAAATTAAAGCTGTTTTTTTTACATCATGGCTCAATAAATTACTAACAGAAAATATTAATCATGGATACGATATTGAATATACAGATAAACTTATAGTTGAAGAGGTATGCAATATTTATGATTGTATTGTGGGGGTTTATATTGACGAAGCAATCGAAATAAAAATAATATTTGACAATGATAAAATAAATGAAATTCCATTTAGTATAAAAGAATTCAACTCATTTATTTGTCATTTTTTGTATGACAAATTATTTTATGACAGATTTTGTATTCCAAGTGGAGATGAACTGATAAAGTCTATCATCAATGAAGATGACAGAACAATATTTGCATATA